>Ga0224506_10002357_pt1 | contig 12890 bp, 12 predicted proteins | sample SF_Jan12_sed_USG_2_FD_169108 | JGI IMG/M metagenome (GOLD analysis project Ga0224506, IMG submission 169108) | Sediment microbial communities from San Francisco Bay, California, United States - SF_Jan12_sed_USGS_8_1 | ecosystem: Environmental > Aquatic > Marine > Sediment | place: USA...
TTCATCAAATACAGGCGTGGTAACAGGTATGAGTTCAGCTTCTTTTAAAGCCCGTTTGTAGAAGTCAGGGATAACCTTCTCGAGTACTTCTGCCTCCACTTCTTTGCCGAAGCGTTTTTCTATGAGGTTCATAGGAGCCTTGCCAGTTCTAAATCCCGGAAGTTTGGTTTTCTGTCTTAATTTTTCAAAAGTATCCTTTATTTCATTTTCGATTGCATCTGATGGTATCTCGATTCTGAGACGCTTCTTTGTTGAACTGATGTCTTCTACTGTATGAAGCAATTTTGCCTCCTTGAATGTTTCATTTAATGTAAAATAATAACGGAACTTTGTCAAACACCATGACTATTTATCTCATTGATGGAAACTCGTACGCTTATCGAGCGTATTATGCAATAAAAAGTCTTGCCACATCAAAAGGACTTCCGACCAATGCTATCTATGGTTTTACAAACACACTCCTTAAAATCATTCGTGAAAAAAAACCTGATGGCATTGCAGTATCTTTTGATTCACCTGTCCCGACAAAGAGACATATAATCTTTGAAGAGTACAAGGCACACCGACCTGAAACACCACAAGGTCTCGTGGAGCAAATGCCCCTGATAAGAAAAATTATTTCTGCCTTTAATATAAAGATGTTTGAGATGCCCGGGTATGAGGCAGATGATATTATCGGCACTGTGGCAAAGGCAGCGGTATCTGAAGGGAAGGATGTATTTATCGTTACTTCGGATAAAGATATGCTCCAGCTTGTGGGGAAAGGCATCAAGGTATATGACCCGATGAAAGAAAGAATCCTTGATGAAGAATATGTGACAGAAAGATTTGGTGTTGGGCCAGAAAGGATTACCGAGTTCATGGCCCTTGCAGGAGATGCGGTTGATAATATACCCGGGATTAAAGGTATAGGTGAGAAGACTGCGAAGGAGCTTCTTTCAGGTGCCGGAAGTCTCGAAGAGTTACTTGGGAATACAGAACTGATAAAGAAAGAAAAGCTGAAGAAGCTCATTGCTGAAAATACCGACATGATAAGGTTGAGTCAGAGACTTGCAACCATTGATACATCGGTGCCGCTCACTATTGACACGGAAGAATTCAGATTAAAAGAGCCTGATTGGCCTGTTCTCCTTTCACTATTCAGGGAATTTGAATTCGGAAGTCTTATGAAACTCATCCCTGCAGAGATATCCAGCGAGAGAAACTACGAAATAATCTTTTCTCCTGAGAGGCTAAAAGAAATAGCGTCTCTCATAAAAGATGCGTTCGCCATTCACATCGTGGCATCTGCCTCAGGCAGAGCCTCCGGAGGAGGGAGTAACCCTGTAACTGAACGCATTGTTGGTCTTGCATTATGTACAGAAAAAGGACGAGCATTTTATATCCCTGTTTCCCATTCGTATCCAGAGGTGCCTGCTCAGATAAATAAGAATGATGTATTAGGAATGCTTTCATCATTTCTTAGAGATGAAAAAGTATCAAAGATAGGACACAATATCAAATATGACATAATGATGTTAAGAAAAGAGGGTATTTCTGTTGAAGGAACTCTCTTTGACACAATGATTGCGTCTTACCTCATTAATACAAATAAACCAAATCACCGGCTTGAGGAAGTTGCGCTCGACTATTTATCAAAAAGAAAAAAGACCATCACAGAGATCCTCGGCAAGGAGGATTCATTTTCGAAGATTCCCATAGATGATGCAGCACACTATGCTACAGAGAATGCAGGTCTCAGTTTTGAATTAAAAGAAATTTTATTCAGTCAATTAAGGGAAGATTATCTTGAGAAGATTTATTTTGATGTCGAGATGCCGCTTATTCATGTGCTTGCTGACATGGAAGAAACTGGACTGAAAATAGATACAGATAAACTGAATGACCTCTCAAAAGAGCTTGAAAAAGATCTTGACGGAATTCAGAGGAGGATTTATTTTCTCGCTGGAGAAGAATTCAATATCAATTCACCGAAACAACTGAGCAGGGTCTTATTTCATAGTCTCGGATTTCAACCACGTAAAAAGACAAAAACCGGATTTTCTACAGAAATGGGTGTACTTGAGGAACTCGCAGCATCCCATGAACTTCCCCGGGAGATACTGAACTACAGAAGTCTGAGCAAACTGAAGACGACCTATATTGATGTACTTCCAACTCTTGTCAATCCAGAATCAGGACGCATTCATACCTCATTCAATCAGACAGCAACAGCCACTGGGAGACTGAGCAGCAGTGACCCAAACTTACAAAATATTCCGATTAGAGGTGAATGGGGAAAACGCATACGAGAGGCATTTATCGCTGAAAAAGGTTGTCTTCTGCTTTCAGCAGATTATTCACAGATTGAATTGAGAATCCTTGCACACTTGAGTGACGACGAAGGTCTCATCAACGCCTTCAGGAATAACATCGACATCCATTCAAGGACAGCATCTGAAATCTTTAGTCTCCCGATAGACAAGGTCAATCCTGATATAAGAAGAATTGCAAAAACAGTGAACTTCGGAGTTATTTATGGCATATCACCATTCGGGTTATCAGAAGCACTGAGCATCACAAGAGATGAGGCAAAGACATATATAGAGCAGTACTTTCATAGGCACCCTGGGGTCAAGAGGTATATAGAAATTACCATCGATGAAGCAAGAAAGAAGGGTTTTGTGACAACACTCTTCGGGAGAAGACGTGCTATCCCGGAACTCAAAAACCAGAACGCAACTATACGACAGCAGGGTGAACGACTCGCTATAAACTCACCTATACAGGGTACGGCAGCAGATATTATTAAGATTGCGATGATCAATATCAGGAAGAGGTTTCAAGAAAAGGGTCTCAAAACAAGGATGATTCTGCAGGTTCATGATGAACTTTTATTTGAGATTCCCGCACAAGAACTCGAAATAGTAAAAGATATTGTGAAAAAAGAGATGGAGGGAGTCACTGCACTTTCCGTACCTGTGAGAGTGGATATCAATTATGGGAAGAATTGGGCGGAAGCTCACTGATAAAAGTGATAAGTTAAAAGTTATGAGTTATGAGTTATGAGTTTCAAAAAAGTGACATAACTTTCACTTTCAACTTTTAACTTTTCACTTTTATTATAGATTAAGGTAAAATATATGCTCAAAGGAGGGGGCTATGAAAAAGAAGGCAACTGCAAAAAAGACAATGGTAAAAATAAAAGAAAAAGCAACCGAGAAAAAATCTAAAAAGAAAACACCAAAAACAACCCTTAAACCTGCTCAAAAAAGTAAAGAGGTAAAAAAGGTCAAAGCAAAAACAGAGAAGAAAAAAGCTCCCCTCAAAACCACAAAGAAAGTCGCAAGGAAAAAAATTACTGAGAAAACAGAGAAAGAAAAGGTTAAGGTTAAGGCTAAGGTTAAGGTTAAGATAAAAGAAAAACCAAAGAAAGTAGCCAAGAAAATTGTTATAAAGATAGAGAAAAAACCAAAGGAGCAAGTAAAAAAGGTTACTGCAAAAATAGAGAAGAAACCAAAAAAGAAAGTAAAAAAGGTTGTTATAAAGAAGAAAGAGGTTAAGATTAAGAAAGAAGAAAAACCTGAAAAAATCACTAAGAAACCAGAAAAAGAGAGCAAAGCGAAAAAGGTTCCTATACCCAAAAAAGCTTACCCTAAAAAACCTGTCAAAGTACCACCATTGATTGAAAGAAAACCTGAAAAGATACTGCGTCCTGTCAAGAAGGCCTACTATCCCCCAGGACTTGCCGAGATACTGCCCAAAGGATATGGTGAGGATAGTGTCACGCTCATGATTGTTGATCCGGGAAAGCTGTTTACTTACTGGGAAGTGCAGGAAGATACTCTTGCAATTCATAAAGGTACACTTATTCTCAGGATCTATGATACGACAGGGATTGAATTTGATGGTATGAATGCAAATAGCTCTTCTGATATGGCTGTATATGAGAGGATAGGAAGCTGGTATATAAATGTCAGCCCTGAAAGAGAATTCATTGTAGATATTGGTTTTATGACTCCTGCAGGTGTTTTTGTGCTGGTAGCACGGTCTAATAAAGTTTCAACTCCAGGGAGAGCAATTGCAGAAGAAGGCATGCTGCCTGAGTTCTACAAAGAAAGTTTTCCAATGGGATATGAGTAGTACATCTTGATTTACACATTTCTCATGTACCCTGATATAAATCTGTGTTTATGATTTTATCTCTTTTTAATTTTTTACTGCTTCATTAATAAACATAATAAGTAGCAATAGAATTTGTATAATATAAGATTAGTGAAATGACAACCCTATTTTCATAGGAGTAGAGTGTAATGGCAGATGAAGACCTTTCAAAATTAAAGATAGACAAGTCTGCAACAGTCACCCGGCCATTTAAACGCAAAAGGCGTTTCTATTTGATTGCGGTTCTCCTCATTATAGGAGTAGTCGTCATCCTCTATGCTCAGGGTATTCTCACACCTGCTGTCCAGGTAGAGGTTACCAGTGTCACGCAGGTGTATCCGTCACAGGCTTTTACCCTGCTCAACGCAAGTGGTTATGTTGTTGCCCAGAGGAAGGCTGCAGTGGCATCCAAACTCACCGGGCGCCTTGTTTCGTTGGCAGTAGAGGAGGGGAGCCGTGTGAAAGAAGGACAGATCATTGCCCGCCTCGAAAGCGATGACGCTGTTGCTGCAAAGGACCAGGCATCTGCCAACCTGAATGTAGCCCGGTTTAATCTTGACCAGGCAAGAGCTGAGCTGTATGATGCCACTCTTACTCGCAACAGAAATAAAGATCTACTAAGCAAAGGGTATATAGCACAGTCAGAATATGATGCTTCCGATGCCCGTTATAAAAAGGCAGCTGCAGCAGTTGCCGCGGCAGAGGCAGCAATTAAGGCAAGTGCTGCTGCACTTCAGGCAGCGGATGTGTCTCTGGAATATGCCTTGATCCGGGCTCCTTTTGATGCCGTCGTCTTAACCAAAAACGCCGACATTGGTGACATTGTCACTCCGATAGGGGCTGCTGCAAATGCAAAAGCTGCAGTGGTGACAGTAGCTGATATGAACTCCCTCCAGGTAGAGGTTGATGTATCGGAATCAAACCTCCAGCGTGTAAAGATTGACCAGCCCTGCGAGATACAGCTTGATGCCATACCTGATACCCGTTTCCGGGGATTGATCCATATGATTGTTCCGACTGCCGACCGCACAAAAGCAACAGTACTCGTCAAGGTTCGTTTTATTGATAAAGACAATCGTATATTGCCGGAGATGAGTGCAAAGGTTGCCTTTCTCTCAAGACCGGTTAAAAGTGATGAACAGAAACCACTTACTGCTGTTCATAAGATAGCCGTCTTAGCTCGCAATGGGAAGAACGTGGTGTTCCTCGTCAAAGAGAATCGCGCATTTGAAACTCCGATAACGACCGGCTCTCAACTGAATGAAATGATCGAAGTGCTGAGCGGGGTAAAGGCAGGAGACAGGGTTGTAATGAAACCTCTCGATAAAATAAGGAACGGCTCAAGGATTAAAACCGCTGAGAAATAATGGGAAACAGGCCCCCTATTGTCGTAATAAGAAATCTGTGCAAGTCATACTTCAGGGGTAATCAGGTCATTCAGGTTCTGAATGATATTTCACTGGATATCGATGATGGTGAGTTTCTCGCCTTGATGGGTCCCTCTGGATCGGGGAAGACCACCCTCTTAAACCTGATCGCAGGAATAGATAAGGTTGACAGCGGTATTATTCAGGTCGGCGGTGTTGACATCACCTCCCTTTCTGAAACTGAACTTGCTCAATGGCGTGCCATGAATGTAGGGTTTATCTTCCAGTTTTATAATTTAATCCCGGTGCTCACCGCCTTTGAAAACGTTGAGCTGCCCCTGCTCTTAACAGGGCTTTCAAAAAAAGAGCGCAGGACTCATGTAGAGACAGCCCTGAGCGTGGTCAATCTCTCTGACAGGATGGACCATTATCCCGGCCAGCTCTCAGGAGGACAGCAGCAGCGTGTTGCAATTGCAAGAGCTATTGTCACGGATCCGACCATCCTCGTGGCAGATGAACCCACAGGTGACCTCGATAGGGTATCGGCAAATGATGTTCTTGAACTCATGGAACGCCTTGTACATGAACTCGGCAAAACAATCATCATGGTAACCCATGACCCGAGGGCCGCAAAAATGGCACATGTAATCAAGCATCTCGACAAAGGTGTATTGAATGCACATCCTCAAACTGATTTTTAAAAACGCATTCAGGCATAAACTGCGAACCTTTCTCACCATTCTCGGTGTTGCTATTGCCATCCTTGCCTTCGGTCTCTTGAGAACCGTGATTAGCACATGGTATTTAGGTGTTGAAGCATCGTCAGCAAGCAGACTTGTTACGAGAAATGCGATTTCACTTGTATTTCCCTTGCCGCTTTCGTATAAAGAAAAGATACGTCAGGTCGAAGGAGTGAAAGAAGTCTCCTACGGCTCATGGTTCGGCGGTATATATATTGACGAAAAACACTTCTTTGCAAACTATGCGGTTGAACCAGAGACGTACCTCAAGATATACCCTGAAATCATCATTCCCCCTGACCAGAAGAGTGTCTTCTTCCGGGACAGAAAATCCGCAGTGGCCGGCCGTAAACTTGCAGAAAGGTATGGGTGGAAGATCGGTGATATCATCACGCTGAAAGGAACAATTTATTCTGGCAACTGGGATTTTGTCCTTCGTGGTATTTACCGGGGGAGGGACGAGAATGTTGATGAGACTGCCTTTGTCTTTCACTGGGAGTACCTCAATGAGTCTCTGAAAAAGACGTCACCGCTCCGGGCTGACCAGGTCGGCTGGTACATGATCGAGGTAACCAACCCGAATATTGCAGCAGAGGCAGCCGTAAAAATAGACAGGATGTTCAAGAATTCTCTTGCCGAGACATTGACAGAAACCGAAAAGGCTTTCACCTTAGGTTTTATATCGATGACAGAAGCGATTGTTATCGCAATACAGCTTGTTTCTTTTTTGATCATTTTTATTATCATGGCGGTTGTTGCAAACACCATGTCAATGACAGCCCGTGAGAGAATCGGTGAATATGCCATTTTCAAGACATTAGGCTTTGGAGGTTTCCACATCACAGGGCTGATTTTCGGTGAGTCTCTTGTTATCACCATGGTTGGTGCTGCTCTGGGTATTTTCCTCACCTTTCCCGCTGCAAAGATCTTCGGGAAAGAACTGAGCACCTATTTCCCGGTATTTATTGTAGAGCCGGAGACTATTTATATGGATATAGGAGCTGCTCTTGTTGTGGCATGTGTTGCAGCACTTTTTCCTGCATGGCGTGCCGTTAACATACGCATTGCCGATGGCCTGAGAAGGATTGGATAAATGAAGATACCCATTGCTTATAACCTCCGAAATCTCTGGACACGAAGAATCACTACAGTGCTAACAGCATCAGGAATGGCATTGGTTGTATTCGTATTTGCTGCAGTGCTGATGCTTGCCGAAGGACTGAGAAAGACACTTATAGAAACAGGCTCAAATGATAACGTTGTGGTAATCAGAAAAGCATCAGAGTCTGAGGTGCAGAGCGGCGTTGAAAGGCTACAAGCCTCGATCGTCGAGACCCAACCTGAGATAGCAACAGGCAAGGATGGGAAAAAACTCGTCGCAAAAGAACTGGTAGTGCTTATCACCTTACCCAAGCGTGGAACAGATAAACCCTCGAATGTGGTAATCAGGGGAATCGGAGAGAGCTCTATGGCATTACGTTCGCAGGTAAAGCTCGTCGAAGGACGTATGCCAAGAACCGGGACAGCTGAGATTATTGCCGGAATGAGTATCGCAAAGAGATTCCAGGGAGGCGGCATCGGGGAGACCCTCCGTTTTGGAATGAGAGACTGGATGGTGGTGGGGATATTCGATGCAGGCAATACAGGTTTTAGCTCGGAGATATGGGGAGATGTTGATCAGCTGATGCAGGCATTCCGAAGGCCTGCTTATTCATCTGTCATTTTTAAACTTCTTGATTCAAGCGAATTCCAAAAAGTCAAGGAACGCCTTGAAAAAGATCCCCGACTCACAGTCGATGCAATGAGAGAAACGAGATATTACGAGAAACAATCAGAAATCATGGCACGGTTTCTTCGTATTCTTGGTTTATCACTCACAATAATATTTTCCCTCGGTGCGATTATCGGTGCTATGATTACCATGTATTCTGCTGTAGCAAACCGTGTTTTTGAGATCGGTACCATGCGCGCCCTCGGATTTCAACAGAAGAGCATCCTGACAGCCTTTCTTCTTGAATCACTGCTCCTTAGCCTGATAGGGGGGATTGCTGGTCTGTTTTTTGCCTCTTTCCTGCAACTGTATACTGTTTCAACACTCAACTTTCAGACCTTTTCCGAACTTGCTTTTACCTTTTCCCTTACCTTTGAAATCATTTACCAAGCCCTGATTTTCTCGCTCATCATGGGATTTATCGGCGGCTTCCTTCCTGCAGTGAGAGCATCACGTATGAATATAGTGGACGCACTACGAGCAAGTTGATATGCGAAAAAATATATTCTCAAATTTAGATATATAGGTTTGAATAACCTCAGAGTAGAGGGAATAGAAAAATATGAAAATCCTTATATTAGGGAGCACCGGTTTTATAGGGAAAAATTTATGCAAGGAATTGCTTTCATCTGGACATAACGTAGTCGTTTTTACAAGCAATCATGCAAAAGCACAATCATTATTTGGAAAGAATGTGGAGATAACCGAATGGATTGGTTATACACCATTCATGCCCTCTTCTACATTACAGAATGTAAGTGCTGTTATTAATTTAGCCGGTGAATCCATCGGAACGCATAGATGGACAAAGTCTGTAAAAGAAAAGATAGTACAAAGCAGAATGAAGACCACCCAGGCAGTTGTCAATGCCATCAAAGATAACATACTAAGCCCGAAGATACTTGTGAATGCTTCGGCAGTTGGATTTTACGGTCCACGTAATGATGAGGAAGTAACTGAAAGTTCACCAGCAGGAGGAGGTTTCTTGGCAGAAGTGTGCAAAGCCTGGGAATCAGAAGCGTATAAAGCAGAGAGCTATGGTACTCAAGTTGTGACAGTTCGAATCGGCGTCGTCCTTGGCAATGAAGGAGCACTTGTACGAATGATGATTCCTTTTCAATACTATATCGGGGGTCCGATAGGAACAGGAAACCAGTGGCTTTCGTGGATACACATTCATGACCTTGTAAAGATCTTTAAATTTATTATTGAAAAAGGGACTGTTAGTGGATCTGTTAACGCAACTGCTCCACAACCAGTAAGAATGAAAGATTTTTGTGAAATTTTAGGTAAGGTGATGTCGAGACCATCATGGGTAAGAGTTCCGGAATTTGTTCTTAAAATTGCTTTGGGGGAAATGGCAGACATGCTCTTCAACGGTCAAAGAGTCTTGCCAAAAAAAATGATTGACGCAGGCTTTGAATTCCGATTTCCTACACTCCATAAAGCACTTGAGGAAATAATTCAAAGAAAGAAAATCGGTTAAGGATAGATTAAATAATTTAAGAAATAACCGGAAAAAATAAGGAACCATGGAACTTTTGCTCAGTATTTTTCTTGGCATTGGATTAAGCGCAGCATGTGGATTCAGGATATTTGTCCCTTTTTTAATCATGAGCATTGCATCTCTCTCAGGCCATTTCAGATTATCACCCGGGTTTGCATGGATCGGCACCTACCCTGCCCTCATCTCATTTGCAACCGCTACAGTTCTTGAAATTACAGGTTACTATATTCCGTGGCTGGATAATCTCCTCGATACAATTGCTGCTCCTGCAGCAATAATTGCCGGAACAATTGCCATGGCATCGATTGCTTTGGATATGAGTCCATTTCTGAAATGGACCCTTGCTATTATTGCCGGGGGTGGCACAGCTGCTCTTTTCCAGGGCACCACAACGCTTGTGCGTGGCACCTCAACAGCAACAACAGGAGGGTTGGGAAATTTTGCGATTGCCTCAGCCGAAGCAGGCGTTTCTGCATTGCTAAGTCTATTCGCTATAGCTCTACCGATTTTTACCGTTGTAGTAATTATAGTTGCCGCATGTTTCATTTTAAGAAAAAGATTCAAACGCTTAACCACTAAAAACACATAGGGCTGTTGAAATTTAAATTTCATTACATGCAAGATGAGCAGAACTTGTCTGCGACTCATAGAGCAGATGTTTCCTGTTGACCTTTATGTTTCCTTTTGCTATAAAGAGGGAAGGTGATATACCATATTTTCACGAAGATTAACCAAATATCTCTTTTACACGTCCTACTTCTCCACTTTCCAGGCGAACTTTAATTCCATGTGGATGTATCGGTGAATGAGTTAGAATATCTCTCACAATTCCTTCTGTGAGTTTCCCGGACTGTTGGTCCTTCTTTAACACGATTGAAACACGTAATCCTGCTCTTATATCGGAACGTCTCGTTCCATCCATAAATTGCTCTCCTCTTCGTTATTCTTCCTGCTACCTGCGTACAACTCATACTCAAGGAGCCTGCATTCTATCCCTCCGTTGAAAAACTGAATCCTGCGTTTTGATCTCAACCCCACTTTCTTTGCGAGGTCAAGATTCCCGGTAAAGAGATATCCAGTATATCCCCTGCACCTATGCTTAAAGAAATCCCCGATTCCCTTATACAGACTCTCAAGCTCTTTGATCTTCCCCATTCTTTCTCCATATTCGGGGTTGAGTATTACTATCCCTTCCCCGTCAGGTACTGTGGTCTCGGAATAATCACACACTGCAAATTCAATCAGATGCTCCACTCCGGCAGTAGCAGCATTTTTCTTTGCTGCCTCAACTGCCTCTTTCCTGATATCAGTGGCTATGATCCTGCAATTGAGGGTCTTTTTTGACTCCTTTTTTACCTGTGTGCGCAGATCGTTCCATAGTGATTTTTTGAATCCCTTTAGATGCATGAAACCATAATTATTTCGCAATAGACCAGGTGCCCTGTGAAGAGCAATTAATGCCGCCTCAATGGCAAGGGTTCCGCTACCGCACATGGGATTAATAAAATGGCTGCTACCGTTCCATCCGGATGCCTTGATAACTGCAGCTGCAAGTGTTTCCTGCATGGGTGCGGTCATTGGGATCTTTCTGTATCCGCGCCGGGAGAGCAGCTCCCCTGAGGTATCAAAATATACAGAGCAGTCCTGTTCCTTCCAATAAAGATTTACCACGACCCTGTCTTGCTCCGGACCTGAATCAGGACGCTGACCGCTCTTTTCCCTGATCCTGTCGACAATGGCGTCCTTGCACTTTACGTTTGCATAGCGTGAGTCCCTGATGCTCGGATTATCCACGCTTGATGTGACACTGACATATCCATCCTCGGCTATATACTCCTCCCATGCTATCTCTGACAATGCATGGTAGAGGGCATCGGCATCACGAGCAGTGAATTCCTTTACGAGAAAGAGAACGCGATGTCCTGTGCGGAGCAGGAGATTAAGGCGCATGGTATCGTCAAAAGTCCCCTCTGTCGTTATACCTGCAATAGTTTCAGAAAGCACAGGAAATCCCAGCACAAGGAGTTCTTCCCTCAAAAAAGGTGCTATACCCTTTGCACAGGTAGTCAGAATCCTGCTTTTTCTCATGCCCTTATTTTCTTTCTCTATCTGATGTATCTTTCCTGGCTGTGTGAGTGATGATGAAATTCTCGGGCTTTAAGTCAGGATTCTTCTCAAGCTCATCAACAAAGACAGTGATTGCCTTTCGCATGAAGGCTGAAAAGTGTACACCCCTCGGTAGTGCATGAATCCTCTGACGTGTATCTTCGTCAATTGTCGCAGTATACTTTGCCATACCTGCTCCTTATGTAATGAATAATGAGACTCCGAATATCCGGTAATCGTATGAATCCTTTAAAGGGATATTGCATAAATGTAACACAAAATGTGGCATCAAGGTGAATATAAAAATTGCAAACCATTCAGTAATTTACTCTTCAATCTCGAAATAGAAAAATCTTGACAAAAGAATCTGAATACTATATATTTGAAGTATGTCGAAATATCGAAAAGCTGACCTCCAGAGATTTGCGGATATATTTAAAGCACTATCTAATCCTAACAGACTCCGGATATTTCTGCGTTTGATATCTTGCTGTAAACCAGGAACAGTCCACCGCATCGATGCTGATACTACTGTATGTGTCGGCGAGCTTGGAAAAGAACTTGATATTGTACCGTCTACTGTTTCTCATCACATAAAAGAATTGTACAGGTCAGGAATTATTAAGATGAATCGGCGCGGACAGAAGATCGAATGCTGGATTGATCCTGAGATAGTAAAAGATCTGGCAAATTTCTTTAGAAGCTGAATATTTTTTTTTCTTTATTATTCGATATTTGTAGAAATATCGTATTAAAGAACAATTGATTAATAGGAGGCCAAAAATGAAAGACAAAGAGATCAAGAGGAGAGTTTATGGACATTTCCGATCAGATTTTCATTGTGCAGAAGCTATTTCTAAAGCAATAGCAGAAGAATTTTCGGAAGGGTTTGACGCTGATGTAATAAGATGTGCTTCAGGCTTTGGCGGAGGAATCGGCGGCTCCGGAGAAGAACTCTGTGGTGCGTTTACTGGTGGTATTATTGCCCTAAGTTACTTTTTAGGAAGGGAAAACCCAGGTGAAAATCTAAGAGATTGCGGTGTAACGATAAAGGAATTCAAAAAGCAATTTTTAGAAAAATTTGGTTCAACAAACTGTAAAACTCTCATTGAAGGATTCAAAGAAGGAGGAGATTCTCTTGGATGTGTAAAATTAACAGCTGATGCAACTGTAATACTCGCGTGCATGTTAAATGAATTTGAGAAGAAAAATGAAATTGATTTGAGTAACTTCCGTTTTCAGATGAGAGACAAAAG
>Ga0224506_10002358_pt1 | contig 12888 bp, 11 predicted proteins | sample SF_Jan12_sed_USG_2_FD_169108 | JGI IMG/M metagenome (GOLD analysis project Ga0224506, IMG submission 169108) | Sediment microbial communities from San Francisco Bay, California, United States - SF_Jan12_sed_USGS_8_1 | ecosystem: Environmental > Aquatic > Marine > Sediment | place: USA...
CGAGACGACTCGGCCAGACCTGCACATTCATCTGCTGAGGTGTAACGGGCAATATCGCAGGCTGCCTGGACGGTAGCCTTGATAGCATCTGGCTTAAAATCAGTCGTACTGGCAGAGCCCTTACTGTGACCAAAGTAAACCGTGACACCAAGACCTTTGTCTCGATTGTATTCAATGGTTTCTACTTCAGCCTTGCGGACCGTAACAGAATACCCCTGCTGACTACTTACAGCCGCTTCCGCGGATGAGGCCCCTAAGGTTGAGGCCTGTTTCAGAATATCGTGTACTATGCTCTGCAGGTAGCCAATCTCATAGTCAAAAACAGAATTTGTATTAGAAGAAATTTCAGCCATCATTAATCTCGTTTAAAATTGGTTTTTTTTATAAACTGTACTTTATTTGCCATCATACAAATGATAGCGTGCAACCTATGTCAGATGATCTAAACAACCAGGATACACCTCCGAGTAAGTCTCAGCTTAAACGTGAAGCCCAGGCACTGACCAGTTTAGGTAAACAGCTTGTCGAACTGGACAAAACCATGCTGGCCCGTCTTAAACTGGGCGATACAGTGTTGACTGCCATTCATGATGCCCAGAAGATAAAACAACACGGAGCTCTGAAACGGCAGTTACTCTATATCGGTAAATTACTAAGACAAACTGACACCGATGACATCATCAATCAACTTGAATCATTCAAGTCCATAGCGCAGCAGCAAAATCGTATTTTTCATGAACTTGAGCAATGGCGCGATAAACTGCTGGCCGATGATCAGGCCCTGACTAATCTATTAGATACTTATCCAGCAATTGACCGACAACATATCCGCCAGTTGATTCGTGCTGCTCGCAAGGAACAATCGCAAAGTAAACCACCAACTGCGGCACGGAACCTGTTTAAATATCTGCGCTCTATGATTCTTTCAGATTAAAAAATCAGGTACCTGTTCCACCAACGGTGAGTTCATCTATCAATAAACTGGGCTGACCAACACCGACAGGGACACTCTGGCCCTCTTTGCCACAGACACCTACTCCGGTGTCCAGTGCCAGATCATTCCCAACCATACTGATTTTTTGCATAACCTCAGGGCCGTTTCCAATCAGGGTGGCCCCCTTGACTGGCCGTGTTACCTTACCGTTTTCAATCAAATAGGCTTCACTGGTGGAAAAAACGAATTTCCCAGAAGTGATATCAACCTGCCCGCCACCAAAATTTACCGCATAAATTCCTTTTTCTACCGAAGCTATGATCTCATCAGGGTGATGCTCACCGGCCTTCATATAGGTATTTGTCATGCGGGGCATAGGTAAATGTGCATATGACTCACGGCGGCCATTCCCCGTCACTGGCATATTCATTAAACGGGCATTGAGTTTGTCCTGCATGTATCCCTTGAGAATACCATTTTCAATTAATACGGTCTCACCAGTAGGAGTCCCTTCATCATCGATATTCAAAGACCCACGTCGGTCTTTTATCGAACCTTCATCGATCACGGTACATAGAGGTGAGGCAACCTGTTCACCAATACGCCCGGAAAATACTGAACTTCCTTTACGGTTAAAATCTCCTTCCAGTCCATGCCCTACTGCCTCATGCAATAACACACCAGGCCAACCTGGCCCTAAGACCACGGGCATACTTCCTGCCGGGACATCGATAGCATCAAGATTAACAATAGCCTGCCTGACGGCTTCACGTGCATACCCAAGGACATGATCATTATTCTGAAAATAACTGAAGTCATATCGTCCCCCACCACCACTAGAGCCCTGCTCACGACGACCATCATGCTCAGCAATAACAGTAACACTCATTCGCACAAGGGGACGAATATCTGCGGCCAATGTTCCATCGGTAGCAACCACCATAATAACCTCGTGAACTCCGCTCAGACTGGCCATAACCTGAGTGACTTTGGAATCTAAGCTTCGTGCCTCTTTATCAACAGATTGTAATAAGGCTATTTTTTGATCGGCTGATAAACTCAGTAGAGGATCATTTGATAAATAGAGATCGTGTGAGTGGGGTGACGACCATGCTTTGACCTTTCTGTTTTGTCCATGGTTGGCAATCACTCTTGCAGTAGAAGCCGCCTGGGTCAGGGCAGGCAATATAATTTCATCTGAATAGGCAAATCCGGTTTTTTCACCACTTATGGCTCTGACTCCAGCGCCCTGCTCAATATTAAAAGTACCTTCTTTAACAATACCATTTTCAAGAACCCATGATTCATGCCGGGAAGATTGAAAATAAATATCGGCGTAATCAATTTGGTGACTTAACACCTGATTAAGTACTGACTGCAGGTCTGAATCCTTCATCCCTGACGGAGCCAGCAGTATTTGTTGAGCAATATCGAGGGTTTGTTCAGGCATTTGATGGGCTACACAACATACGACGGTGTTCAAGTACAGGAAAACTGCGGCGAGTATTCTGAATTTTTTGCATATCCAGTTCTCCCAGCACAACGCCGGAACCTCTCGGCAGACAATCCTGGATTGTACCCCAGGGGTCGACGATCATACTGTTACCATAGGTTTCCCGGCCACTGACATGATATCCACCCTGAGCTGAGGCAACCACGTAGGCCAGATTTTCTATGGCCCTGGCTCGAACCAGGGTTTCCCAATGTGCCTTACCTGTTATGGCAGTAAATGCAGAAGGGACGGCAATGATTTCCACGTTTTGATCTGCCATGCTGCGAAACATTTCCGGGAATCTCAGGTCATAGCAAACCGCAATACCCAAGCGGCCAAAAGGCGTATCAGTTACTGTGATGGAGTCACCATGTTCGATGGTCTCAGATTCGTGGTAGGTTTCTCCTGATTCCTCGAGAGTCACATCAAAGAGGTGGATTTTGTCATACCTTGCCGCAGGTTTACCCTTATCATTAAAAACTAGGCTGGCCGCTCTGATTCGGGACGCATCACTGGTTTTAATCGGAATTGTGCCACCCACCAGCCAGATACCGTGTTTTTCAGCTTCACCAGCAAGAAAATCCTGTATCGGCCCGGAACCTTCCTGCTCTGCCACCTTAAGTTTATCTTTTTCTGTTATTCCCATGACGGCAAAATTTTCTGGCAAAACGACCAGTTTTGCCCCCCCATCAACGGCTTGACTGATTAGTTTGCCCGCTTCGGTGAGGTTGGCACTCACATTTGGCCCAGATGCCATTTGAATTGCTGCTACTTTATCCACTTTTTCTACCTGCTAAACTACATCACATATTGCTCTAATTTGATATGGTACCAAATAATGGCCTGTCGACCCGCATTTCAATGATATTATTTTCTCTACTACCCGGCCTGAGTTCAATCTGCCTTGCTGGAACCCCAAAGGAGACAAACCAGGCCTGCAGTTCTGAGGCCCATAAGGTACCCTCATCACCACCCGGGTAGATTATCTGCAGCTTGCTTGATGATGATTTATTAAAATCAATCAACACACTTTTTAATCCCGACATCTTTAATATGCTTACTGCATCCTTTGGTATGGACCATTGTTCATGAGTTAGTGTATATGTCGAGGCAGCAACACTTGGGAATGTGATCATACTAAATGCCAGCCCCAGAATAATGGTTTTTAGAAAACTCATATTAAAACTCCTCATCCTCATCTTCATCCTTGTCAAGTCGAACAACAGCTGGCTTACTCCATGGACCTGAAATATGGTACTGTCGTGATAATGACCTATCCATATCAGATCCAAACATACGTTCAAATAACCACACGAGAGGTATTACACCAGTCCCCATAAGTAAACCACTGACCACAGGCATTGTACCTGCAATCTGAGGAGTTACTGTAACGACCTGATCCAGTTTCTTGTTTCTCAGATCTACTTTTCCAACTGCAAGTATATCAGCAATAGTACTATCTACTGACAAGTCTGTGGTTTTGGCCACTCCATTTTTTAAATCTATATTTCCTGTAATTTCATCAAATGCAAAACCTGATCCTGCATCTTTAAAATCTAACAAAAGTCTTCTTGGTAATGTTGAAATATTCAATAACCCGAGGAAGCGGCCAGCTCCTGGGTTAATCGCAGTCACAATTCCGTCCTCAAGCTTGATATTTATTCTTCCATTGGTATATCCAGGCCTGAACACATAGAAAGGGTTATCCCAGTTGAAATTAATAGATATTGTTCCTTCTCCATCTTTTACTTTGTCAGGGAACCCAAACCGTTCAGTTAATTTCCCGGCATTGTTTATTGTAAATTTACCTAGCGCTTTGGTTTTATGCCAATTATTTATATAGTGCCAGGTCATGGTTCCACTATATTTCATTTCTGGCGATGTAATACTTAGCCTGTCAAATACAAGACCTAATTTATCTTTACGGCTATCAAACTCAACTTTCCCAATCTTTTTCCCGGCAAAGACAAACTCACGAACCTGCCCCTTGAATGCAGGCATAATAACAGGACTGGTATATCGTTTACGGGGTTTGGCTTTCTCTTTATCAAAAGGCACACTCACATAGGCAAAATCAACAATAACAGGTACATCGACAATAGGTCGGGTTCTTAGCTTGCGGTATTTGTTGTAATGCTCCTGCATGACTTCACGCCATTTATATTGGTCAGCATTATTAACAACCCCAGACAACCTGAACTCATCTTTGTCTGGTAGTTTTGCTTTGCCAGCGGACAGCTTCATTTCTCCAATCTCAATACGTGCAGGAAAATAATTATTATTAACACGCATTTCTGTCGACATTCTATCGCCATATTGAATATTTAGTATTGTTTTAATTTCTGGTAGAAATGTTGATTTCAACATTGTTGGTCGAGCGATCTCCGGCGGTTTTCTATAGGGTTCTGGTAAATCAATTTCTACCCCAGCCAGATCTGATTTAAGCCACATTTTCGCCGGTTCACGTTCTATGCTATTGACTGACTTCTGGTGCCCTAATGTAATTTCCCCTTGCCATGGAATGGTTCCATATATCCGCATAAGGCCTAATTTTTTAAAATTTCTATCCAGCATCACAGCATCAAACTTGCCTTCTCCATGCACTGTTGCCACGGGCTTAATCCCAATTATTTTTGAGCTGACTCGTATTTTTGCTGGCCCTCCCAGTAATTTTGCTGAGATATCTTCACCATGGTGCTTTTTATCAGAAAAATAGACTTTACCCTGAATATCTGTAACCGGCATTCGATTATGCATCATGTGTAATTCGGAGTTTTTGGTTTCCACATAGCCAGAAAATCGTTTTTTATAGGTTTTTGCCAGATCCTTATCAAGCGCAACGCTAAACGTCATATTCGTATGAATATCACCTTTGAAAATCGTTTTACTTACAAATCGTTTGGAACGCTTGCCAACAGGCGTCTTTGCAAAGAAATTAAACCCATTGTGTGTTGTGCTATAGGCATCTCCTTTTGCCACAAGAATAGGTTTTTTAAAGTCCTCGACAGTAACAACCAAATTCTGAATATCACCACCATGTATACTGGCCTTCAGGGCCTTGACCTTAATACCAACATTTGTAAATTCCCCACGAGCTTCCAATCCCTCAAGCTGAGGCCATCCAGGAAAGTAATGCATCTCTACGTTAGTAGTATGAAAACTTCCATTCAGAACGCCCGAATATTGTCTAAACGGAAACCGGTTTGACCAACCTCGATAGGCGACATCTAGCTCATTAACTGTTCCTGCAATAAAACTTTCATCAATCCATTTAACCAGTTTTTCCTTCATCATGGCAGTAGGTTGATACTTATATATCTTGGTAAGATCAAGTTTGCCGAATGAAAGATTGAAATCGAGATAACTGGCTTTTTTGGCGACAGGCAAATACATCATCATACCAGCCGAAACTTCCAGCTCATTATTTGCTGCAGAAATATTATCTGTTTTTATCAGCCATCCTGTATCGGTGTTAAGAAAGTCCAGTCTTGTTTTTAAACTGGAAAGTGTAACAGGATATCTAAATAGTTTTGGATAATTAAATAATATTTGTTGCGTATCGATCTCAAGATAGCCATATTCTTCATTGAGATTCAATTGTGCATTTACACCAAATACGCCAGGTGAATTATCTGTTGGCGAAATCCCAAAATCCGTTAAGCTTGCAGCAACACTGTATGCCTGAACAGTCTCACCATTACGTTTTAAGCTTAAATTTAAGTTATGAATTTCACCAGTCGGCTTAAATTTGTGGGTGTATATTTTATGTTTATCATCAATCAGATTAAATTCCTTGATAATTGGTTTTATATCATCAAGCTTTGCATATTCCAGATTAAAATCCAGTTTGGAGTTATTATCTTTATCATTCTCCCAACTCAAGTAAACAGATGATTCTTTCCAGACACTATCATCTCTTTTAAATTCAATATCAGCCAATTGAAGTTTCCAATTATCACTTTTTCCAAACCAGTCAAATTTTGCATTTAACTGGTCAATTCTGGAAATAGTGTTTGTTTTGTTATTGGCTACTTCTACATCCTTAATAGACACATCACCAGAAACTTCCTGTATTATTCCATTTTCCCACTCTCCCCAGAGTGAAAAAGCAGACACTCCATCAATAATTTTTAACTTCCTATATTGTGGTTGAATCCCGAATGATGAAAGCCGAAACTCCTTACTTTCAAGGTAAACAAGGCCAGCCCACTCAGCTGGTTTTAAAAGATCACCGGTTATATCCATCGCAATATTAGCCTGTTTACCTACTCTTTCCGGGAGTTCAACAGACCCTGTTAACTGGTGACGATTCAACCGATTCTTAATAGTTAAATTAACGTTATTAAATGTATAGCTCTTCTTTTTCTTTAATTTTAAAACAATGGTACTTTTATCGAGCTTAAGACTGGTCTGCTCCATTAACCATTTGGCCAGCTCCTCGCTTATGACACTATCCTGGCCAGATTCAACCAGCTCTACAATATCGACTCCCTGAAGAAGAAAACTCCCATCTTCTTTCTGCAAAATATATACTTTGGTTCCAAGAATACTTAAATCTTTAGGTATAAGCGCCTTACGCGAAATAGATTCTATAACAGAGATACCCAGATGAACCTCTTTAAAGGCAACGATCTCTTTATCTCCGGAATTATCATAAAGATGAAACCCTTTAAATATCAAAGTTGGTGTTAATCCAACTAAACGGGCATCAATTGAATCAAGAGTAACTTTCTTTCCAATAATTTCGCCCAGTTTAAGCTGAATATTTTCTCGGTAACCCTGCACTTGAGGTAGAATGACCCGGGCAATCGATAACATGACCGCCGATGTCACCACAAATATAGCTATCGCATAAATGATCGACCTGCGAATCTGGATGATTGTTTTATCTGATAACTTCATCTGTTGAAAATCACATTAGAACCACGTCAAACTGTTCCTGCGTGTATTCTGTCTCAACCTGCAACTTAATCGGTTTACCAATAAACTCTTCAAGTTCAGCCAAACTATTTGATTCTTCATCGACCAACATATCGACAACTGGCTGTGATGCCAGCACAAGCAGTTTTTGAACTTCAAACTGTCTGGCCTCACGCATAATTTCACGAAAAATTTCATAGCAAACTGTTTCCGCAGAAAGTAAGGAGCCACGCCCACTGCATGTTGGACAGGTCTGACACAGAATATGTTCGAGACTTTCCCTGGTCCTTTTACGTGTCATTTCAACCAGTCCTAAAGTAGAGACTTCACTAATTTGTGACTTGGCACTATCTTTTTCGAGATTTTTTTCCAGGGCACGGATTACCTGCCGACGATGCTCAGCATCCCCCATATCAATAAAATCAATAATAATGATGCCACCCAAATTACGTAGCCTGAGTTGCCTAACGATAGCCTGGCTGGCTTCAAGATTGGTTTTAAAAATAGTTTCTTCCAGAGTTCGATGTCCCACAAATGCACCCGTGTTGACATCGATGGTTGTCATCGCCTCGGTCTGGTCGATGATCAGATATCCGCCCGACTTGAGTTGCACTTTACGTTCCATGGCCTTGTGAATCTCATCTTCAATGCCATAAAGATCAAAAATCGGTCTTTCACCAGGGTAGTGTTCTATTCGATCTGCCAGATGTGAAATAAACTTATCTGCAAATTTTTTTATCTTGTCATAAGACTCGCGTGAATCTATTCGGATTTTTTCTATATCACTATTTCCCAGATCCCGCATTGTGCGCATAACAATCTGCAGGTCATCATGAATTAAGGCTGGTGGCTTTGTTTCTTTAGTACGAGTCTGAATTGTCTGCCAGAGTTTTTGTAAAAACTGCATATCATTTTTGATAGCTTCTTCACTGGCACCCTCAGCCACAGTTCGGACAATATAACCACCCTCTTCATATTCAGGCATCAAGCGTCCAATAATATCTCTTAATCTCTGCCGTTCTTCCTCGCTCTCAATTTTTTGAGAAACGCCGATATGTTCAACACCAGGCAGGAAAACCAGAAATCGAGAGGGAATGGAAACCTGAGTGATTAACCTGGCACCTTTGGTCCCCATGGGATCTTTAATAACCTGCACAACCACATCCTGGCCTTCTCTCAACAAGAAGGTGATATCTTCATGAGGTTTAGGATTATCGCCATTGGCTTTGTATTCAGATTTATCTGTCACAATATCAGAGGCGTGTAAAAAGGCTGTCCTATCTAAGCCTACATCTACAAAAGCCGCCTGCATTCCAGGTAAGATCCTACAAACCTTACCCTTATAGATATTTCCCACCAAACCCAGTTTATGTGCCCTTTCAATTTGGACTTCCTGTAACACCCCATTTTCAACAAAGGCAACTCGGGTTTCCTGGGGGGTGACATTAATTAGAATCTCTTCACTCATTGTAATTATTATCTCAACAGCCTGATGCCAGCGGTGTGTAACAACTCAGCAGTTTCAAACAAAGGCAGGCCCATCACCGCGGAATAACTACCCTCAAGCCTGTTTATAAATATAGCGGCTTTACCCTGTATTCCATAGGCACCCGCTTTATCTTTTGGTTCTCCTGTCTGCCAGTAAGCCTCAATTTCTTCCTGACTTAAAGTCCGAAAGCTGACTGTACTGATATTGATTTTTGTTCGTACTTCCCCATCAATCAGTGCCACGGCACTCATCACCTGATGACTCCGACCAGACAATCTATTCAGCATCGATATGGCCTGCTCCCGGTCACTAGGTTTACCAAGGATCTCATTATCGATGACCACCGCTGTATCTGCACCCAAAATAGGTTTTTCTTTCCTTAAGCCTGTATTTCCCTGCCCTGCTTGTGCTTTTTCGACCGCCATACGCACCACAAAGTTCTCAGCCATTTCATTGATACCGGGAGTCTCATCAATATCACTGCCAATTTGATGGAAGCTAACCCCAATCTGGGCCAACAGTTCACAGCGTCGGGGCGAAGTCGAGGCCAGATAAAGATCAAAATCCTTCTCAGTCATACAGAATATTGATTATTTGTGGTACGGGTGATGTTTAAGGATAGACATGGCCCGGTAAAGTTGCTCGGCAATCACGATTCGTACAAGCGGGTGGGGCAGAGTCAAACTGGACAAAGACCATTTCTGTTCCGCCCGTTTCAGGCAGGCAGGGGCCAGACCTTCGGGCCCACCAACCAGTAGGGCTATATTTCGCCCTGACTGCATCCAACTATCCATTTGTTCGGCCAATTGCTCAGTTGACCAGGGCTTGCCCTGAACTTCCATTGCCACAACCAGGGTATCTTTTTTGATGCTATTCAGCATTTGTTCCCCTTCCTTTTCCATCAGTCGAGCAATATGGCTATTTTTACTGCGTTTATTGAGTGGGATTTCAATCAGTTGTAACTGGCATTCCGGTGGCATGCGCTTGGTGTATTCTTCATACCCCTTAGTGACCCAGGCCGGCATTTTCTGCCCGACTGCGATGAGAGAAATCTGCATCTCAGCTCCTCACTAAGGGTCGATAATTCAGAGCTGCTGATCTCCTGATACCTGAGGACTTTCCTCACCCCAGAGTTTTTCCAGGTTATAAAAAGCACGAATGCCTGGCTGCATGACATGAACAACCACATCACCAAGATCGACCAGTGCCCATTCACCAATATCCTCACCCTCAACACCAATGGGTTTTAGACCTGCCTGCTTGGCTTTTTCCACTACTGAGTTGACCAGCGCCTTGACCTGCCTGGAAGTATTGCCGCTGGTAATGACCATAACATCGGTCACACTGGTTTTGCCTCTGACATCCAGTACACGGGTATCAACGGCCTTCACATCTTCCAGGGCCTCAATCACCAGGGCCTGTATTTCATCTATTTCCATCATTCTCTAAAACTACCTAAAATAAATCTGTTCCTGTCGGATTATTGTTAATACATCAGATGGCAACATGTCACTGACCTCTGCCCCATCCCGCAGCCCCTGCCGAATACGCGTGGATGAGATATCCATTGCCGATACGGTGCAGAATATCACATCCCCTGCAGGCCGTTTGTTACAGCTTTCACGATCACGGGTCTCATGTTCTGCCAGTAAGTTTTGCAGACCAGTACTTAGCCAAGCCGGCCTCTCATAAGCTGGGCGGGTCATGACAATTAAATGGGCCAGTTCAGTTAATTGTTGCCAGCGGTCCCAGCTTTCCAGCTCTAAAAATGCATCCAACCCCAATATTAATCCCAGTGATAGCTCAGGTCCCAGCTCACTTCGCAGGGATATGAGGGTATCCACCATATAGGATGGTCCTTCCCGCCTGAGCTCCCTATCATCTACCACAAAACCCGGCTCATGACTGACCGCCGCCTGCAGCATGGCCAGTCGTTGTGCCGGCGTGGCAACAGGGGCATCTCGGTGAGGGGGAACACCACAGGGAATAAAGCGGATCTGATCCAGCTTCAACTCATCGAGCAAATCCCGGGCAGTTTGTAGATGACCATTGTGAATGGGGTCAAATGTTCCCCCAAGAATACCAATCATCAGCTACGGATGTGTCCATCGCCAATGACGATATACTTCTGGGAAGTCAGGCCTTCCAGTCCCACAGGCCCACGGGCATGTATCTTGTCGGTACTGATACCAATTTCAGCCCCAAGCCCATATTCAAAACCATCGGCAAAGCGAGTTGATGCATTGACCATCACCGAACTGGAATCCACTTCCATCATAAAACGTCTAGCCCGACCGATGTCTTCGGTAATAATGGACTCCGTGTGACCGGAACTGTGCTTATGAATATGTTCAATGGCCGCATCAAGCCCATCGACCACCCGGATTGACAGAATCGGGGCCAGATATTCCGTGTCCCAGTCTTCCTCGGTTGCCGGGACGGTATCGCTCAATATTTTTTGTGTCGCCTCACAGCCTCGAAGTTCAACCCCTTTGGCCTGGTACTGTTTCGCCAGCTCCGGTAAAACATCAGCTGCCACGACAGTGTCCACCAGCAGGGTTTCCATGGTGTTACAGGTACCATAGCGCTGGGTCTTGGCGTTAATGGCCACCTTAATGGCCTTTTCCTGATCTGCCATTGCATCAATATAAACATGACAAACACCATGCAGGTGTTTGATCACCGGTACCCGGGCTTCAGCACTGATACGCTCAATCAACCCCTTACCACCACGGGGCACGATAACATCCACGTATTGCTGCATGGTAATCAGTTCGCCCACGGCAGCACGATCGGCCGTCTCGATCACCTGGACCACTTCTTCAGGTAGACCAGCCTGTTTGAGTCCGGCACGGATACACTCGGCAATGGCCTGATTAGAATGCAGGGCCTCGGAACCACCACGCAGAATCGCGGCATTACCCGATTTCAAACACAGGGCCGCCGCATCGGCTGTCACATTAGGACGGGACTCATAAATGATACCGACTACACCCAGTGGCACGCGCATTTTACCAACCTGGATACCGGAAGGCCGATAGGTCATGTCACTGATCTCACCGACCGGGTCTGGCAGAGTGGCAATCTGGCGAATCCCCTCGGCCATGCCGAGCACCCGCTCTTCATTCAGTTCCAGGCGATCCAGCAGGGCCGCATCCAGGCCTTTGTCTTTACCCGCCGACATGTCTTTGGCATTGGCTTCCAGTAAGTCAGCCTGTGCGGCGAGGATGGCATCGGCCATGGCCAGCAGGGCCGTGTTCTTTTCATTGGTGGTGGCAACGGCCAGCACACGGGCCGCCTTGCGGGCCTGCTGGCCCAGTTGGTTCATATAAGTCTTGATATCCACTTTTGCATCCATGGAAAAAATCTCTGCTTGTCTGTTTGGATTCAGGCGGCAGGTCGGTGTTTCACCACGGCCAGCCCGGCAATTCGAAGGCATAATTGTAACAGTTCATCCCACACGATGCCCTGCGCCAGCCCCTTGATCATGCGATCAATTTCCCCGGATTTCCAGATAAAACCCTGCCAGCGTTTGAGGGGGTGGCGCTGCAGGGCCCCACTCACCAGGGTTTTACGCTTGTCCCAGACACGATGACTGGCCAGCACGGCATCAATGGATTGACCAGTGGCCACATCCGCCGCCATGTTACACATAGTCCGCAGCTGATAATTAATGGCCCCCATCAGAGCGATGGGTTCTTCCCCCTCACTTCGCAGGCCAAACAACACCTTACTGACACGGGCTGGATCACCCGCCAGGGCGGCATCCATTAATCCAAAGGCATCGTAGCGAGCGCTATCCGCCACCCCCTCGATAACCTGTTGCACATCGATCTGGCCGGGACCGTTGAGTAATAATAATTTCTCCATCTCCTGGTCAGCCGCCAACAGATTCCCTTCCACCCTGTCGGCCAGCAATTTCACCGCCTCCGGCGAGGCCTGCAGACCCCGTTGCTTCAGCCGAAATGAGATCCACTGTGGTAACCGGGCCGGCTCGACAGGCCAGATCTGGACATAGACCCCCGCCGTCTCCAGGGCCTTAAACCACTTGGC
>Ga0224506_10002359_pt1 | contig 12885 bp, 14 predicted proteins | sample SF_Jan12_sed_USG_2_FD_169108 | JGI IMG/M metagenome (GOLD analysis project Ga0224506, IMG submission 169108) | Sediment microbial communities from San Francisco Bay, California, United States - SF_Jan12_sed_USGS_8_1 | ecosystem: Environmental > Aquatic > Marine > Sediment | place: USA...
ACCACCTCCGGCCACAAGCCGATTGAGGAGGTCAATGTGGGTGACGAGGTAGTTGGGGTGGCCGGCGACGGCGATTTCCACTCCGGCCGCGTATCGCACGTTCAGCCCGGGACCTACTCGGGACCCGTTTACCGCATCGACGCCGGGGACTCAACGCTGGTTGGAACACCTCATCACCTGGTACCGGCCCGACTGGACCTGCCGCAGGACTCCCATGTCGTCTATCTCATGTATCGAGGCGATCGCGGCTTCCGGCTCGGTCTCACGAAAGCTTTCCGGTCGAACTCTCGAGGCCTGGCAGACCTAGGAGTGACCGTCCGCAGCAATCAGGAGCAGGCGGACAAGGTGTGGATTCTGAAGGTCTGCCCGTCAAGGGCCGAGGCCGCATACTGGGAATCGCGATTGTCTGCGGAGTACGGAATCTTGACCGCCTGTTTCCACGGCGTTGGTCGGAATCTCGATATGGATGAACCATGGTTGAAGCGTCTCTACGACGAGGTGGACACCGTCAGCGCCGCCAAGTTCCTCATGGACGACTTCAACTTGCACGCCGAGTTTCCTCACTACCGGCCGCAGAACGGGCAGAGGCGCCAGAGTGTCAATTTGACGATGTTTTCAGATCGGCGAACGGGCGTTGGGTACCACCGCGTCCAGTGGTCATCGAACCGGTCCGATATCGCCGATCGTTTGCGTGAGGCGGGGTTCAATGTGAGGCCGGGCAAGTTCCCCGGTACATTTCGCGTCGAGACTTCGCGCAAGAGCTATTCAAAGGCGCTCGAACTGGCGAAGGGGATGACGCTGGCTGCTGATCTCGAGATTCAAAGGCGAGCCTCAATCGGAGGGGACATGTACTCCTATACGCCGCTGGCTCACCTTCGAGCGGGGATGAGGGTTCTCGTTGAGGCCGATGGGCGTTTCGTCGAGCGAGCCGTGGAGCAAGTCGAGGTTGAGGAGTACTCCGGCCCGGTCTATGACCTGCAGGTTGACCCGGTTCATCATTACGTGGCGAACGGAGTTCTGGTTCACAACTCGATCTACAAGTTCCGCGGCGCCGATATTCGCAACATTCTCGAGTTCGAGAAGGATTACCCGGACGCCCGTATCGTGGTTCTGGATCGCAACTACCGATCGACCGAGATAATCCTCGAAGCGGCCAACGCCGTGATCGACAACAACCTTCATCGCAAACCGAAGCGGCTGTGGACTGACCTGGGCCGCGGTGAGCTGATCACCCGCTACGAAGCCCAGGACGAGCACGACGAAGCCGCTTTCGTCGCCGACCAGATTGAGTTGCTCGACGATCAGGGTTACCACCGCCAGGACATGGCGATCTTCTATCGCACGAACGCGCAGAGTCGGGTGCTCGAGGAAGTGTTCGTGCGCTACGGCATCCCCTACAACGTGGTCGGGGGAGTGAAGTTCTACGAACGTCGGGAGGTGCGCGACGCGCTGGCCTACTTGCGGCTGCTCGCCAACCGCACCGACGAGGTGGCGGTGAAGCGGGTGATCAACGTACCGAAGCGTGGGATCGGGCAGTCGACGATCGCCCATGTCGACCGGTACGCACAGGACGGGCGTATCTCGTTCTACGATGCCCTCACCCGGATCGACGATATCGGGATGGTGGCGGTGCGGTCCCAGATTCGCATCAAGGAGTTCCTCGGATTGGTGGATCGCTTGGAAGAGGCGGCCGAGTCCGGCGGGCCGCGGGCGGCGATCGACGCCGTGCTGGCCGAGACGGGTTACGTGGCTGAGTTGGAAGCGGAGCGTTCTGTTGAGGCCCTCGGTCGGGTTGAGAACTTGCGCGAGTTGGCTTCGGTGGCAGAGGAGTTCGAGGGTTCCATGGACGGGTCGATCACCGATGACGGACCTTGGGACTCATTGAGCGGCCTCCGGAAACTGCAACTGTTTCTCGAGACGGTGAGTCTGGTGACCGACATCGACGAACTCGACGACAAGGCCGAGGCCGTCACCCTGATGACTCTGCACACTGCCAAAGGTCTCGAGTATCCGGTGATCTTCATCGTCGGGATGGAAGACGGCGTGTTCCCTCACTCACGCTCGCTGGGCGACCCGGACGAGCTCGAAGAGGAACGGCGCCTTTGCTATGTCGGCGTAACCAGAGCCGAGGAAAAGTTGTACCTGACACACGCCTGGCAACGGATGCTCTTCGGTTCATCGAACTTCAACCCTCCCAGCCGATTTCTGAGTGAGATCCCGGAGAACCTGGTGACAATGGCACCGAAGCGGACACGCAAGAGTCAGGAGTCATTCTCCACCTCGCCCGGTTCAACTGTCTCCGCCGATGAGATCGGTGTTGGCGATCGGATCGTCCACGGCAAGTGGGGGACCGGGGTAGTCGAGGAGATCACCGGCACCGGCGACCGGGCAGAAGCCTGGGTGGTCTTCGACGAGAGCGGCCGGAAGCGGTTGCTGCTGGCCTGGGCGCCTCTTCAGAAAGCCTGAGGGCTTTCTGAAGAGGGTCGAGAAACGCGTTAGTCGTTTCTCTGGCCTGTGCCGCGAGCGTAGGGCCCTCGATAATCCCAAGCCTGGATCGGTCCCCCTCAGCGAGCGCAGCGAGCGTTGGGGGGAAGGTTCCTGCGCCGGAGCGAAGCGGAGGCGGAGGTCGGGGGGCTTACCCGCATACACCAGCAGGTTTGCCACCTCCCCGGGACGACTCAGTACTCCCCCCTGCGACGACGAGCGAAACGGATGGGACCCGATACTCCCCGCGTGAGCGGCGGTCGGACCAAATTGCAGCCGCTTACTCGCCCGGTCGGCCAAAACTCGCGGAGTCGACGGAGGGCATCGGCAAGTCGTCTCCACCAGGGGGAAGTGGCAGTCGCTCTGACCATCAGCTGCGGGCTCAATTTCTCGACATAGACGGCATAGTCGCGGAGCTGTGTTTGCAGGTCAGCCATCGTCGACCTCCAGATCGGACCGGAGTTTGGCAAGTCCTCGTGTGACGTGTTGTTGAACCGTTCCTATCGACGCTCCGAGAATGTTCGCTACCTCCTGGTATGGACATCCGTACCCGTGTATCAGCCAGACACTTACCCGCTGGTTGCGGGACAGCCTTCCCAGGGCTGCGGGCAGCGCCGGCTCAACGTGGGGGAGTCCGCTCTGAGGAATTGCAGGGAAGAGGACTCTGGGTCGCCGCAGAACGTCGATTGCCCTGCTGCGACCGACTTTGTAGAGGTAACCGGCCGGGTTGTCCATTGCCGAGAGCCGTCCCCAATTCTCCCATCCGTATGCGAGAGCCTCGGCGGCGGCTTCTGTTCCTCGTTCTATGCCGTAGGTCGCGATCATCGCTCGACGGAGAGGAGCCTCGATCCTCAGTACAAGGTCGGTGTATGTCAGCTTTTCGGTGTCAGACATCACGTTCCGCGTCTCCAGCATCACGGCAGTACAACGGAGTGGTCGCCGGAAATTAAGACAAGCGGACGCTCTGAGGATCGCTCCCCGGGAGCTGGTTGGGATTCGTCTGGGTTGTTCAACCCACTATCACAGAGCAAGGGAAAGGGGCGGGCTCCCCCTTGAGCCCGCCCCACGTATCTGGCGCCGTCTAGTGGGTCAGAGGATGTTTCCAGCGGTGCTGTTCGACGAGCCGGTGGAGCCTCGCTTCCAACCGTGGACCAAGTCGGTTCAGTTTGGGTGGACTCCCTCTATCGCGGCGGAGATCGCGAGCCGCTCGCCGTCGGATCTCTTGTATTGCTCTTGCTCCCCTGTAATCGGGCAACATTCGGACCCCCCTTATTCCTTCCTTTCTCTGCTCCTATGTCGCAGTGTGCAGGATGCGCCTAACAAGCCGCTCACTAAACAAACGCTCGAGGCCGTCATGTTTACGACAAGCTTTCGTTTCCCTCCGGGACGTTTCCGATCGCCTGACGCTGGGAGGGCGCCGACATCTCCGGCCTTCTGGGTGTCGCTTGGCGCCTCGTCATCTCAGTCTGATCTCTCCCTCACCCATAACACGTCTGAGCGATGCCGAACGGAGTACTTGTTTCCGGGGTCCCGTCCAAAGGAGAGGGGCGGGTCCCCCTGGACCCGCCCCCATTCACCGTGTGGTGCTCTGTCTAGGGGCTAGTTGGTGGCGATATGACCTGCGGCGGGTCCAGGACAATGTCGACCATTGTTCCCTTCTTGATCCGGAAGTTCACCTGCAGGTGCAAAGGCTTCCCGTTCGGGTCGCCACGCATTCCGTTGATCGGATCCTGCGGGTAGCACCAGTGTTGGCCTCCGAAGCTCCAGTAGGTCTCGTTTTCGTAGGGCGCATAATCCGGGTAGATGTTGTCGGGGTCCCAGTCGGCATCATCGGGCAGAAGACCGTACGCGAGGTCGAAAGATGCCTCGTAGCTCGGGCCGGTCTGGTCTCCCCACTCCTGTTTCAGTACACAGATGTCACCGGGCGAAGCATCACGAACGAATACAACGAGTCCAGAGATCGTCTCTTCAGAAGAGGTGACCGTCACGGAGCCCGTTGCGAGGCCTGTCTCCTCCGGCGTCCAGAGGCACTCGAACCTGGTCGCGCCTGAACCGTTGATGCCAGTTAACACGTCTGTTGTGCAGGCTTGTACAACGGACGGCGTAGGGGCCGTTGTCTTTGTGCTGGAGCAACTGGGGTGATCAGGTCTGTAGTCGGGCAATTCTGGATTGCAGAAATCCGGGGGAGCGGCTGCCGCGACGGCTGCGAGCATCAGTACCAACGCCAATACCAGCACCATTCCCGTGGTGAATCGCCATCTGCTTCCCATATCTGAGACCCTGACGGGCTTTGCCTTCTGCAGTTCCTTGGCTGATGCGTGTTTCATGAATTCTCCCTAATTCGATATGTTTCCGATCCAGACGGCGGCGTCGCCGCCGCTGTATCCCACAGCCAGCAGGCTGCCCCCGCCGGCGTCGATAACGTCGGTCATGGCTATTTCGACCTCCAGTTGTCCGAGCACCAGGTCGTGTTCGAAGTGCCACTCGGAATTGATGTAGACAACTGAAGCTGTGTCTCGATCCCAACCGACCGCCACGATCCCGCTCTCGGTTTCGAGGAGGGCCTTCACCGGGTCGTGCCTGAGATCCGCCCCGTTGGGGAACAGCTTCACCTGGGCTCGTGAAAAGGGCGCTGTTTCGTCCCAGATTCTGGCCCAAGTCAGGCCGTCATCCGATGTCCAGAGAGCCATTCGTTTTGGTGAAGTACCTGCTGCGATGAGGCCGGTCTCGGTGGTTGTCACCGTCCAGACGAAGTACGGCTCGTTTTCGGCGAGATCGTCGCTTTGCTCGATCAGGCCGCCAAACACAGACGGGTCACTGGGGAGTCGTGTCCATTCGTATCCGTCCTCAGACACCCAGACGGCCCCCCGCATGATTCCTTCTCCGGTCTCAGCCCGGTTGAGGTCGGTGCCGACCGCGACGAATCGGTCGCCGGTGAAAACCACATCGTGCATCCATTTGCTTGATGGGCCCCCGAACACATCTTCGTCGTGAGCGATCCGTTGCCACTCGATCCCGTCCATTGAGACCCATACCGCCGCATCGCTGTGAGCCGAGCCGACCGCCACGATCAACCCGTAGCCCACGGTGACGGCTTCCATCGCCTGGTCACCTGCATCAGGGGATGAACCGTCACCTGGCCCGCTGAAGACTCCACCCGGGTCGGCCACCCTATTCCAGGTCAATCCATCGGCAGACGTCCAGACCGCGGCATCCAGATCGTCTCGCGGATACTCTTGATCGAAGCCGTACGTGCCAGAGAACTCTCCCGGTCGGAACTCCTGCTGCGATCTACGAAAACCGAAATAGGCCTGATCGACTATCCCCACAGCAACCAGACCGGGTCCGGCCTCCACAACGTCAATGATGTCCTGGCTGCCGGGTCCGCCGAATACCGCTTCGTCGTGTGGAACCCGCGACCAGTCTGTACCGTCTTCCGAGATCCACACTGCTGCATCCCAACCATCCTCCGGGGTTGGGTCACAAGGCCCGGCGCAGTCGGTGCCGACGGCAACGAACCTGGAATCGAAAGCGATGACCGACTCAATGTGTTGCGTTCCTGTGGTTCCCAAGTCGCCGTTTGTGTCGGATATCCGCTCCCAGTCGACCGTGGCCCAGTTGATGACCGGTTCCGGCGCGGCGATCACCGCAGTAGTGGCAGTCTCGACTTCTGGCTCTGCTGGGACTGATTGTTCGGGTGATGGAGAAGGGGCCGTGGTCGGAGCAGGCGCCGGTGTCGTCTCGTCCACGAACGGAGCCTCTTCTCCGCCGAATGGTGCGAGCAGCGCGGTCAGCCCGATGATGATCACCAGCGCGGCCGCCGCGGCCATGGCAAGGGCCCAACCTCTGCGCCTCGGAGCCAACGTGCGACGATCAGGTTCGAGGACAGGGACCCGGAGAGTTGATCCGAACTCATGCATCTCGTCGACTGCCGGACGTAGTCGCTGATCGAGCGTCATGACGTCCCCCCTTCTGTTCCCAGGCACTCGGCCAGAGTTGCCCTACCGCGCTGCAGGTGGGTTTTCACCGTGAAGGGTGAGCATTCGAGGATCTCGCCGACCTGTTGGAGCGAAAGATCCTCCAGGTAGGTGAGTGCAACCGCCTGAGCTTGGCGTCTCGGCAGGGAGCGGACTGCCTCCCACACTTCTATCGAGTCTGCAGAAAGCTGTGGTGGAAGCTGCGGGGTTCTGCTTCGCAGGCGTAGTAGAGCCCGACTCTCGGCTCCGATCTTCCTGAGTCTCGAGACCGACTTGTTGGCCACCACCCGACGAACCCAGGCTCCGGGGGAGCCGTAGCTCGAAATCTCAGCCCATTTGCTTTGCGCTGCCATGAAGGCTTCCTGGGCCAGGTCCTCCGCCGTCCAGCGGTCACCGGTTAGGACACAGGCGAACTCGACAACTGGCCGGTACTCCCTCTCATAGAAGTCGGAGAAGAGCCCCGCGCCGGTTGAGGTCTCTCCCGCTGTTCCGGCTTCAGCTCTTCCCATTTGTCCCTCCACCTGTTAACTCGCACCAGCGCGCCAGCTGGGAGTACAAGGTTCTTCCATCATGGGGGAAGAAGAGTGGTCGAAGCAGAGGCGAATGCCTCTCTAGCGAGTTCTCCCCCTCCTCTCAAAGACTCGGGATTCCTCCGCCGATGCGGTTCCAGTGGCGATGAGCTGCGATGAAGGCGTCCTGGGCTATGTCCTCGGCGGAGGATCGATCCCCTGAAATCGCAAATTGCCAGAGCCACGACCCGGAGATACTCGCGCTGGTAGAACCCCTCGAATGACTCGGTTTCGGTCTGTGCCTTCGTGGAGAGCCCCACCTGCACGCCTTCTATGGTTGCCATCAATAGTTAACACGCCTGAACCTCGCCTTGAGGAGGACAAGGGGATTCGCCCTCCCGCTGAGCGTTCACGCACGACACCTAAACTGGCAGCGACCACGTAAAGCAGCTCTCGACGGGCATCACGCAGCGAGGAATCGGATGACTTCACCTACCACTACGGCACCGCATCGGTTTTGCATCGTCAACTGCTACCCGGCTGCGAGCCGTGACAATTTCGATCGATCGAACGTCGGTCATCCGCATGAGATGTTCAAGGACTTCCTGCGGAGGGAAGCCCCCAATGCCACCACCGAGCTCGTCTACGTTGCCGACCCGGACTTCGCTTTGCCGGCGGACGCATCCATCTCAGACTTCGACGGGTTCATTTGGACCGGATCGGATCTGACGGTTTACAACGAAGAGGATCCGCGCGTCCAATCCCAGGTCACCTTTGCGAAGGAGTTGATGCAGCAGGGTGCAGCCAGTTGGGGGAGCTGTTGGGGCATCCAGCTGGCGTCTCTGGTGAGTGGAGGAGAAGTAGCCGTGAACCCGCGAGGCCGCGAGTGGGGCATCGCCCGTGAGATCCGGCTCACCGGGGCCGCAGCCGCTTCACCTATGCACGACGGCAAACCGGAGGTCTTCGACGGGTTCATCATGCATTTGGACGAGGTCACCCGACTCCCTGACGGCACACCGTTGCTGGCGACCAACGTTCACACGCCGATTCAGGCCGCCATCATCGAGGACGGAGCCGCCTCGTTTTGGAGCACCCAATACCACCCCGAGTACAACCTGTATGAGATGGGCCGTCTGATCGCGGCGCGCGGCAAAGCATTGGTGAGAGAAGGCCTGTTTCCCGACGAAACGGCGGTCGCGGAGTATGCGGCCAAGATGATGAGGCTCTACGCCAACCCGGACTCGACGGAACTGCGGGCAGAACTCGGTGTCAGCGACGACATCATCGACCCGCAGATCCGGGAAATCGAACTGCGCAACTGGCTGCGGTTCATAGATTCACGAACCGGATAGTGGTCGGTCAGCCAACCGGCAAGATCGTGATATCCAGGGTGCCGTCGTAGGTTCCGATCGGGGTGAAGCTGTTGACGATGGTCTTGCCTTCTTTGGTGAACAGGGTCACTTCGAAGGTTCCGGTGCCGTCGACAATCGGAGCCGAATTCAGCTCGAAAAGCTCGAGAACTTCCTGGGTGGCCTTGCCGTTTCTGGGGTTGACACCGAATTGCCAGTAGTAGTCGAACCTCCACGTCACCGTAATCGCCCCGTCGACTGCGACGTCGAGTATCAACGCACCGCCGAACATATCGGTATCGGTCGCCGATTGGCTCTGACCGTGACAACCGGAGAATTGGCTGCCTGTATATCCCCAGCCGGCATCGTAGGCACGAGTCCATCCAAGCGGCAGGTTTAGCTCCACCATGGCGGTGTCGGCTCGAAGCTGACCCGGCAGGTTGCCGGTCATGGTGATGGTTTCACCGTTGCAGGTTGATGCCAGAGCACCGCTCAGGGTCACATCGAAGGTTCCGGTGGTTTGCGGTGGTTGGCCCCCCTTGGCTGCCAAGGCTGGGGTTGCCCCCAGCAACAATGCGAGTGCTAGGAGGAGGAGTGTTCGTTTCATTTTTGCCTCCTATGAATCTTCCAGGGTTCCAATCCATACCGACGCGTCGTCGGCTCGATAACCGGCGACCAGGAAACGTCCTTCAAACGCGGCAACCGCGAACGCCGACGAGTGGTAGACCTCCGAGTAGGCAATACCCATGATGTGCTCGGGATCGTCGAAAACGTTCCACGTATACCCTCCGTCCTCCGACTGCCAGATGGTCGCGACGCCGGTGCCAAACATCGGATAGCGCATACCGACAATCAGGACGTGGTCGGTGAGGGCGGCAATATCGCTCTGCGAGTTGTAGGCGAAATTGTCGAACCCATCGACTCCGCCCCGGAGCTCCCAACTCTGGCCATCCACGGAGAACCACGCCAGTGCCGAATCATCGCCGCCGGAGGCAAGGAAACCGCCAGAAAATGGTGTGATGGCGGTGAGTCCCCCGCCGTCCGGTCCTACGGGGGGTTGGATTTCGGATTCGATCCAATTCACTCCGTCCGCAGAGGTCCAGGCAATCGATTGACCTGCTCCGACCAGGATCATGCCGTCAGCAGTTACTGCCAGGTCGCTTTGCCAATCACCCGGGGACTCCCGTCGTGTCCAGGTAATCCCATCGACTGAGATCCAGATCGAATCGCCGACCGCCACGAATCCGCCCGGCGTGGCCACGATCCTGATCATTTCACGCGACCAGCCGCCTTCCACCTCGAATGCTTCGCCGTTGTGCGGAGCTCGGGTCCAGGTGTATCCGTCGTCGCTGTACCAGAAGGCGACCGATCCCGTCCCTTCCACTGACCACGATTCGGAAGATCCTCGCTGATCGATACCGACTGCAACCAGCCGACTCCCGTTGTCCGCTACGTCGTTGATCCACAGTACCGATTCATCACCATAGGGGCTCTCGGAAGGGGAGACATCGATACGGGACCAGTCCGTCCCTTCTGCCGAAATCCAGATCGCCGGGCGGTGATCATCCTCTCCGACCGCAATGAGGCCGATAGATGTGGATCTCAGCGAATGGATCATCTGGACTCCATCACCGCCGAGATCCGCGTCGTCGACCCGGGTCCAGGTGAGGGAGTTGGCATCCGGGGTTGGCGCGACTTCCAGTCCCTCGGTAGTGGCCGGTGGCATCCGATCGGCCACGTTTCCGTCTTCAGTGCCAAGGGGGGCGATCAGGACCACCAGGCCGATGGCCATTGCCACGAACGTCGCGAAAACGATAGAGATGCCGACCCGTCGCGATCTGGTGTAGCTCCGCTTGGGCCGCTCCATCGCCTCTCCAACCTGAATCGGAGCGACTGCATCGTCGACGAATGAAGCGAACTCGCTCAGTTGGCGATCGAGGTCATACATCGATACTCACCTCCAGCGATGCGCGGAGCTTGGCGAGGCCCCGATCAACATGTTTCTGCACCGTGCCCAAAGAGGTTCCGAGCAGTTCGGCGACTTCCCGATACGACCAGCCAAATCCTTTGACCAGCAGCACCGCTCTGCGTTGATTCAGTGAAAGCGCCTCAAGAGCGTGAGGCAGGGCCGGCTCAATCCAGGGCATGTGACTCGAGGTCGGGCGGGGGAGTGGTCCGGTCTTGCGAAACATGGTCCGACTCCGACTGCGACCCACCCGGTATAGGTAGCCGATCGGGTTCTCCATCATCTCGATTCGTTCCCAGTTTTCCCAGGCATATGCAAGAGCCTCGGCGGCCGCGTCCCGGCCGATTTCATGGCCATAGGAAGAGACAAACGCGTTGCGAAGTCGCGGTTCGGCTGTTCTGACGAATTCAGTGAACGTGTCTGACTTCGAATGCACTTGCTGCACGTTGTCCCTTCGCTCTCACCCGTTAAAGCGGGCTCGAGGGAGTTCTTATGACAAGAGTGAGGGATTCTGTGTAGTGATACAAGAGTCGAAGGACATCACCGGTCCGTTTGACTCAGATCGGTCTGCTCGCCTGCTCTGCAATGCCCGCCAGGAGTTCCCGGTAAGACACGACGAACTTGTCGACGCCCTCGTCTTCGAGAACCTGAACGACATCGTCGTAGTCGACGCCCACCGTCGCGAGATCTTCCAGGGTGGATTGCGCGGCCGATATCTCATTGGGCCCGAATGGCACCGGGTAGTAGTTGCCGTGGTCCCGGTACGCATCGATGGTCGAGAGCGGCATCGTGTTGACCGTGTGCTCCACGATCAGAGGCTCGACATAGAGTAGATCGTTGTAGTCCGGGTTCTTGGTGCTGGTGCTTGCCCACAGAGGGCGCTGCAATTGCGCCCCGGCGGCGGCGAGCGCTTCCCAACGAGCGCCGGTGAATATCTCGAGGAAAGCCCCGTAGGCAGCCTGGGCGTTGGCCACCGCGGTCTTGCCGCGCAGAGAGAGCGCCGCCTCCGCGCCAACGGCCTCGAGTCGGCTATCGACCTCGCTGTCGAACCGCGAAACGAAGAAGGACGCCACCGAAGCCACACCCGTCGGATCTCCACCACCCTCGATCAGACGCTCGACGCCGCGTAGGAATGCCTCCGCCACGGCCCGGTACCGTTCGAGCGAGAAGATGAGCGTGACGTTGATTGAGATTCCCTCGCTGATCAGTTGCTCGATGGCAGGGAGGCCTTCCACCGTCGCGGGAACTTTGACGAGGAGATTCGGTCGATCGACTCGCTGCCACCAGGCGCGGGCGTCGGCGATCGTTCCCTCTGTATCGGAGGCCAGTTCAGGCGAGACCTCCACCGATACGTGCCCATCTTGCTTGCTGCTTTTCGCCCACAGGGGGAGCAGCACATCACCTGCATCCTGGATGTCCCGCTTCACCAACTCGGTGTAGATGGCCTCGGTGTCCGCTCCTCCGGCCGCCAACTGAGCGATGACGTCGTCATAATCGGCCGACTTGGTGATCGCATTGGCGAAGATGGTCGGATTCGAGGTGACGCCGCTGATGCCGTCTTCGTCGATGAGTTGCCGGAGTTCACCGTTCTCGAGCATCGCTCGGGAAACCTGATCTGACCAGACGCTTTGCTTCAAGGCGGAGATGGCATGGAGATTCGACATGGACACAAGATATCAGTTCTGAGTTCAGAGTTGTCACGAGCCAATCGCCAATCTCCAACTGACCGGGCCGGCGACGCATAGGCTTCGATCCCAGACTCCCGGTCCGCGACAGTGGCTATCCTGCCCTCATGCCACGCAGGATCCTGATCGCCAAGCCCGGCCTCGACGGCCACGATCGGGGTGCCAAGGTGATCGCCAGGGCGCTCCGGGACGCAGGGCACGAGGTGATTTACTCGGGACTCCACCAAACTCCCGACCAGATCGTAGAGACGGCGATCCAGGAGGACGTAGATGCCATCGGCCTCTCCGTCCTTTCCGGCGCTCACATGACGCTGTTCCCGAGAGTTGTCACGATTCTTCGAGAACGCGACATTGACGACATCGTCGTGTTCGGCGGAGGAATAGTTCCGGACGATGACATCCCCAAGCTCAAAGAAGCTGGTTTGGCGGAGATCTTCACTCCCGGCGCACCTTTGTCGGAGATCACCGATTGGGTCGCCAACCATATTCCCGAACGTTGAGCAATCCAATGTCGTTCTGGATGAGTTTGCAGGAAATCGACGCGTGTCATGAGGGTGGAACCTGCTCGAACCAAAGACTGGAACGGATATGAAGATCCACGAGTATCAAGCAAAGCAGCTGATGGCTGCGCGAGGAATCGCCGTCCCCGAAGGGGTGGCAGTCACAACTGTCGATGAAGCGGTCGGTGCCGCTCGGAGATTGATCGAAAGCACTGGTAATCCGGTGGTGGTGGTCAAATCCCAGATTCACGCCGGCGGGCGTGGCAAGGGGCGCTTCAAAGAGCATCCGGAGGTGGCCGGTGTCAACGTCGTCCTCGACGGGATCAAAGGGGGCAGTGAGGCCGCCGAGGAGCAGGTGAGGCACCTCGCCTCGCGGATGCTCAGTTCCACCCTGGTCACTATTCAGACCGGCGAT
>Ga0224506_10002360_pt1 | contig 12878 bp, 15 predicted proteins | sample SF_Jan12_sed_USG_2_FD_169108 | JGI IMG/M metagenome (GOLD analysis project Ga0224506, IMG submission 169108) | Sediment microbial communities from San Francisco Bay, California, United States - SF_Jan12_sed_USGS_8_1 | ecosystem: Environmental > Aquatic > Marine > Sediment | place: USA...
GCTGGTTTATTAAACCCAGTTTGCGTTTAAACCATACCAGCTATGATCTGGATAACCAGACTCCTGGTCAGGACGATTCACCATCACGTACGTTACCTGTTTTCAGTCTGGACAGTGGCATATTCCTCGAGCGTAATACGAAAATCTCCGGTACAGACTACATCCATACTCTGGAACCCAGACTGTTCTATCTGAATGTGCCTTACAAAAACCAGACCGCCATACCGGTATTTGATACCAGCACTTATGATTTCAGTACTTCACAATTCTTCAGTGAAAACCGTTTCAGTGGTATTGACCGTATCGGTGATGCCAATCAGTTAACCGTTGCCCTGACATCACGCTTGCTTGATGATCAGTCAGGACGGGAAGTGGCCAGCGCCACACTGGGGCAGATTTATTATTTCCGTGATCGTGACGTCACATTACCTGCCGGTACTGCCGGGACAAACTCTGATTCCAATGTCATTGCCGCACTGACACTCAGACCAACTGAAGCCTGGTATTTGAGCGGTGAATTACAATACGATAATGATAATTCTGAAACAGATAAGGGTACATTGGGTATCCGTTATAATCTGGATGACAAACATATTTTCAATGTCTCTCATCGCTTCCAGCGTGATTCACTGGAACAAACCGATTTTGCCTTTTACTGGGCTCTGACCAACCAATGGCGTGCCATCGGTCGCTGGAACTACTCTGTCAGGGATGAACAGGATCTGGAGTATCTGGCCGGACTGGAATACCAGAGCTGTTGCTGGGCGTTACAACTGGTATCACGCAATTACCTGAATGGCACCGGTGGCGAAGACAATGCTGTTATAATGCTTCAGCTTACTCTCAAGGGGTTGACCTCTCTGGGTGATGATATTGATTCATTGCTTGAAGAAGGCATTCTGGGTTATCAACGTCAATAAATTCAGGTTCGCACTATGAAGAAGATTATTGCTTTTATTTCACTGGTTTCATTATTCCTGTCTACACAGGTCTTTTCAAAGATTGAGGAAATTGATCGCATTGTTGCCGTTGTCAACAAGGAGGTCATTACCCTGAGTGAACTCAATACTGAAATTAATAATATAAAGCAACAGATCCGTAGCAGTAAAAACCAGCTGCCGAGCAATGATATTCTGCAAAAACAGATTCTGGAAAGATTGATCGTCAAACGTCTGCAACTGGAAATTGCCGACATGGCCGGCATCAAGGTGACTGATGATATGCTGAACAGTGCGGTTGGTGATGTAGCTGCACAAAACAAATTGTCCATCAGTGAATTACAGCAGGTTCTTAAAAGAGACGGTGTAGACTATCAGGGGTTTCGTGAAAACCTGCGTGAACAGATCATTGTCCAGCAATTAATTGCTCGTCAGGTCGTGAATCGTATCACTGTTTCGGAACAGGAGATTGATCACTTTATTGAAAACCAGCGTGCACGCGGTGCCGGTCATACCGAATTTCATATTGGCCATATCCTGATAGCCACACCTGAAGCGGCTTCACCTGAAACACTTCAGGCAGCAAAACAAAAGGCCATGGATGTGCTCGACAAATTACGTGACGGTGCAGATTTCAAACAAACAGCCATCAGCTACTCCAGCGGCCAACAGGCTCTCAAGGGTGGTGATTTGGGATGGAGAAAAAGCGGTGAACTACCCACACTGTTTGAAAATGTTATCGCTAAAATGAAACCTGGCGATACCAGCAAAATTATTCGCAGCCCCAGTGGCTATCACATTATCAAACTATTTGATGCACGTGGTGACAATACCCATATTGTCAGCCAAACCTCTGTCAGACATATCCTGATCAAAACCAATGAACTTGTATCAGAGAGTGCCGCTAAAAGCAGACTGCAACAACTAAAGGATCGCATTGAAGACGGCGATGATTTTGCTGCACTGGCAAAATCACATTCGGATGATAAGGGTAGCGCCATCAAGGGTGGTTCACTGGGTTGGGTCAGCCCCGGCGATCTAGTGCCCCAGTTTGAAAAGGTCATGTCAGAAGCCCGAGTCAATCAAATAAGCAAGCCGTTTAAATCACCTTTTGGCTGGCATATTTTGCAAGTACAGGATCGTCGCAAGCACGACAGTACACAGGAATACCAACGCTCACAGGCACGTCAGGCAATTCGCCAACGCAAGATTGATGAAGAAACGCAAACCTGGATTCAGCGCTTGCGTGATGAAGCGTATGTAGAATACCGACTTGAAGAGTAACGTTACAGGCCACAGGTTTGAATGTTCATCACATGATAACCGCACAAAGGGTTAATATTCTTGTATCTCCCCTTTTGTATTCTGGCTCTCTTCAACATTCAGTCTTTTACATTTTCCGACTTTAATACCCTGTCAGGATATCTCCTTGGAACTGTTACATAGCAAAACCAGACGCCTTGTCCTGACACCGGGAGAACCTGCCGGCATCGGTCCCGACCTGTGTATTCAACTTGCACAGCAATCACATAAAACCGAATTTGTCTTTATTGCCGATCCCGATCTGCTGCATCAGCGTGCCGAACAACTTCATCTGAATATTGAAACAGAAATACTGGATCCCGAAACCGAAGCAACCTCATCTAAAGCGGGATATATGAAAATCATCCCTGCCAGTCTCTCGAAGCCGGTTATTGCCGGCAAACTGGATTCAGCAAATGCACGTTATGTTCTTAATACACTCGATATTGCACATGATCTTGTCACAAACAGAAAAGCAGATGCGCTCGTTACCGGACCGGTACAAAAGTCTGTGATTAATGATGCCGGTATTCCATTCACAGGTCATACTGAATATCTGTCTGAGCTTGCCAGCACGGAACAGGTGGTCATGATGCTGGCCATCCCTGCTCTCAAGGTCGCATTGGCAACAACACATCTTCCGCTGGCAAAAGTCAGTCAGGCGTTAACACCGGAATTGCTGGAAAAGATTATTATTATCCTCAATCAATCCTTGAAAAAGGATTTTGGCATTTTGCAGCCGGAAATTCTGGTATGTGGACTTAACCCTCATGCCGGTGAGAACGGACATCTGGGTGAGGAAGAAATAAATATTATACAGCCGGTCATTAATAAACTGCTTGCCAAAGGCCTGAGGCTGTCCAATCCAACGCCTGCCGATACAGCCTTTATAAAACCCAATATTGAAAAATACGATGCTTTCCTTGCCATGTATCATGATCAGGGATTACCCATACTCAAGCATCTTGGGTTTGGCGAGGCTGTGAACATCACTCTCGGCCTGCCCTATATTCGTACTTCGGTGGATCATGGAACTGCGTTATCACTGGCCGGAACCGGTACTGCTGATGATCGGAGTCTACGCTATGCTATTGATGTTGCACTTGAAATGATCCACCACCGCCGGAACCATTAACTGAAATGGAACATCGCCCACGCAAACGCTTTGGCCAGAATTTTTTGCACGACCCCAATATTATTTCGCGTATTATTGATGCCATTCATCCCCGTGATGATCAACAACTTGTTGAAATTGGCCCCGGTCAGGGTGCGCTGACTTCGTTTCTGCTGGACAGAATAAATCATCTGGATGTGGTTGAGCTGGATCGTGATCTGGTCACATTACTGAGAAAGAAATTCTCCGACACAGAAAAACTCACCATACATTCTGCCGATGCATTGAAGTTTGATTTTTGCAGTTTAGGCACACAAGGCAATAAAATCCGGTTGATTGGAAATTTGCCATACAATATTTCAACCCCGCTTATTTTTCATTTGCTTGAACAAAGCCACTGTATTTCTGACATGCACTTCATGTTGCAAAAGGAAGTGGTTGAACGCATGGCAGCACAACCTGCAACCAAGGCCTATGGACGTTTGACCATCATGGTTCAACTTTTTTGCACGGTCGAAAAACTGTTCACTGTTCCGCCCGGGGCATTCAACCCACCACCCAAGGTGGATTCCATGATTGTGCGTCTGATTCCCCATGAATCCCCACAGTATGAGATAAAAAACAAAACTGTTTTACAAGAACTCGTCAATCAGGCCTTTTCACAACGACGCAAGACACTCAGGAATGCTTTAAAACGATTATTGACTGATGACCAGATTCTCTCGCTGGGTATTGATCCGGGTGCACGTCCAGAAACGATTTCCATTGAGGGTTTTGTCAATATGGCCAATTTATTGTCTACAATTAGCTGAAAGGCATTTGCCGCAAAACAGGGATCAAATTATGGCCTTTGAATCATTACATAATTACTATGAAACACTGGTGGCTGAACACCTCAGGGATAATTATGACCAGCTATCCAGTGATCAGGAGCTGATCGAGGATATCGCCTGTGTTGCACTCAACCAGCTGCCAGCACGTTATATCCGCCACGACGTAGATTTTATTTTCTACATGTCATCTGATGAGCGCGATAAAATGGAAAAGCAGGTGCAAAAAGCCGTTAAGGATGCGGTTGAATTTGTTCAGAAAACCAAAAATAAAAAGAAATCCCCCTAAGCATGCAGGTCATAGTTAACCTTATATAGTCTGCTGTTATTTTCACACCTCCACCTCCCACACACTGCCCGGTAAAGGTATAATAAGCTCTCTTTTAGTACTCAAGCTCGGTAGAAAAACTACCGAGAACATGAAAAGAGCACCTGATAGACGGTATTTTGCGATGGATAAAAACAGAGAGCATGAAATCAGGGTTGAGACCCGCTCACAATATATTGAGGAACAATCTGATCCCGAGATTGACCGCTATGTATTTTCCTACACCATCACGATACGTAACAAGGGATCGCTCCCCGCACGTCTGCTAACGCGCCACTGGATTATTACTGATGCTGATGGCAAGGAACAGGAAGTCATTGGCGAAGGTGTGGTTGGTGAACAACCCTATATCAAACCCGGTGAGGAATACCAGTACACCAGCGGTACCATGATGGAAACACCTGTCGGTAGTATGCGCGGCTCATATCAGATGGTGGGTGACGACGGCAAGCTGTTTGATGCCGAGATACCGACCTTTACTCTGTCACAGCCACACAGCCTGCATTAATATGGCTATCTATGCCATTGGTGACATACAAGGCTGTCTTGATCAATTACTCGCTCTTCTCGAAAAAATAAATTTTAATTCCGACCATGATCAACTCTGGTTTACCGGTGATCTGGTCAATCGTGGTCCTCAATCACTCGAAGCCCTGCGCTTTGTAAAAAATCTGGGTGATAATGCCATCACCGTTCTGGGTAATCATGACCTGCACTTGCTTGCTGTTTCAGAAGGTCATACCAAATATCACCGCCCAAAAGACACATTGACTCAGGTACTGGAAGCCCCGGATTGTGATGAACTACTTCACTGGCTAAGACACAGACCCCTGCTCCATCATGATGAAAAGACTGGCTTTACCTTGATCCATGCCGGTTTGCCACCGCAATGGAATCTGGCCAAGGCACAGTTTTGTGCGCAGGAAGTGGAAGCAGCATTACAAAGCGATGCATGGTCGTCCTATCTTGAAAAAATGTACGGCAATGAACCTGATAAATGGTCTGATACCCTGACAGGTTGGGACAGACTGCGATTTATTACTAACTGTTTTACCCGAATACGTTTTTGTAATACGGATGGACAACTGTTACTGGATGTAAAAGGGAGTCCAGGTACACAACCCAAAGGATTTGTTCCCTGGTTTGATGTTCCGGATCGCGCCAGCAGTGACATGAAAATTATTTTTGGTCACTGGTCAACTCTCGGCACATGTAATGCTAAGGGTATCTACCCTATTGATACCGGCTGTCTGTGGGGAGGAAAACTGACTGCATTACGTATTGATACATCAGAACCACAAACCCTGTGTGTTCCATGCAAGCAAATGATGCAGCCTGGCTAAAAGAGTAAAAATAATTATGGTCAGGTCAGTTCTTTATTAGTGGCTGGAATATACGGCTATCTTGTTATCTTTGGTAAAGGTATAAACGTTGTAATCATCTTTACGATTACCTTCCATTCCGGGGGAACCCATTGGCATACCGGGAACAGTAAGGCCAATAGCATTGGTTACAGGGTTGCTCAAAAAACGCTTGATATCGCTTGCCGGCACATGCCCCTCAATCACATAGCCATTTACCATCGCGGTATGGCATGACGCCAAATCCTGTCTTACACCGTATTTTTGCTTGATTACATTTACATCCGACACATCATGGCTAATAACCTCGAACCCGTTTTCCTCAAGATGGCTCACCCATTTCTTGCAACAGCCGCAGGTAGCTGACTTGTAAACCGTTATTTCAACCTTTTCAGCAGATTCACATGCTGTCAGGAAAACAGCAAAAATAAACAGAATTCCGGTCAATCTCATTATCATATGCCTTTAAACAATGCCCAGACACATCATTCTACCCCACTAGACCAAGTAATTCTGTATGAAACCCTCATTCAGGGCTTGAAATTATATTAGAGTTTCCTTATATTCTTATATGTGTGTGGTAGACAAGATCTGCGGAGAACATGGTTATGATGGTAAAAGAGATAGAAGCTATTGAATTAAATGAAAAAATTCAAATCAACCCCGATGAATACAGGGTAATTGATGTGCGCGAAGCGCATGAAGTAGCCCAGGGAACTATCCCGGGTGCAACCCATATCCCCTTAAAAACACTGCCCTTCAGGCTGGATGAAGTGGAAGCTAATAAGCCCGTCGTTTTCCTGTGTCACAGCGGCATGCGCTCGGCTCATGCCTGCATGTTCATGGCACAACAAGGGTTTGAGAATGTCATCAACCTGCGTGGCGGTGTGCTGAGCTGGGCACGCTCAGGACTTTCATTTGTACAACCACAAATGGCTTCCTGAAATCAGCATGTAAATTAGAAACGGGGCCTCTGGCCCCGTTTTTTATCGTCTGTCATAAATGCTGAACGAGTACCGACAGGAATTTTTTTCATCTATATCATGATCCTCATGCAGGCTTTCGTGCCACCCCGTCATATCAAATTCAGGAAAAAAGGCATCTGCCTCAAACTGACCATGAACCTGTGTAACATACAGCCGATCTGCCTTTGGCAACATTTGTTCATAAAATGAAGCACCGCCGATAATCATGATCTCATACACATCACCCGCTGCCTTCAGTGCTTCCTCTATTGTATTTACGACAACCGCACCCTCGGCCTGATAATTTTTATCACGCGTAATCACAATGTTAGTGCGCTCCGGTAACGGTTTCGAACCAAAGGATTCAAATGTCTTGCGCCCCATGACTATCGGTTTCCCCAGTGTATGCTGACGAAACCATTTCATATCGGCTGGCAATTTCCATGGCAAACGGTTTTCAATCCCGATAGCACGATCATCGGCCATAGCCCAGATTAGGGAAATTATCATACGGTTTTAAACAGCGATCGGGGCTTTAATATGTGGATGACACTCATAGCCAACCAGCTCAAAATCCTCAAACGTAAAATCAAATATATTTTTTATTTCAGGATTGAGTTTCATGATCGGCAATGGGTAAGGCTTGCGTTGTAACTGCTCTTCCGCCTGCTCAAGATGATTACTGTAAAGATGGGCATCACCAAAGGTATGAATAAATTCACCTGGCGCCAGATTACAGACTTGCGCAATCATCATGGTCAGCAATGCATAGGACGCAATATTAAATGGGACGCCAATGAAGATATCTGCACTGCGCTGATACAACTGACATGAGAGCTTGCCATCGGCCACATAAAACTGGAAAAAGGCATGACACGGTGCCAATGCCATCTGGCCATTTTTTACATTGTCCTGCGGGGAAATACTTTCATCCGGCAACTCGGCCACGTTCCAGGCCGAGACAATCAGACGACGTGAGTCCGGTTTTTGTTTTATCTGTTCAATGAGTTCACTAATCTGATCAATGGTACCGCCTTTCGGAGCTGGCCATGAGCGCCACTGTTTGCCATACACCGGGCCCAGATCACCATTATCAAGCGCCCATTCATCCCAGATGGAAACACCGTTGTCCTTGAGGTAGCGGGTATTGGTTTCCCCTTTAAGGAACCAGAGCAGTTCGTGAATAATGGAGCGTAAGTGCAATTTCTTGGTGGTAACACAGGGAAAACCTTCGGATAAATCAAAACGCATTTGATAACCAAATACGCTGACCGTGCCTGTCCCTGTCCTGTCGCCCTTTTGTATCCCGTTTTCCTTCACGTGACGCATTAAATCGAGATACTGTTTCATGCACTGCCCCTCTGAAAATACTTATTATTGTTATGCGCGAATAATAACGTGAGATGACTCATTGCACCAATCGCAGTGATATTGAATGGTTAGACTGTAGTATTAATGAAACACATGAAATAGCGCCTACAAGAGCTTGAGTCAGACTCTTGATCCTGCACGTTTGTAAGCCAACCCAAACATAATAATCCCGGCAACAATCATCGGAAAGGACAAAATCATGCCCATAGTCAGCCAGTCAAAACCGATAAAACCCAGCGCCTCATCCGGTTGCCGGAAAAACTCAGCCAGGGAACGGAAACAACCATACCCTATCAGGAACAGGGCTGAGACCGCCATTAAGGGACGCGGCTTGCGTGAGAACACCCATAACACAAAAAATAACAACACGCCTTCCAGTGCGAACTCATAAAGCTGGGAAGGATGACGTGGATCCGGACCACCATAAGGAAACAACATACCCCACGGTACATCAGTCACACGCCCCCATAATTCGCCATTAATAAAATTACCGATACGACCGGCACCTAATCCAATCGGCACAAACGGTGCGACAAAGTCCATGACCTGAAAAAAGGTCTTTTTGTATTTGCGGCCAAACAACCAGCCTGCAACCAGCACGCCCAGAAAACCGCCGTGAAACGACATGCCGCCTTTCCAGACTTCCCAGAATTCAGATCCCTGACCTTCAGGCAGAAACGGGTTATAGAACAGCATGTAACCCAAACGACCACCGGCGATCACGCCCATTGCGCCATAAAAAATCAGATCACCCACCTGTTCAGCCGTCCAGCCTGAATCGGGTTGCTTGGCACGTACCACACCCAGCCACCATGCCCCCGCAAAACCAATCAAATACATCAGACCATACCAATGTACCTTGATGGGACCAATGGCAATCGCAACGGGATCAATTTCAGGGAAGGTCAGCATTTGATTAAATTACAAACACATCCCGAATTCTTTCTTGAACCGATCTTCGAATTCGTCTTTAGTGAAAACATGCTTTTGCGTGCCATGATGTTCAATCTTGATCGCCCCCATAAGAGAGGCAATACGACCAGTGATTTCCCAATCCATGTCATTCATCAAGCCATACAATAAACCGGCGCGATAGGCATCGCCACAACCGGTTGGATCATTTAATACTTCCGGTTTTGCAGTTGGAATTTCATGACGTTTTTTATCTGTGTAGATATGTGAACCTTTCGGACCCAATGTCACAATCAGGGCTTCAACGCGTTCAGCAATTTCATGCGGTGACAAGCCGGTACGATCCTGCATCAGTTCAGCTTCATAGTCATTCACGGTGACATAAGTGGCCTTATCAATAAAATCCAGTAACTCATCACCATCAAACATTGGCAGGCCCTGACCGGGATCAAAAATGAATGGAATATTGCTTTCAGCAAACTGGGCAGCATGTTCGATCATGCCTTCGCGTCCATCGGGAGAAACAATACCAATCGTAATACCATTCGCCTGCTCGACCTTCATTTCATGTGAGAAACCCATGGCACCGGGATGAAATGCCGTGATTTGATTATCATCCATGTCGGTTGTTATAAAGGCCTGTGCGGTATAGGTACTGTCGATCAATTTCAGATGTTGGCGACTGATACCACATTTGTCCATCCAGTCGGCATAAGGTGCAAAATCATTGCCCACGGTACCCATCGGCAATGGATCACCACCCAGCAGTTTCAGATTATAAGCGATGTTACCGGCACAACCCCCAAACTCGCGTCGCATGTCCGGTACCAGAAAGGACACATTCAGGATATGCACCTTATCCGGCAGGATATGATTCTTAAATTTATCGTGAAACACCATGATAGTGTCATAGGCAAATGAACCACAAATAAGAGCTGACATAATGAGTACCTTTCCTAGTCATTTTTATCATCCTTCGACTGGCTCAGGATGAATGTAATTTAATATAAAAGTGAAACCTTAAAACCTTTGTTTTCCAGTAACTGTAACACACCTTCATTACCGGGAAGATGCAATGCACCAAATGCAATAAAGGCATTCCCGTCCCCGAGTCTTGGCAACATACGGTTTACCATGCGGTGATTACGATCTACAGTCAATTTTTTCATGAATTTTTCTGCTACCCGATCCCCGGGCTTGATCTTGTCATTACTGATTGCCAGCAATGTCTGCAGGTCTCGCGCCAGATAGGCCTTTGTCATGGCCTCTATTTCCTGTGTAAAGGAATCATGTTCTTTTATGGTTTCACGCAACATGTGGATCTGCTCATCCATACTCGCATCATTAAAAACGCTTAGTTGTTCTTTCATGGTTTCCAGTGCATGCAACGATTTGTTTTGCGTACGCGCCATTTCGAGTAGTTTCTTATCCAGAAAAATACCGGTTTTGGGTGGAGGAAAACTTAATATCATCATCATGGCCCATGGCTTGAATGCCATAATACCGGCTTCTGTCATGCCACTTTTTTGTGCCACACTTGCAACTTCTTTAAACAGGCTGTCACCCAGTACCTGCTTCAGATTTTTCCCATCGGTAAACACCATGGCCATGGCAGCTGTTTGATCATCCTGCGGTGAAGGCAGTATCTCCATGGTAAAACTGCGACTCTGATTCAATGTTTTGCTGACAACTTCAGGCAGGGCGGTAACACGTTCATCTTCCAGATGTATGGTGCCAAAAATATAGCTCGGCACAGCTCCCGGTTTTTCAATTTTCCAGAGCAGTCCCTTGTCATAGTTACTGGCAAAAACAAGTGCCGGAAAAACCAGTAAAACTAAAATTGATAACTGTCGTAAACGAGTAAACATATGATGTTTTATAGTATCAGTATGATGATCCATACTACTACGGCATTGACCAAAGATAAAAATACCGCTGCTGAGGCAACGTCCTTGGCACGTCCAGCCAGTTCATGATGTTCTTTGCCAGTTCGATCAACAACCGCTTCAATGGCTGAATTTAGTAATTCAGTAATCAGTACCAGAAACAGGCTGCCAATCATGACAGCAATCTGAAGTGATGTATTACCAAGATAAAATGCAAGTGGTGCGAGAATAACAAAAGCAAACAGTTCCTGACGAAATGCAGCTTCATGGGTGAAAGCGGCTTTTAACCCGTTCCATGAAAAACCGGTAGCACGCCAAATGCGCTTCATCCCTGTATTGTTTTGATTTGCCATGCTGGCAAGTTTAACCTTTTTCTGAACTCCAGGTTAAATCCAGTTCTCTTGCCGCCTTCACATCATCCAGACGCCTTACCGGTAATGTGTAAGGCGCGCCTTTCACATTATCGGGATTAACCTCGGCCTCTTCCTGAATTTTCTGCATGGCTTCAATAAAACCATCCAGCGCTTCCTTTGATTCCGTTTCAGTCGGTTCGATCAGAAAACATTCCGGTACCAGTAACGGAAAATAGGTTGTTGGTGCATGGAAACCATAATCCAGCAGTCGCTTTGCAAAATCCATGGCCGTCACTCCCTGCTCTTTTGCCTGACGTTTCAGGGTGACAATAAATTCATGTGTAGCACGGCGATTGGGAAATGCGAGATCAAAACCTTTCTTTTGCAATTCTTTCATCATGTAATTGGCATTCAGTGTCGAAAATTCGGCAACCCGTTCCATGCCTTTGGCGCCTAGCATACGCGCGTAAATATAGGCACGCATCAGAATACCGGCATTCCCCATAAAGGCGGACATACGTCCAATGGTTTCCGGACAATCCTTTTCGGACTTCAAATAATATTCATCATCTTTTTTGGCCACCATAGGGATGGGTAAATACGGGATCAGTTTTTCATTCACTCCCACCGGACCGGCACCGGGACCACCACCACCATGTGGTGTGGAAAAGGTTTTGTGCAAGTTCATATGAATCACATCAAAACCCATGTCACCCGGACGCACCTTACCCAATATCGCATTCAGGTTTGCACCATCGTAATACAGCAGACCACCCGCCTGATGTACAATTTTGGCGATCTCCATAATATTGCGTTCGAACACACCCAACGTAGACGGGTTAGTTAACATGATGCCGGCCGTTTGTGGACCCACTGCGGCTTTCAATGCCTCGATATCCACATCGCCATCATCATTAGTTGGAATTTCCTTTACCTTGTAACCGCACATCACTGCAGTTGCCGGGTTAGTGCCGTGCGCTGCATCCGGTGCCAGAATTTCAGTACGACCATTGTCACCACGTGCATCATGATAGGCGCGGATCATTGCGACACCGGCAAACTCACCTTGTGCACCGGCCATTGGCGCCAATGACACCGCCTTCATACCGGTAACTTCTTTCAGCATGTCCTGCAATTCAAACATGCAGGCCAGAAAACCCTGGCTGTGACTGCTTGCTGCCAGAGGGTGACGCATCGCAAATTCCGGTAACATCGCGAGCTTGTTACATGCGCGCGGATTGTATTTCATAGTACAGGAACCTAACGGATAGAAATGGGTATCAATTGAAAAGTTTTTCTGGCTCAGTCGTGTGTAGTGACGCACGGTCTGCATCTCGGATGTTTCCGGCAACAGCGGTTTGTCCTTGCGCAGAAACTTTTTCGGAATATCCACACTGGCATCCGAATTTGTTGACTGTGTCTGTGCGCGACGTCCAGATTGTGATTGTTCAAATATCAACATAATGTTTTAACTTTCAACTTTTTTCATTAAAGTGCTGCAAGTGCTTTCTTGTAATC
>Ga0224506_10002361_pt1 | contig 12878 bp, 13 predicted proteins | sample SF_Jan12_sed_USG_2_FD_169108 | JGI IMG/M metagenome (GOLD analysis project Ga0224506, IMG submission 169108) | Sediment microbial communities from San Francisco Bay, California, United States - SF_Jan12_sed_USGS_8_1 | ecosystem: Environmental > Aquatic > Marine > Sediment | place: USA...
ACTATACCATCGTTGGTTACGTCCGCATCTGGGTTCCACAGCAGGTCACTGGGTTGAGTTCCAAATGCTAGGCCTACTATTGTTAGGTCAAGGATGTCTACTATGCCGTCGTCGTTGATGTCTGCTGATGTAACTATATAGTAGTGTGTGTCTGTTGTGTTTGTGTTTTCAGCATTGTCTGTGTCTTCTGCTAACATGTTCGGGTTCTGTCTGCTACATAAACGAAACATTCGACACAAAAAAAAGGGGTTTTGCGGGGGATATCTCCACGCCTCTCGTAATATACGTTTATCATAGGTTAACTTGAGCTTATATTGGGTCATTTCCGCGTTGGGTTACAAAGACGTTGACCCTGCCATAATCAGTGTTGAAGAACCGATCTTGACAGTGCTTTTATTCTTTTCCAAGCTTTTTCCCGGAGGGTTTTGAAGTAGAGGAAGGCTAATCCAAGATTTGTGAGAACAGTCGTTATGTAAAATACCGGATCAGGTATACCGATGTTTCTTGCTCCCAGAAGAGGTTCAGGTGTGTTCCCGCCTAAAAAGATCCAATGTCTGAGTCCTATTTGAGGAAAAAGAACATAGAAAGGAAGGTCGAGGAGGCCGAAGAGACCTAAAATCTTTAGTGCAACTTGTGTTTTGTACCCAAATTTCGTTTTGAGCAGAATTAAGGCTAACAACCATGAAACGATATTGGTCGTCAATGAGCCGCCTAGGCTCATGAGGCCAGATGCGAATTCTGTTGTTAGTCCCTCAACTCTTGCAAATCCCAAAACAAATGTTGAGGTTAATGAAAATTGAGGATAGATCTCGAAATAGGCTATCTTCATATAGGTGAGCCTTCCTCCCACGGCAATCCCCCAGAGGGCATGACCAAATTCATGAACAAAGTCCATAACAAGGCCGAGTGGAATGAACAAAACTAGGGGAAAGAAGAACTCCTTGTACTTGAAGCCTTCTCTCAACTTAGGAAGCACGCTCTTCTCTAAGATGATTAGGAGCAAAAAGGAAATGGTGATCCAGAATGCAGCGTCTATAGCTAAGATGTTGAATCTAAACTCAGTCGGCTGGAGGGTTTTAGTCATCCGCCATACCAGAGGGTAACCGTAGTAGGTCAACCCGATTATGCTGGCTTCCGGTTGATTTTCAATCAGTCCCGTAGCCAACGACAAAAGAACTCCGAAGACTATCGTCCAAAAGAAAGACTTTAATCTTAGAGTTTGTGACGTCAACTCCATCACTTTACAATTCCGAGTACAGCGCCTACATTAATAATACTATTTTTTAGAACAGCATGTCCTAAAACCGGAACAAATTCTATGCAGACAATTTCAGCTTTTAACGAAGGCAGGAAGGTTTAGAACAGAACTTATTTGGGAACAAATTGCAGAAAACATCTTCCACCTACTGACTTAACGTTCATAAAAGTTATTATACTCCTTGAATCAAAAACGAAGACTAGCGAGCGCAGGAAGAAAGAAAAATGAAACACCACCAAGTCTTCAAATTAGACCTCACAAAAATCGAAGGAGGCGGAGATTTCGCCTGCCCTAGCTGTGGAACCATGATTTCTCCAGAAGACGAAACGGAAAACGTTTACGTCATCTTAGAAACAAAAATGAAAAAAGATTCTTTGGAAGAACTGATAATACAATGCAACAGATGTGGAAGTAGAATCCATCTGTTTGGATTCCTTACTCCTTCTCCATCCAGCTTAAAATGAAAATGATAAAATAGATCACAAGCCTTGAAACGGATGCCGCTCATACATACATTTTTCAATGCTGCGATTTCATCAATCTTTTTGTTTGATCGAAACTCAACGATTTTCGGAACCTCTAGCGAGTAACCACGCATATGCTCATCGGCTTCACTAATAAACATTGATTTTCACAATATCATTTTTTCCACAATCGTTGTTAACTGGTAATGTTCGAAATGCTTGCTAAAACTTCTCGCTTTCGAACCTCAGCATCTAAATCTTTGCGTCGATGCATGTTGGAAGCGCTTTCATCATCAGGTAAATGCGCTTTTACACGTAAGATGAATTTTAACCTTGAGACGAAAAACCTGCCGTTATGCTTATAAAGTTACAACGGGTGATATGTACAACCATGCATAACGGTGGGATCGATAATGGAAAGAAAAATCTGGATTTGGACACCCGCACTTGTCTTAGTCGTAATTACCTCGGTGGCCGGAACTGCCTATTACATATCGACATCGACAAGAGAAAAACTTGTGATTTCGACTACAACTAGCCTCTATGACACACTTCTGCTCGACAGCATCGAAGACCAATTTGAAGCAGAATATCCAATCGACCTCTACTTCATATCTGTTGGAACAGGTTTAGCGATACAGCATGCACAAAGAGGAGACGCCGACATGATACTAGTGCATGATCCATCAAAAGAGCGTGCTTTCCTAGAGGACGGACATGGCATTTGCAGAAAAATCATTGCGTACAACTTCTTTGCAATCGTGGGTCCAGAAGCGGATCCTGCAGAGATCAATGGGTTGTTACCCCCTCAAGCCTTGCCAGAAATCGTAGAAGCTGGCAGGCTCGGGCAGGCCAAGTGGGTGTCCCGAGGCGACGATTCGGGCACTCACACGAAAGAAAAAAGCTTATGGAATGATGCGGGTCTAAATTGGACGGAATTGAGTGAAGAGGAGTGGTATATAGAAGCTGGCGCTGGCATGGGAACAACACTACGGATCACGGAAGAATTTTCTGCATATACCCTTGCGGATATGGGCACCTATCTAAAGTACTGTAAAGACAACATCATCACTCTGAAGGAATTGGTGACTCAGGGAGAAGAGCTACTGAATGTGTACAGCGGAATAGCAGTCAACAAGAGTATGCACGCGGAGGTTAACTTAGATGGAGCCATAAGCTTCATAGAGTTCTTGGTATCCGAAAGAGGACAACAGATAATCGAGGATTATGGAAAAAATACTTATGGGCAAAGCTTGTTTTACCCTGCTGTGGAGCTTCTTGAGGAAAACACTGAACTGGCTACTGTGCAGTGGATAAAGAATTATGCATTTTTCAATGGTTATGAATGCCCACCGAAGTATCAAAACGGTCATCCTGAATTATATTCCTAAAGCGTCAAGGCGTAGAATCAATGTGGGAAATACTAGAAGGCATTGGAAGGGTTATAGAACTCTTTGGAAATCCTGTAGTACTAGAGACCACTTTCAGATCAATTTATGTATCGGGTACTGCAACTTTGCTTTCCGCTCTTTGGGGAATCCCGGTGGGTGTGCTCATCGGATTCAGGGATTTCACTGGAAAACACTTTGTGAAAGGAATTTTTAACGCGCTGTTGGGAATACCCACTGTGGCATTAGGTTTGGTTCTCTACCTTGTTTTCTCTCATTCTGGTTATCTAGGTTTTATGGGTCTTCTCTACACTCCAATGGCAGTTATGTTCGGTCAGGCAATTTTAATAACTCCTATAATGATCAGCCTTGTCGTCCATACTGTGGAATCGGTGGATCCAGATGTTAGAGATTTGGCAAGAACCTTAGGAGCTTCGGAAACAGAAGCTTCTATTGCTGTCTTAAGAGAATCAACAGCCGGAGTTACTTTGGCTTTTGTCTCATGCTTCAATCGAGCCATAGCTGAACTTGGTGTTGCTATCGCTGTAGGTGGAAATATACGAGGGTTAACGCGAGTACTAACAACCACAATAGCCCTAGAAGTCATGAGGGGAGAAATAGAGTACAGCATAGCTATGGCAGTCATATTGCTGCTGATAGTTTTCGCAGTAACTCTGACTATTAATCTGATTCAGAGGCGAGGACCATGAATTGCTTTGTGAAGCTTCAAGGTCTGACTAAACGCTATGAAAACGCAACAGCCCTTGATAATATTAACCTAGAAGTTAAGCGAAGCGAGATATTAACTGTCATAGGCCCAAACGGATCTGGAAAAACCACTTTACTGAGGATGATGGCCTTCTTAGACAAACCAACAGAAGGAGAAATCTACTTCGACGATGCCAGGATCAACGGCAATAACCGAAATCATATGAGAACTAAATGCACTATGGTTTTTCAGAAAACTGCCCTTTTTGACACCACTGTCTACAACAACATTGCCTATGGACTCAGATTAAGAAAACGTTCCAAGAGAGAAATTAAAGAAAGAATCCGAGAAATTTTAGAGCTTGTGAGATTAGAAGGCTATGAAAAGCGACAAACAAAGAAATTATCTGGAGGAGAGCAGCAAAGAGTTTCACTTGCGAGGGCTTTGACCCTGGATACTGAGCTCCTACTCTTGGATGAACCGACAGCAAATCTAGATCCTAAAAATGTGTCAATTATTGAAGAAGCCATCGCAAGGGTCAATCGCGAATACAATACTACCATAGTAACGACAACTCACAACATGTTTCAAGCGGAAAATATCACAGAAAGAGTTGCTCTGCTTCTCAGAGGCAAAATAGCGGAAATTGGAACAACATCAGAGATATTTGGAAAAGCATCAAAGGATTTGGCAGGTTTTGCTAGGCTTGAAAATGTCTTTTCAGGTATCTCAAAAATAGGTGAGGACGGTACTTCACTAATAGAGGTCGGCGATGCAGTGCAGATAGAGGCTGCCTTGAAAAAATCTGGAAAGGTAACAGTTTTGGTGAGACCGGAGGACATAATTGTGTCTAGAAAAGCTGTTAGTTCGAGTGCAAGAAACGTTTTTGAGGGAAAAATAATCGGTATTTCAGACTTGGGTTCAACCGTGAAATTGAATGTTGATGTGGGAAAGTCATTCGTAGCTCAGATTACCAAGCGATCTTTCAGTGAAATGCGACTTAACCTTAACTCTAAAGTATTTCTCACCTTCAAAGCATCATCTGTCTATATAGTTTGATCATCTCTCAGGAACGATCTTTGTTCATTTGCTTTCAGGTTTCCGTTTTTGAAGTTCGTGGAGAATAACAAGTGCTTCACCTAATGGTATGCTGAGTTTTGTCGCTAGATTTTGGGACGTTATGTCTGGTTGTTCATGGAGAACTACGTCTCTTGTGTAAGCCTTGTGATGAGAATACATTATCATGGCGTGAACCGTTTCTACGAGAACTGGCCAAAGTGGATTGCCTATGTGATTTTCTAAGCTCATTTTGAAACCACAAATTATATTTCTCGGCTCTTAGGCAATAAAGCCTCTCTTAAACTCGTGACGGATGGAAGTTCAATTGGCGATCAAAGCAGTGATATTCGATCTTGACGGAACCATTGTAGATTTCAACCTCAATTACAAAGCCGTAAGAGCAGAGGTCATACAGTTTCTGGCCAAACAAGGCTTCCCTCGATCAATTTTTTCCATGAATGAAAGCGTGTTTGAAATGCTGAAGAAAATGGAAATCTACATGAAAAACAACGGCAAGGGAGAACAAGAGATAGTAAAGATTAAAAAAGCCGTGTTTTCGTTGGTTAGTAGTCACGAGTTAGAGGCTGCTCGGTTGACCCGTCTGATACCGGGCGTCTTGGAAACGCTCAAAGCTTTAAGGAAAAAAGGATTAAAGACGGCGCTTTTCACTCTTAACGGCGAAAAATCAGTAAGCTATATTCTCAAGTGTTTTCGCCTTGAATCTTTCTTTGATGTAGTAATTACTCGTGAATTTGGCTCGGCGGTTAAGCCAGATTCAGCGCATTTGGAAGCTGCATTGGGTAAACTGAATGTTAAGCCTGAAGAGGGGATAGTTGTAGGCGATAGCGTGTGGGACATGATGTGTGCTCATGAACTGAATGTCATTGCGATAGGTGTAGTCACCGGCATTTCCTCTCTCCAAGAATTAACTCGTGCGGGAGCTACTTACATAGCTTCATCATTCACTGAGCTACCAACTTTGATACAACAACTCAATGAGTCATGACGGTTTAAAGAAATATCGAGGCCATGTAGGCCATTGAGAAGGTATGGTCGTGTCAAAATCTACTCTTAGATCCATGCCTACACTGATTTTTTCCGGTGCGACGCCTTGAATCATGCCAGGCAGTTTTGGGCCATCTTCTAATTTCACAATACCGACAGTGTAAGGAATCAACGATTCAAACTGCTTGGGCGAAACGTGAATCACCGTGTAAGTCAACAGTTTTCCTTTGTTTTTGAGTTCAACCCACTCCAAATCCGATGAAAAACATTTCGTGCACATGGGCCTAGGCGGAAGAAACATTATTCCACATTTCTTGCACTTGGCAGCCATCAGCTTTCTTTCGCTCACAAACTTGTAGAACTGTTCTATTGTGAACGGAAAAGTCTCAGTCATTATTATCCTCTCCGATAAATATGCACGATTGCAGTGGCGCCTGAACCACCCACGTTATGGCTTAGCCCAATCTCAGCTCCTTCCACCTGTCTTTTCTCAGCTTGCCCAGTCAGTTGTAAGTATATCTCGTAGGCTTGAGCGACTCCCGTCGCTCCAACAGGATGTCCCTTCGATTTCAAGCCTCCACTGGTGTTAACGGGAATCTTCCCCCCAATCTCAGTGACGCCCTCTTCTACCAAGCTTCCTCCTTTTCCAGGCTTGCAAAAGCCGAGATCCTCATACGCGATAATTTCCGCAATGGTGAAACAGTCGTGAACCTCTGCGATATCAGCGTCTTGAGGCTTAACCTTAGCCATATTGTAGGCTTCTTGACCCGCAAGCTTGCCCGCCTTTATAGTCGTAATGTCTTCTCTTTCGTACAAGCCTATGGCGTCGCTTGCTTGTCCTGAACCTATAATGTGCACTGGGGTGTCCGTAAACTTCTTGGCAAGTTCAGGTTTTGTCAAAATTAAGCAGCTGGCTCCATCCGTTATCAAGGAGCAGTCATACAGTTTCAGCGGCCAAGCGATTACTTTGGACGCCATCGCCTTTTCTAACGTTACTTCCTTCTGCATATGCGCTTTTGGGTTCAGAGCTCCGTTATGATGGTTTTTCACCGCAACCATTGCCATCTGTTCTTCTGTCGTGCCAAACTTGTGCATGTGAGCCGTAGCCATGAGAGCGTATAGTCCTGGAAATGTTATTCCATGCCATTGTTCAAATGGATAATCTGAGGCCATTGCTAAGAATTCGGTCACGTCAGATGTGGTTCGATGGGTCATTTTTTCTACTCCGCCCACCATCACTATGTCGTACATGCCTGAAAATACGGCGGAAACCCCTAATCCTAACGCTACTCCCGAGGATGCGCATGCGTTTTCAATTCTCGTTGCTTGTACGGGAAGTAAGCCAGCCCAGTCAGCAAGCGTTGGTCCGGTGTGTCCCTGATGTTCATATGATTCGCCCATGTGCCCGACGAAAAGTGCTTTAATGTTCTTTTTAGGAATGAGATTGGGGCATCTCTCATAAGCTTCTTTTGCGGCTTCAGCGAAAAGCTCTCTGCCGTATAATCCTTCTCTTCTTCCAAATTTTGATAATCCAGCTGAGACTATGGTTGCTAACGGTTTGCCAGCCAACTAGCGGAACCTCCTTCCACCGAGTTTGCCTAGAATTTAGTAATCCCATTGAGGAAGAATAAAAGTATTTCATTCAGAAGTAGAGATGTCTCATGCAGACCCCCTCTTTCTTGCGACGTACAAGCATATAGAGTCTTCAAAAAGATTTGCTGATGTACTTCACGACGTGCACACTGCATGAGTGCATGGGGCCCTTCTGAAGAATCAGCCTTCAATCTTCCTCGATAGAGTAGATGTATGAATGCAGATCGGTCAAGATATTGTTGTCCAGACTACTCAGTACATGGGTGAGTTTTAGATTTAGGATGGCATTCTGCTATTTGTTCAGGAGAACATTCCTTGGGATCTTTGATTTTCTTCTCTGGATGCTCGCAACATGATTTCTTGTTACACATGTGGTAAACCCTCCCATGTAAAAGCGAGTAATCTTATTTAATGTTTCTAAATGTGAGAAATGCATGCAGCTATATGCCGACTACCAACCCCGCACTTCAGGATCATTATCTATACCGTACCTCTTTTTGATGAATTGGATAGTCTGCTTCATTGACGCTTCCAAAGATTCTAGAATTTTTGGATCCTTCTGGAGACAAGCCCACTCTGGAACCTTCTGCCCGGGGACTGCCACAGCATAGCAATCCGTCAAATCCCCTTTTCGCTGCTCCTTCGACACAAACTCAATTCTTACCTTTTGTCCGATGAAGAGTTCCCCTGGGGGTATATGCAACATCATAGCTAAAGTAGTATCAGCACCATCAATTTTGACCCAGCCCATTGAGAACGGCAATTGATGCTCAAAAGGAGCTGCTGCAAGGCACTGCACGGTGAAAGTATGGATAACACCCGTCAATGGAAGATCAACCCATTCACAATCAGCTACTTTACACTTGGGATTCCAACAATGAGCTCTGGGAGGACAGTATAGTGTGCCGCATTTGGGACATTTTGTTCCTTTTAGCTTTCCCTCTAGTAATCCTCTAAAGAAGGGTGAAACCAGCCCATAGCTGTGGGAATATAACGCAAAAGCGGCGCGATCTATTACCATGAATTCTTTTGGCTTTCTCTTTAGAGCTTCTTCAACCGTACCTCCGCCACAAGGGCCCTTTAGAATCTGATAACCCTTGATTGACCATAATCCTGTATTGACTATTGGTTCCCAGTATTCTTGAGCCGCTGTTGAGTGGTCCTCTACTACTGGATAATGTTTGTATTTTGCTTCACGCTTTGTACGCTTTATTTTCCTTACTTTTATTTTTCTTTCTTCAATTCCAACTTCTGTCATTTTCATTCTCTCCTTTTTAATCACCTTCAAAAGTTACCACGGCCCCTTGGCAACCAGTTCCGCCATGTCCGGTAATAAGCGCTTTTCTTGCATCTGGTACCTGTAAACCATCCAAGCCACATTTTTCTTTTATCTTTCCAGCAAGCTGCCAGTATAAGAAAAGTGTATAATAGAGACTTGTAGCGCCCACAGGGTGTCCTGATGCTGTCAAACCTCCGCTGAGGTTAGACGGGCATTCACCACCGTATTCAACTATTCCTTCCCTTATCAGAGTTTTTCCTTCTCCCCGAGGGCAAAGCATCAAATCTTCCCACAAAGAAAGTTCAACGCCGTCATAGGGAGCGAAAAGCTCTACCAGATCTAATTCTTTTAGCGGATTGGTTATACCTGCCTGAGGATACGCTCTTTTTGCAGCTATATGCAAAGAGGCAAAATTTGCCATATCTGGATAAGGCGTTTTTATCGGATCAACAAAATCAGGATATATCTTCGCCTCATCTTTCATCCCTTCATAGGCAAAATCAGCCGTTCTATCTCCTGGCCTCATCGAATCTGTCCCTAAGCCAACTCCCGTTATCCACATAGGTGTATCAGTGAACCGGCGAGCTTTTGATTCTGTTGCCATCAATAGAACACAGGCTCCTTCACTCATTACAGCACAGTTGAGAACTCTATAGGGCCAGCATACTAGTCGGTTCTTCCAGTAATCATCCAGTGTTATAGGAGCAGTGCCGTGCTGGCTCACCCATTGAGAATAGGGCCAATGAATGGAATTATTGTGGTTTTTGACAGCAATCTTGCCAAGATCTTCACAGGTTTCCCCGTATAATTGCATATGTCGAACTGCAAGGGCTGCATAGAACGCATTGTAATACCCACCAACTGGAAAGTCCCAATCGGTATCTGCCGCTGAAGCTATCATTTCATTTGTTGCAGCAACCGAAACCTCGCACATCCACTCCCAACCAGGAATCAATATAACGTCAAACATTCCTGATTTTATCATATAGTAAGCGTTGACTACAGCATCTATTGATGTGGATCCACCGGACTCAACTCTGTAACCTGGCTTATTATGTAGGCCCAGATAATCTTGCACTATCCATCCCATACACAGCTGCCCATTCAAGTGGTCGCTAAAATAGCTCATACACAGTGCATCTATGTCATCCGCCGTTAAGTTAGGCACATTCTTAAGCAAATCTTGATAAGCAATGGCCACACCTTCTTCTACATTCTCCCCATGCCAAAGATCAGGGCGAAATATACCTCCATTGCAAATGGCTACTCTCTCGTCTCTAACCATAACTCACACGACCTAGTTCTTGTTCAGTTATCTGGCGTCAATATAAATCTAACTCAGTATGTCTGACGCATAAAAGAGTTGGTTCTTATCTAGGAATCAACCAGAAATAAGATAGAGTACGCACAAGAATTGGGGTCAGAAGCAGAGGAAAACATGGAAATCTGAAATTCACCTCTTCCCCAGTTCTTGTCAAAATGACTCTAGACAGTGACGCGTACAGAAGACTCTTTTATGGTTTTTTCACTCCACAAAATGCAGATATTGCAGCTATCAACAGTGTTGCCTAAAAGCAGGTGTTCAACGGAGGAATCTGGAGATGCTCCTCGCAAACTCCTTCTCCTATGTCGAATGCACGTGTTGAAGCGTGCACGAAGGTAGTTGAAAGACTTCTTTAGCGTTTTCTGTAGTTGCTTTGGCCAGTTCATCCACTGTGATTCCTTTAAGCTCTGCAATTTTTTTAGCTATGAAGAGAAGGAAGGCTGGTTCATTTCGTTTTCCTCGCTTTTTTTGAGGGGCAAGCCAGGGGCTGTCGGTTTCTAGTAGTATCTTGTTCAAATCGGTGCGTTTAGCAATTTTACCTAATTCATGGGAGTTGGGGAAGGTGACGGGTCCTGCGAAGGATATGTAGAAGTTTGACTTGATACATTGTTCAGCCATTTCTCTATTCCCTGAGAAGCAGTGCATTATGCTCTCGGTTTTTCCTTCAAATTTTGAAAGCATTTTGAGAGTGTCCGCATGTGCTTCTCTGGTGTGGATTACAACCGGCAACTTCAGCATTTCGGCTAGAAATAGTTGAGCTTCGAAGGCTTTCTTCTGGGTTTCTCTAGGAGATAGATTTCGGTAGTAGTCTAGTCCGATCTCGCCGATGGCTACAACCCTCGGGTTTTCAGATAGTTTCCTCAATTCATCTAAGACATTTTGGTTCAGCTGATCGGCGTTGTGAGGGTGAATTCCTACTGTAGCATAAAGCCCATTGTATTTTTCAGCTAGTTCGATGGCTTTTCTGCTGCTTTCAATGTCGAATCCGATATTTACTATGTGTTCTACGCCGGCTTTTCTTGCGCGGCTTATCACTTTTTCCCTGTCTTTGTCAAACCTTGACCATTGAAGGTGTGCGTGTGTGTCAACTAACATGCTTCAGTTTTCCTTCATGGCACGTGTTGTCGCGCGTGTTGTGAAACTGACTGAGTTCTTAAAACGAGTTTAGCTATTCTTTCCCCATACTCTATACACAAGCTTTTGCTTCTCTCATCTGGTTTCTCTATAGAAACAGGTCCATAATGATCTCCCTTCGACGATCCCTGAATTATCATACCATGGATCAACAGGGATTTCAAAATATCCATTATTGTCGTCTCATTGCCACCAGCTATGTTGGCTGACGAGGAAAAAGCTCCACCAACTTTTCCCTCCAGTTTTCCATGGAATCTGACGCTGTCATCTATGAACTTCTTAATCTCGGAAGCCATCGACCCATAGTATGTTGGAGACCCAAAAACTACGCCGTCAACATCAAGTAACTCCTCAACTCTAGCTTCTTGTACATTCTTCACCTTCACTTGCATACGCTTAACTTTCTTCACACCCTTGGCTATTGACTCAGCCATTTCCTTTGTATTGCCGGACCTTGAATAATAGATGATCAGGACTTCAGGCATGTGCCATCCCTGTGGTTATGGTAAGGCCCCATGCAGTTTTAAATTTGTGTGAACTTCCCAAAATAGTGGAATACTAGCAGACCTCTAGAGTTTCTCCATCGGCAGAACCAATTTAGTGATCGATCCTGTGGCAGAAAAATGAAAAATAAGGGTAACTACGATGTCCTCCCACTTTTGCTGGAAAGAATTAATAAAATTTTGTAAGAAAAACCAGTCTTAGAAAATACGTGTATGCACGTGGGAACTATGGAAAAAGTGATAACACAACTAATTAGGGACTTAACGTTGTGTGTGAGAAACCTGTCCGTCAGCAAATAATACTGCACCTATTTTCCTTGGAATCAAATGATACTTATGTCGAATGTTTATCTTAGCATTCAAAGCTGTGTCTTAATATTTTGGCATCAAATAAGACAAATTACATAAAACTTAAATAGTGTGCAATTTTCTGTTGTAACTGAGATGAAGGGAATGCGTGAATAAAGTGAATTCTCCTTTCTCTCTACCGGCTTATTTTTTTAAGCCTAACACGCATTCCCAGAATTTCTTCAACTTGTCGCGCGATTTGAAGTTTATAAACATTTTTATATATGACGTAGAAAGCTCTTAAGTAGGAACAGAAAAACTAATTTAGATTGAAAAGAAACTATTCGGTGGTGTTGTAAATGAAAAAGAGAATGTGGAATCTTCTTATGGAATATTTAAAAGATTCCAAGAGAAGTGATAGGGAGCTAGCAGGCATTCTAGGAGTCTCACAGCCAACTGTAACCCGAATGAGAAACAAAATGGTAAAGGATGGAATTATACAAGAATTCACTATAATACCAGACTTCATGAAAATGGGATTCAAGATTATGGCAATTACTTTTACCAAGACAAAATTTGATCCTGAACTAACGGAAAGAGCAAGAAAATCAGCAATGGCAAGACCTAACATAGTACTGTGTGCTTTTTCTCAAGGACTCGGAATGAATGGAGTGATTGTTTCTCTCCATAGAGACTACTCAGAATATTCTGACTTCTTCACAAATTACATGACAGAATGGAGAGACGTGATAGAAGATCACGATTGCCTTCTTGTCAGCCTAGGAGGAACAATCATCAAACCTTTCTCCTTAAAATACCTAGCAGAACTAAAAGAGAAATAACAGGTTACAAAATCCCTCTATACATAGAAGCT
>Ga0224506_10002362_pt1 | contig 12868 bp, 13 predicted proteins | sample SF_Jan12_sed_USG_2_FD_169108 | JGI IMG/M metagenome (GOLD analysis project Ga0224506, IMG submission 169108) | Sediment microbial communities from San Francisco Bay, California, United States - SF_Jan12_sed_USGS_8_1 | ecosystem: Environmental > Aquatic > Marine > Sediment | place: USA...
TCCATTAGCATACGAACGTATCATCCTTATAAATACACGCAAACTTTGCCCTAGTTTACTAAGCTTTGTATTCTCTAGTTTTAATTCACTTAACCTATTTATAGATGCTGATAATACTTGTTGTAATTTATCTTTATCTACTAAAATAGCACTAGCACGTTTTTTCGCCTGATCAAAATATTTATTTTTAGATAATTTCAATTGCGCCATAACGTAAATATAACGATTACGAATTACTTAAATTGCTTTTTTATTTAGGTCAAATCTGATAATATTTACCCATCTCTTCTTTTAAAGAAGTTAAAGCAAATTCGATAGAGTCCATATCAGTTGCCACTTTTAACTCTAGTAACTTTTTAGCATAATCAATAGAAGAGGCATCATTGTCGATCTCTTGAAAAGTAGCATTTGCTTTAGTGATAAAATCTTCTTTTGCCACCAATATATTACTCCATATTTGAGGACTTAAATATACCTGCTGTGCAACATTATGATTAAATTCACTTCTAATTTCCTCTAAAACAACATGATGCAATTCACTTGCGGTCATCCCTTGCCTATTTAATCTAACCAGCATATTATCTGGCGAAATACGTTCTAATAGCAAAGCCATCCGTTCAAATGCTTGCATTCGCACAGGTAGTGTTACTTCTAATGACTTTAGTTTAAGATCGAGCTCTTTTGACAAAAGAGATTTACTAATCATCGACTTAATGGCGATATACATACCGTACATTACAAAAGTTGCGGGTAGTATTAATTTAAGAATTTCAATAAATGCGTCCATTACTAGTTAATTATTTTAAACAAATATGAATCAATATTTAAGTTTTGACAACCTAAAAACGTTGGTATTATATGCATAGTTTAAATGAAACTGTTTTTTTCTCAACTTTAAAATACTCTCATCTTTATATTTGCATGTATGTTTAATGAATTACCCCTACATATAACCCCTATTGCCTTCGCCAAAATTAAATCTATAATGGAGGCTAAAAAAGTACCAAAAGGATATGGACTTAGAGTAGGCACAAAAAACACCAACTCCTGTGGTGCTACTTCTTTTATGTTGGGATTTGACACTAAAAAATCAACTGACGACTCGTTTATTTTTGAAGACTTAGAAGTGCTAATAACTAAAAAAGACTTGCTATTTCTAGTTGGCATCACTTTAGATTATGAATTAAGTGAAAACGTATCTGGCTTTAAGTTTGAAAATAAATCAAGCTCTACTTCGAATAATCTCCACTCCTGACATTTTACATACTGCTCCGATTGGAGGGTTTAACTTCCCAACCTTCACTTTTACTGTATTAATTTGAGCCCATTGACCTAAAATAGCATCGCAAATTCGAGCTGAAACATGCTCTAACAACTTAGACCGAATTGCCATTTGAGAAGCTACCACTTTAAAAAGAACTTCGTAATCAATAGTTCCTTCTAACTCATCTTTTTCTTCGGCAAGTGGCACATTAACCTCTACCTCTACCTCTACTATAAAGTTATTTCCTTGCTCTTTCTCAAAGTCATGTACTCCATGATAAGCAAAAAATTCGAGCCCTACTAACGAAATAATTGCCATTAGTCTAATTCATCAAAAAAAGAACTATCTGAATCACCAATAGTGCTAGGTTGATTTTCAGACTCATCAATAACGTCTTCCTCAACAAGTTTTGGAGACTTCGCAGGCGGTGTTTCTTTTGGTTTAGGTCTTGAATTATCCCATTTATCTAACGAATTTTTTCTAATCTCTTTTAGTTGAGACTCTATATCTAAGTGTCTCAAATTATCACTTACTTTCTGAACACGCTGAAGCGTGACAGTTGATAGATTTGTAAGTTCATTTAAAATACTATCTCTATGATCTTCCAATGATTTATACACTCGAGCTAAATCTTTCAGTTCATCCTCCATTCCAACCAATATCTGCTTAGCTCGCATTTCTGATTCATCAATAATACTCCTAGCCTTTGATTTAGATTCATTTAACAATGCATCCGCATTCATCTGGGTTTCTTTCATATGCAACTCAGCAGACTTTTTGGCTTGATTAATCATATTTGCCCCAGTATCTTCAGCAGTTTTTAAGGTTTTGTATAAGGAAGCCTCCACATCACGTAATTTCACAACATCCAACTCCGATTTTTTCAATTGGGCATCTAGTGATTTAATCAAATCAAGAGCATTTTCCCATTCATGTGATAGAGAAAGTAAAAAAGCATTTACCTCTTCTTTATCATACCCTCTCATTTGCTTTTCAAAGGTTTTTTTTCTTATCTCTAAAGGAGTGATTTTCATTTGTAATAGATGAGTTTTAGTTATACTTCCAAATGCCTATTTTTTTATCAACACTAGCAGTTATTACAAATTTATGACTTTCAATCCAAAGTAATTGATTTATCTCTCCATTGTGTTCATTAAAAGCTTCCGATTTAAATAAAATTTTATTTTTACTAAGCTCAAAGTGAAGAATTGAATTAATAGTTGATACCACAAAGAATTCAGGTTCGTTTTTTCTTATAATCAGTTTACTATTTAAATCTATAGTAGAATTCGTGAAACTAGCAATCAAATTTCGTTTACTTATCTTTTGAATCTCTACTATATTCTTGCTTAACGAAATTAAATAATCTTTTTTTATCCCAAAAGAGTTATTAGTGAGGTTATTTTGAAATTGAACTAATTCTTCTTTTAATGTATTCAAATCAATTAGTACTAATCCTTTAGAAGTATTATACCAAAGACGCTGGTTCATGTCAATAGCAACTATTGTGTATTTACCTAAACTTGTATTTACTCGTTTTACTATCTTATAAGTGTGCTTATCTATCAATAGTAATTCCCCTTTTAAAGAAGTAATAATTAAATAATTATCAACTATGTGAAGTGATTTAAAAGAAACTAATGGCAAATCAATTTTATTAATTATTTTGCCTCTATCTGCCTCTAATACATAAATACCCACATGATTAAGTGCTGAGTACAATAAGTTGTCAGCTTTATCAAACACTAACGAGGTGGCATAGCCTGGCAATTTCTGTAGTACCTGCCCATCATCTGGATTTGCTAAATCCCATTTCACAATTAACCCTTCGGCTCCTGACGAAAAAAAGCTCCCATTTTCTGCTTCCGCCAAAGCAAGAACGGATCCTCTGTGTCCATAAAAAAAGGAGATATGTGTTAACATTCTGTCATTTTAACGGTTAAAAATTGGCTGTGTTTTAAAATTAATTCAACTTTGAAGAGAATGCCATTATTTAAGAAAGTTTTTAATACAAATTATACACTCATTGTGTGGCACTTAACCGAAGACGAAGGTTTTTTCCTTCCTCATATATCTAATTTTTCGGTATGTCCTGAAAAACTAGATAGAATTCATGTACCACAACGCAGAAATGAATGGTTAGCTAGCAGGTACATCGCTTGGAATACTGCAAAGGAGCTTGAAGGTTATTGCGATGGCATTTGGAGCGATGAGCATAATAAACCTCATTTTAAAAACTCAACACTTCAACTTTCTGTTTCACATGCCAAACCTTACGTGGCTGTTTTAATTCATAAAACTATGCCTTGTGGAGTAGATATTGAAGAAAAAAAAGAAAAATTAATAATACTAGCTCCCAAGTTTTTAACAGCAAATGAACTTCAACAAGCAAATGGAAAATTAGAGGCATTTGCATTAGCTTGGGGTGCCAAGGAAGCCGTTTATAAACAACATGGTCGTAAGCAGTTAATTTTCAAAGAAAACATCTTATTGTCTGGCCTAGATTCTATCGGTTTATCTGGCGAAATAACTTGTAACCTGCACTTAACTGAAGAAGACACAACAATTACACTACACTATGAATATTTTGATAACCATATATTTGTTTATACGGTATAAATTTATTTTATCATTTATGTATCTTTAATCACAAATTAGCTACTTGACTACTACTAGTTTAGTAAAAATATAATTTATCTACTAAGATGTCAGAACAATCATACACAACTAAATTTATAGGCGGAATGGCCTTTGAAACTCAAATGGGAAACCACAAAATTATAGTGGATGCTGACCCAGCATTTGGAGGCGAAGAAAAAGGCCCATTACCCAAACCGTTAGTCCTAAACGCACTAACTGGCTGCACTGGAATGGATGTAGTTTCAATGCTAAAAAAAATGCGCGTTGAATTTGAAGAGTTGGAAATAAAAATTGATGCCCAAATGACTGAAGAGCATCCTAAATATTACAACAAAATACATTTAACTTATTCTATTAAAGCAAATGAAGCAGATCGCCCTAAAGTAGAAAAGGCTGTAAATTATTCACAAGAACGTTATTGCGGAGTTAGTCTAATGCTTTCAAAAGCAGCGGAACTAACCTACGATATTGATATGAAACCTTTAGACTAAAAGATAACTATTCGTATGCCTTTCACCTTCTTTTAAACTGATTGCTCAAACACAAGTAATTTCTTTAAATAATACAATAAAGTTATTATTTTTGTCTCCCTACGAAGGAAGTATTTTACATACAAGAGTTCAAATCTAGAGGATAGAAAATAATGATTAATTTTAAGAAAACCATAATATATGGAAGTGCGGTATTTGCTTCTAGTATATTTTACCAATGCAAACAAGATACTATTATAATTGATAAAGGAGACCCAGCTCCCCAAATTGAACTTTATCTAGGTGCCGATCTTTCGTATGTAAATGAAATGCTTGATTGCGGGGGAACTTATCAAAAAGATGGCAATGTTGTAAGCCCCTATCAGTTATTTGCAGATAACGGAGCAAATATTATTCGTGTTAGGCTTTGGCATACACCCGACTGGACTCAGTACTCCAATTTTCAAGATGTAAAAAAAACAATTACAGAAGCTAAAGCTAATAATATGAAAGTATTATTAGACTTTCATTATTCCGACACTTGGGCTGACCCTGGTAAACAAATTATACCAAAAGCATGGGCATCAATAACTGATTTAAATGTGCTAGGAGATTCTCTTTATAATTACACCTTTAATACACTTGACCAACTTTTAAGCGCAAACCTTCTTCCTGATTTTGTTCAGGTAGGGAATGAAATTAATTCAGAGATATTATCAAGTGCCCCTGCATCGGGTTCAATTAATTGGGGACGGAATAGTTTTTTAATTAATCAAGGCTTACAGGCTGTTCGCGATATATCAACTAAAGCCTCTACTCCTATTCAGAGCATGCTGCACATTGCACAACCCGAAAATGCATTATGGTGGTTTAAAGAAGCAACCAATAATAATATTACTGATTTTGATTGGATTGGACTTTCCTATTATCCCAAATGGTCGAGTTATGGAATTGATAAATTGGAAATAGCAGTTAATAATTTAAAAAACACCTATAACAAACGCATAATGATTGTAGAAACGGGTTATCCACATAGTTTTAATAATGTAGATAATGCGAACATTATTTTAGGTCAAGACACAGTTATCCCAGGTTATCCAGGTACTCCAGATGGCCAAAAAGACTTTTTGATAAAGCTAACAAATTCCTTAATCCAAGGTGGTGGCGAAGGCGTTATTTATTGGGAACCTGCTTGGATAAGTACAGGTTGTAGTACACTTTGGGGGCAAGGTTCGCATTGGGAAAACGCTACTTTTTTTGATGAATTAAATAATAATGAAGCACTACCTGCTTTTCAATTTTTTGATCAAACTAACTACTAAATAAGATACATTAATTTATTCCAAACATCACAGAAATAAGTTTATGTTGAATAACTATGTTTATAATATACGGTAAAACAAGTTCACCTTATGAAAAAATATTTATACTCCATTTTATTCTTTTTATTAATTTTTACAAGTTGTTCAAATTTGGATGAATCGAACAAAGCGGAAGTAGAAGTTAGAGAAACCAAATTATTCAACGACCATTGGAAATTTAAAAGAGTGGAAGCTGAAGCTGAATGGAAGAATATTACATTACCCCATACTTTAAAAATTGAGCCTCTAGTTGTAAATGACCAATGGCAAGGAGTGGCTTGGTATGAAAAAGAGTTTGACTACACTCCAACCGAAAAACTTGTTTTTATAAAATTTGAAGGCATAATGCATGAAGCTGATGTTTGGCTTAATGACAAGCATTTGATAACCCATCAAGGAGGGTATCTACCATTTAGTATTGACCTGACAAGCGACTTAAAAAAAGGCAATAATATTATTAAAGTAAAAGTGAATAATATGGATAATCCAATTATTCCACCTGGCAAGCCATTACAATATTTAGACTTTAACTACTATGGAGGAATTTATAGAGATGTAAAGCTGATTACTACTAATAAAACACACATTACAGATGCCGTAATGGCTAGTAAAGTTGCAAGTGGCGGAACAATGGTTCACTTTTCGAATATTACCGACACCTCAGCTAACTGTTTTATTAAAGTACATGTTTCCAATACAGCAGCTATTGAAAAACCACTTTCTTTAAGAGTTATTTTAAAAGATAAAGAAGGAAAAACAACAGAGCAAAAATTTGATAACTTCAAAGTACTAGCTGATAGTTCAAATGAAATTAATATAAACACAATAGTAACCAACCCCTTAATTTGGAGCACAAAAACTCCTAATTTATACGAATTAACTATTGAATTATTTAGCAATAATGAAAAGATAGATCAAATAAGACAAAAGGTTGGCATTAGGCAGATCGAACTCACAAAAGAGGGTTTCTTTTTAAATGGGCAACATAACTTTATACGAGGCACAAATAGGCATCAAGAGTACCCTTTTGTAGGCTATGCCCTTTCTAATCAAGCTCAATATCGCGATGCAGTAAAAATAAAAGAGGCGGGTTTTGATTTTGTAAGATTATCGCATTATCCTCAAAATGAAGCATTTTTAGATGCTTGCGATGAGCTTGGCATACTTGTAATGGACGCTATTCCTGGTTGGCAATTTTTTGAAGAAGGTGCCTTTACAGATAATTCATTTCAGGATATTCGTGATATGGTAAGACGCGACCGGAATCACCCTAGTATTATATTTTGGGAAGTATCGCTAAACGAATCGGGAATGACAAACGACTATATGATTCAAGCAAATAAGATACTGAAAGAAGAGTTGCCTTTTGCTGACACCTATAGTGTTGGTTGGATAGATCATGAAGCTTTTGATTTATACATTCCTGCTCGACAACATAGCAAAGCACCTGATTATTGGACTAATTATGAAAAAGAAAATAGAAAAATTTTTATTTCTGAATACGGTGACTGGGAGTATTATGCTCATAATGCAGGATTTAATCAGAAAGATTTTAAAGGATTAAAAGAAGAAGAACGAACAAGCAGACAGCTTAGAGAATTTGGTGAGAAACGATTATTACAACAATCATTAAACTATCAGGAAGCTGCCAATTCAAACCGACAAGGACAAAACACAATTGGTCATGCTAATTGGCTTATGTTTGATTATAACAGAGGTTATTCAGCCGATATTGAATCCTCAGGCATATCTGATATTTTTAGGCTACCAAAATTTGCCTTTTACTTTTACCAAAGTCAAAGACCTCCATTAGAAAAAATAGAATTTAGGGATAAAGTTATTGGTGGCCCTATGGTTAAAATAGCAAGCTATTGGGATAATAATTCGCAATTAGATATTCGTGTATTTAGTAATTGCGATGAGGTTGCTTTGTTTTTAAATGATTCACTGGTTTCGAAAACAAAACCACTAAGAAATCAATACTCTTCACATTTAAAATATCCTCCTTTTACATTTTCAATTAAAGAATTTATTTCAGGCACGTTAGTGGCAAAAGGTTTTATAAATGGAAAAATAGTATGTGAAGACCATGTATCAACACCAGAAACCCCAGAAAAATTAAAGTTAGTAATAGATAAAAGCAGTGTTGAGTTAGACCAAAATGAACCTGACTTACTGATTATGCATGCATTAGTTTTAGACAAAAATGAAACAGTAAATCCTGCCGACTCATCCTTAATATATTTTACGGTAGTTAAAGGAGAAGCTGAGTTGATTGGTGAAAACCCAACAAGAGCTAAAGCTGGTATAGCTTCCATTTTACTTAAAACTTCTATCCTTTCAGAAGAACTCATTATTAATGCCTCTTCTAAATCTTTAAAGATGGATGAAATAGAAGTTTTGCATTGATTTTGAAAATAAATTTCAACATAAAATAGCTGCAATAATTTACCTTTTAGATAAATGAGAAATAACATCACTGAATTAAAACTCCTTTTTAATCAAACTTTTGGTAAAGAAGATTTAATAGTAGAAGCACCTGGAAGAATTAATTTAATTGGGGAGCACACCGATTATAATGATGGATTTGTTTTGCCTGCAGCTATAGATAAATCCGTAAAATTCATTATTCAACTAAGTGGCTCAAGTAAGTGTAAAATAGTAGCAAACGATCTTAAAGAAGATTACTCATTTTCTATAGAAGAAGAACTACACCCTGTTAAACTACACTGGGCAAATTATTTTTTAGGTGTTATAGCTGAACTCAAAAGCAAAAATTTTAAGTTAGGTGGATTTAACTTGATATTCTCTAGTGATATACCAATTGGTTCAGGTTTATCATCTTCTGCAGCCATTGAAAGTGGATTTGGCTTTGCGCTAAATCAGCTATTTAATTTAGGTATTTCTAGAATGGAACTAGCCCTAATTGGACAACAAGCAGAGCATAAATTTGCTGGTGTAAAGTGTGGCATTATGGATCAATTTGCAAGTATGATGGGTAAAGAAGGCCACGTAATGCAACTCGATTGCCGATCGCTAGAGTACTCCTATATTCCTGCTGATTTTGCAGATTATCAATTAGTGTTATTTGATACCCAAGTAAGGCATAATTTGGCCGATTCTGAATATAATATCCGTAGAAACCAATGCGAAACAGGTCTTGAAATTGCAAAGCAAGTAAATAGTAAAGCCATTGCTTTACGCGATGTTTCTTTGGCAGAACTTAAACAGGTTCAAAACTTAATGGATCAGAAAATATATAATCGCTGCTCGTATATAATTGAAGAAAGTGAACGTGTACATGAAGTATGTAATGCACTTAAAGCTAGAAATATTGAGAAAGTAGGTCAGTTAATGTTCGAAACCCATCATGGGTTAAGTAGTTTGTACGAAGTTTCTTGTAAGGAATTGGATTTACTAGTAGATTTAGTAAAAGAGAACGAAGCTGTTGTAGGAGCAAGAATGATGGGAGGAGGTTTTGGAGGTTGCACTATTAATCTCATTAAATTATCAGAAGCAAGTACGGTTATAGAAAAAATAAAAACCAGATATTTGGCACATACAGGAATTGAATTGAAAGTATATCAGGTTTCGATTTCAGACGGAGTTAACATAAGAAATTAATGCTTAATTATAAAAAATATTCGCATACACGATTTAACTGCCGAGCAAGCAAGTGATATTTTAAAAGCTTTAAATGACGTACATTACACAAAATTTATTTGATATAACTTAACTAATTAATACCTATGAATTTTTCAATATTAGACTTAGTAATTTTTGCATCTTATGGTGCATTGATTTTAGGAGTAGGACTTTATGTGTCTAGGGAAAAAAAAGGTCACATAAAAAGTGCCGAAGACTACTTTCTTGCTGGTAAATCGTTGCCTTGGTGGGCAATTGGAGCTTCCTTAATTGCGGCTAATATTTCCGCTGAACAATTTATAGGAATGTCAGGATCAGGGTTTGCTTTAGGCCTTGCTATTGCGTCATATGAATGGATGGCTGCAATAACACTATTAATTGTTGGAAAATACTTTCTACCCATTTTTATCAATAAAGGATTGTATACAATTCCCGAATTTGTTGAAAAAAGATTTAGTAAACAATTAAAGACAATTCTTGCAGTATTCTGGATTGGTCTTTATGTATTTGTAAACCTATCTTCCGTACTTTATCTAGGCTCATTAGCACTTGAAACAGTTCTAGGTATCCCAATGATGTATGGGGTTATTGGTCTTGCCTTATTTGCGGCTGCTTATTCTCTATATGGAGGGTTATCGGCTGTTGCATGGACAGATGTAATTCAAGTAGTTTTCCTTGTTTTGGGTGGACTAGTTACAACCTACTTAGCACTAAATGTTATTTCTGATGGACAAGGCATTTTTATTGGTTTTAAACAACTAGTAGCAGCTGCTCCCGATAGTTTCCATATGATTTTGGATAAGTCTAATCTAGAATATAAAAACTTACCAGGAATATGGGTATTAATTGGTGGTTTATGGGTAGCAAACCTCTACTACTGGGGATTTAACCAATATATTATACAAAGAACATTAGCCGCCAAATCGTTAAAAGAAGCACAAAAGGGAATTGCTTTAGCTGCTTTTTTAAAATTACTTATTCCTTTTATAGTAGTTATTCCTGGTATTGCTGCTTATGTAATGGTAAACAACCCTGAGATAATGGCTAGACTCGGAGAGATAGGTCAAATGAATATTCCTGTACAAGGAGAGTCTGATAAAGCCTACCCTTGGCTATTGCAATTATTACCTTCAGGATTAAAAGGTATCGCTTTTGCTGCACTAGCTGCTGCAATTGTTTCCTCACTAGCTTCCATGCTAAACTCTACTTCTACCATATTTACAATGGATATATACAAGGCTTATATAAATAAAAAAGCCACTGATACTCAATTGGTTAATACAGGAAGAATTACTGCTGGTTTTGCCTTACTCATTGCTTCATTTATGGCACCCTTATTAGGAGGTATTGATCAAGCTTTTCAGTTTATACAAGAATACACAGGTATAGTGAGCCCTGGTATTTTAGCTGTATTTATTTTAGGTTTATTCTGGAAAAAAACAACTAATAAAGCAGCTATTTGGGGAGCCGTACTCTCAATCCCTATTGCTATAGGTTTTAAATTTGTACCAGGAATGCCCTTTATGAACCAAATGGGTTTAACTGCTATTGGAACGGCAGTGGTAATTTTAATTGTTAGTCAACTAACTGGCAATGGAAAGGATGACGAAAAAGGGATTGAGCTAACTAAGGGTTTGTTTAAAACAAGTGCAGGTTTTAATATTTCAGCTTTTGCCATTTGTATAATTACGGCAGTTTTATATGCACTTTTCTGGTAATAATAGTTAAATGTTTAAGCAAACTACATACTCAATTAATTCCTATGAGGTTCTTTCTGTAAGAAATTTAAAAGGAGTAGGTATAGATATTATTCCACAAAAAGGGGGTGCCATTCATCAACTCTATCTTGGAGAAAATGGCACCCCAATATTAAATCCATTTATTAAAGGGACTGACATAAAATCTAACCCTTGGTATAAACAAGCTTTACTATTCCCATTTCCTAATAGGCTCAATAATGGCACTTATGTGCATAATGATATAGAATATCATTTTCCTATTAACGAAACTGACCGGAATAACGCTTTACACGGTTTTCTTAATAAGGAAACTTTGGAAGTAAGTGAAGTAAATTGTAAGGAAAATGAAGTGGAGGTTAAATTAACCTATGAATATAACGGCCACTACCCCCATTATCCATTTCCTTGTAAACTATCCATTACCTATTTAGTTGATGAAAACACATTTCAACTATCTTTTCAAATTGAGAATACTGGAAGCACATCTCTTCCTTATGGATTTGGATGGCATCCTTACTTTTTATTTGAGCACCAAGCAGAAATTAGTATGCCAACTACTTATAGACAAATAGTAGACAAACGACTTCTACCAACAGGAGAAGAAGTACTATATAATGATTTAACAACCTATAAAACCTTACATACAAGTTTAGATACTTGTTTTCGGTTTATTGATAATCCTACTGTTAAAATTGGTAATAGCAATTCATATCAATTAGAGATTAGATCTACGCAGTCGATGGATTATATGCAAATTTTTAACCCAGAGCCCAACCTAATAGCTGTTGAGCCTGTTACTTGTAATATAGATGCATTTAATACTAAAAAGGGCTTAACTAATTTAATGCCCAATGAATATGGAATCCATCAATGTGAAGTTCTTTTTATTTGCTGAGTTAGATATAAGAAATAGCTATTAAACAATTGTCCACCCTCCATCAATCATCATAGTAGACCCTGTAATCATATCACCAGCTGGTGAAGCTAAATATGCAACCGCACTAGCAACATCTATCGGTTGACCAATTTTATTTAGCAGAATCTTAGATAATACATTGGTTTTAAATTCTGGATTATTCAACCATGATTCTGTGCCTGGGGTTTCGATAAATGTTGGAGCTACGGCATTAACATTTATGTTATATGGTGCCCATTCGGTAGCAAAGCATTTCGTTAAATGTGCAATACCTGCTTTAGTCATACAATAGACCGACTCAGTAGGTAAAGCGATGAAACCAGCTTGAGAACTTAAATTTATAATACGGCCAAAATTTTGCTTAATCATATGTTTTCCAACGGCTTGACTAATAAAAAAGGTGCCCTTTAAATTAACAGCAATGGTTTTATCGAAATCCTCCTCCGTATAATCTTCTATCAAATTATCGGGGGCAATTCCTGCATTATTTACAAGAATGTCAATTTTTCCAAAATGAGTTGCCGCTTTCTCAACAGCCTCCTCTATTTGTTGCATTACAGATACATCTAGTTGAAGTGGTAACACCTCTACTCCTAGCTCTTTCAATTCATCAATTAAACCACTATCACTGTTGATATCACGTAATCCCACGGCTATATTGGCACCCGCTTCGGCCAAGGCTAAACAACATGCTCTACCAATACCTCTGGCAGCACCCGTTACAAGAGCTACCCTTCCTTTTAACTTAATTTCGTGCAAATATTTCATATAGTGAAAGTAAATAAAAAAATAAAGATGAACCTAAGTTCCTTAAGATTTTAATAAGAGCAAAA
>Ga0224506_10002363_pt1 | contig 12867 bp, 9 predicted proteins | sample SF_Jan12_sed_USG_2_FD_169108 | JGI IMG/M metagenome (GOLD analysis project Ga0224506, IMG submission 169108) | Sediment microbial communities from San Francisco Bay, California, United States - SF_Jan12_sed_USGS_8_1 | ecosystem: Environmental > Aquatic > Marine > Sediment | place: USA...
CGAGACAAAGCGCGTATCGGTGTTACCGAAAAATACCCGGTCGCTGTTGACGCGCGCTACGATGCTCGCGGTGAATAACGCATTGTCGGACAGGGTCAGGCCGAGGTCGCCATTGTCGAAGAACCACTGATCGCCAAACCATGCGACGTCGAAATCAACGATGATGGGGATGTCGTCGGACTGGATGAGCGGGTTGGAGCGCAGGCCATAGCCCAGCGCCGCGCCCAGCCGCCAGCGCGACTCCGTGCCTTGTTCAGGTGCAGTGTCGGCCAGGCAGGGCGATGCACCGCAGACGAGCAGCATCAGCAGCAACTGGCGTATTCGTCGAATCATTCGGGACCACCTCCGGTCAGTGCGTCCGTATACGGCAAGTGTCGCAAGGCCAGCCACAACGACTGGTATCAAAGGTGTATGCAAATTGTCGAAAAATGTAAAGCGCCGTCGCTACAAATTCTGACAATATTACGGAACATCTCCACAGACACCGGCGGGCATCGGGCCTAGGATTGCTCCATAAGGCCAAGAGGAGATGACGGGATGAAACGGTCAACAGCCACACTTTTCGCACTTTTTCTTCTGTCCATTACGGGCTGCAGCTCGTCGAGTTCGGGCGGCAATGACCCTGGAGGCCCGCAGCCAGCCGGTTTGCTGAGTGCAGTCTCGGATGTAGCGGCTTTCGAGGCCTCCATCAAGACGGCGCTGTCGCAGATGAGCAGTGCCGAGCAGCTCTCGGTCGCCGGCTCCGCGGCGGACGCCAACTTCACGGGCACCTATACGCAGGAGTTGAACGTCGACGAGTTCGATGCGGTTCGCTACGACGGCGAGCACCTGTTCGTCGCGCCGCGACGCTACTTTCACTGCTGCTTCATACTGGACGCCGCGCAGGCGGGCGCTAACGACCCCGGCGCCACTCCGGTGCGCTCGATCCGGATCCTTGCCACGGATCCTCTGAACGGCGAGGCAAACCTCGTAAGCAGTATTCCGCTCGAAGACGATGTGTCCGTGCAGGGCATGTACCTGCACGCCGACAAGATGTTCGCGCTCACGGGCGAGATGTTTTACGGCAACTTCGGTCAGCCCTGGGCCGAACTCGCGATCTGGGCGCCCGAGCGGCTCGGTTTCCGCGTCTACGACGTGACTGATATGGGCAATCCCGGGCTCGAGATCGAGGCCAGTATCGACGGCGTCTTTGTCGAGAGCCGGCGCATCGGCAATACGGTCTATATTGTCAGCCGGTACACCCCGTGGATCGAGGGTCTGCACTACTACGTGACGACGCCCGAACAGCAGGCCGAGAACCGCGCGCTGCTGGCAGGCGTCACACTCGACGACCTGTTGCCGAAGATCACCGTTGCCGGTGAAACACGGACACTGGTCTCGCCACAAAGCTGTTACGTTACCACCAACGACGGTACGAGCGACTACGCGGTCATCACGAGTGTTACCGCGGTGCCGATCGACAATCCGGCAAACTTCACGACCACGTGCTACAACGAGGACGCCTACGGCGTCTACGTCTCGGAGAACGCGCTGTATTTCGCCGAACATCGGCCGAACAGCGCGACGCAGGCGGACGTAACGCGCATCCACAAGTTTGCCCTGGCCGGCACGAGCATCGGCTACCGGGGTTCCGCGGATATCGATGGGACAGTCTGGCGTGGTGGCCAGGCCGACTTCCGCATGAGTGAACACAACGGTGACCTGAGGCTGATCGCATCGCAGTTCGATTGGACGAACGTGGATTTCGTCGATCACAAGCTGTATATCCTGCGGGAGTCGAACTCACGGCCCGATCTCGAGATCGTATCGACGCTGCCGAACGCCAGCCGGCCGGCGGAAATCGGCAAGCCGAACGAAGCGCTCTACGGTGTCCGGTTCCTCGGCAACACGGCTTATGCCGTGACGTTCGAGCAGATCGATCCGCTGTACGCGATCGATCTATCGGACCCGGCTGACCCGTTTATCGCGGGCGAACTCGAGGTAACGGGATTCTCCGACTTCCTGCACCCCGTGACGGACGACCTGCTGCTCGGACTGGGTCGCGATGCGAATGGTGGCGTCAAACTGGAGTTGTTTGACGTATCGAACATCGCTCAGCCATTGTCACGCGGCAGTGCCACGATCGGTGGCCTCGGTTCCTACAGCGAAGCAAGGCACGATCGTCATGCCTTCACCTACCAGGCCGACGTGAATGGCCGCGATCGCTTCACGATCCCGGCGGATGTGTACGCGACGGACGGCAGTTACGAGTACGAGGGTTCCGCGTTGTATCTCTTCGAGATTCTAGACAAGACCCTGCCGGCGCTCGCAACGCTGAACAGCGTCGGCGCGATTGAACCGCCGCAGTTCGGCCCCAGCGCGCCTGTCTGGGTAGAACGTAGCCGGGCGTTCGTTCACGATGACACCGTGTACTACGTTCGTGACGAGGAGGTCTGGTCGGCAAACTGGGGTGCCCCGGCAATCGTACAGGGGCCGTTCTAAGTAAAACGGCACCTTGCGGAGCCGTCCGGCCAGGCCGGGCAGCCTGCGGCATCATCAAAAGCGTCCATTGAGGGAGTGCTGATGATGAGCAGCCGCAGGCTGCGAGCCTTAATTCCGCTGTCGTTCTTGCTGCTGATAACCGCCTGTTGCATTGGTGGCGGGTCCGGTTCCGGCTCACTACCTGTTGTCGCTCCGCCGCCGCCACCGACGTCGGCTGTTTTGGGCAGCGACGCGACGGCGGGCCGCCCCTGCATGACGCGATCCACTGGAGTCGATAGGGAGGACGGGCAGGACCAGAAGGGCTTGACTTAGTGTCTAAACAACACTATAGTTCGTGTCAAGTTAACACGAAGAGTCCGTCATGCCTTACACTTACGACTACCCGCATCCCGCCGTCTCGGTCGACATCGCGATCTTCACGATCCGCAACGACGAGCTCAATGTGCTGCTCATCAAGCGCGCCGAGGCGCCGTTCCGGGGGGAGTGGGCGCTGCCGGGTGGCTTCGTGCAGATGCAGGAGAGCCTCGGCGCGGCAGCCGAACGAGAATTACTTGAAGAAACAGGGGTTTCTGGTGTTTATCTCGAACAGTTGTACACGTTCGGGCAGCCGGACAGAGACCCGCGCGAGCGTGTAATCACGGTCGCGTACTACGCACTGATCCCGTCTGACCAGGTCGAGCTGCGCGCCGCAAGCGATGCGGAGGGCGTTGGCTGGTTCAGCGTCGAGAGGCTGCCCGAGCTCGCATTCGATCACCCGGAAATCCTCGAAACGGCCATGGATCGCCTGGCCGCCAAGGTCGAATACTCGACCATCGCGCTGCAGCTCATGCCGGCCGCGTTCACGCTGACCGAGCTCCAGAACCTTTACGAGCAGGTGCGCCGCGAGCCCATCGACAAGCGTAATTTCCGGAAAAAGATTCTCGCGCTCGACGTCATTGAAGCCACTGGCGAGGAGCGACGGGAAGGACCTCATCGTCCCGCGAAACTGTATCGGGTTATCGATCGTTCGCGTGTCGACGTCATCAAGTAGTGCAAGGAGGTGCATCATGATGATCAACTATTACAAAGGCGAGCCCAACATCTACACAATCTGCTCACGCAACGGCAAGGTCGTTCGCCATGGGGCAGGGATCAACTTCTGGTTCTCGCCGCTCACGAGCACGATTGCCCTGGTGCCGCTGGCGAGCCGCGAGTCGCAGTTTATCTTTAACGAGACGACCGTCGACTTCCAGGAGGTCTCGATACAGGGCTCGCTAAGCTACCGGTTGAGCGAGCCGCTGGACATCGCGAAGCGTCTCGACTTCACGATCGATCCGAAGAAGGCGCGTTACAAGAGCGAAGACCCGGCGCAGCTCGTGCAGCGTGTTGTGAACAACGTCCAGGCGCACGTTCGCAACGTCGTCAGCCAGTTGCCGCTGGAGCAGGCGCTGACCGATGTGAAGAACCTGTCGTCCGCAGTGTTTCTCAATGTCGTGAAGTCGCCTGAGCTGGCCGGGCTCGGCATCGTCCTCGAGAGCCTGCACTTTACCGCCGTGAGAACGACGCCCGAGATGCAAAAGGCACTCGAGGCCGACTATCGCGAGAGCCTTCACAAGCGGGCCGACCAGGCCATCTACGATCGGCGCCATGCGGCGGTCGAGGAGGAGCGAAAGATCCGCGAGTCGGAGATGAACACGGATATCGAGCTCGAGAACCGTCGCAAGGATCTCGTGGACACGCAGGCAAGGAACAGCCTGACATTGGCCGAGGCCGAGGCGAAGGCCGAGGAGCTCAAGCTGTCGCCATTCGGTGACCTGCCGCCGCAGGCACTGGTCGGACTGGCGCTCAGGGAATGGGCGGCCAACGCGGGCAATATCGACAACCTGAGCATCACACCGGACCTGCTCACGAAAGTCGTGTCCTACGTCGCGGAAGCCAGGGAGTAGGGCAATGAGGACAGGGACGTCCGGAGCGCGCTATGAGAACGTGGTGATTGTCACCCGTCCAACGGAACTGGACGAGCTCATAGCGCGCTTCAACACCGAGGCACAGGCGAAGTTCTACCTGACCCAGGCCGGGCAGTCGTTCGATCGAATTCGGCGGGCGCACGAATCGCACTACCGCACGCTGACGGAAGTGCGGAAGGCGATCCCGCCGTCGACCAAGCACCAGGTGGTGAGCCGCGAGCTGTTGCCGATGTTCACGTTCGGCGATGACGACCTGGTCGTGACCGTCGGCCAGGATGGGCTGGTATCCAACACGGCAAAGTACCTGGGGTCGCAGCCCATTCTCGCGGTCAACCCGGACCCCGCTTTATTCGACGGCGTGCTTCTGCCGTTTACGGCACAGAGTGTCGGTGACTACCTGAACCGGGCACTCAAGGGTGAGCACGTCATCAAGGCCGTCACGATGGCATTGGCCAGACTCGCGGACGGCCAGGCGTTGCTGGCGTTCAACGATTTTTTTATCGGCGCGAACTCGCACGTCTCCGCACGTTACGAAATCGAAGTGGCGGGGCAGCGTGAAAACCAGTCGTCGAGCGGCATCATCGTGTCCACGGGCGCAGGGTCGACAGGCTGGCTGCGGTCGGTCTATGCCGGCGCGGCAGGCGTCGTCGAAGCGCTGGGTGGCACCGTCCGGCACCCGCAGGGACTGAGCCTGCCCTGGGATACGGATCGTCTCGTGTATTCAGTGCGCGAGCCGTTCCCGAGCCAGGTGACACAGTGCTCGCTGGTGCACGGCGCGTTCGATGACGCCAACCCGCTCAAGATTACATCGCGCATGGCGAGAAACGGGCTGATCTTCAGCGACGGCGTTGAGGCGGACTATCTCGAGTTCAACTCCGGGGCGGAGCTCACGATTACGACCGCGCCGCGGCAGGCACACTTGATTGCCCGGCCGAGTGAGAGAGGCATTGCCCGCGCGGCACGTTGAGCTACGCGCACGTCTTGAAGCTTTCAGCCGCCTGGAGGGCCCAATTGCATTAAGGCTATAGCCCCTGCAATGAGCGTCATCGACAGGATCTTGGTGCCCCAGCGGTCGGTCTGAAGCGCCAACGAATCGCGCAACCGGTCCGGTGAGGCTCCCCAGGCACCCGTGTAGAGCAGGTACACGCCGCTGATAATCATGATGAACGCGGGTAGCGTGCACTCAGCAACCGCGACCAATGTGACCGACGGCGCAATGCTGGTCGCCCGCTGCGATATCAACACCGCCGCGATGTCCAGGAGCTGTACACCAGCGAACAGGACGCCAAAGCGTCGACAAAGCGACCCGATCCGGACGGTGTGGTGTTGTCGCAGAGCCATGAGCAAAACGGCAGGCAGCAGGCAGGCGGCGGAAAAGACAATAGCGGCGTGCATGTAGTCAAGGTCGGCAAGCGCCGATGCCTGCAAAACCATCGCGAGCGACATGCACAGTACCGACTGCAGCAAACACACGAGCAGGTTGGCCTTTAACGCAGCGAGTTGCTTGCGCAACAAGGTCAGGACGCCGCACAGCGCAAGACCCAGCGCGACGTAGTAGGTCGGTTCAAGGCGCTCCCCGAGCATCAGGAAAGCCAGTACCGGCACAAACAGCACCGTCAGGTTATTGAAGATTTCCGTATTCAGGCTGTCGTTCAGCGTGAACAGCGCGCGAAAGTTGAAATAGATATGCAGAAAGTAAAAGAAGCCCGCCAGCGCGGCCGTTCCTATTGGCGCGAAACGGACGCCGCCCCATTCGGTCGCGTTCGGGAGCAGGAACGCGAGTGGCACGACGCTGAACAGCGCCATGGTAACGGCGGCTTCGAGCGGATTTCGCAACACGCGCGTGCCGACAAGGCAGACATCGACAACGCAGGACAACGCCCAGAAAGCGGCCGCCAGCAGTGCCAGCAACAGCCAGCTTTCAGGGAGGACCGTCATGGTTCAGAAATTCAGGAGAATTGAAACGACGAACCTCGAGTCACTGGCCTGCTCGAAGAAGATATTGTCCGCCCCGCCGAAGGTCTCGTAGTACGACAGGGTGACCTGAGCCGCTGCGAAGTCACGAGTCACATCCGCCCTTGCGTAGCCATAGCCTGATCCGTAGGCATTCGACAGATCGTAGTATCCGTAGGCGACCTCGAAGGCGACGTCACGCGGCAGAGAGAATACGTAACCCAGCTCGGAGAACCAGCTTTCGCTATCGGTCCCGTCCACGGAATTCGAGTAGCCCAGGGACGCACTGAGCCGATCGTCGAAGCAAAGCGTGGAAATCAGCTCGTTGTAGTCGTAGTCGATGTCCTCGTGCGTGCTCGGAAATAAGTAGTGAACGAGCGACACGTCGACGGACCAGCGATCACCCAGTTGGGCCGCGTAGCCGGCCGCGATATTGATTTCCGAACGCGCCCCGTCGTCCGGCTCGGCGGCGGGGTAGAAGTCCACGTTACTGCCCCAGGCGTAGGCGTAGAAGCCGTTGTCGAACTGCAGATCCACGGATGCCTGGAGGGCGGGGCTGCCCAGGGTTTGCGAGATGCCGCGGAAGACATAGTCGGAGGCGATCGCTACGGACCCACTTAACGGCAGCTCGCCGTCGTCGCCTTCCATGGCTGACGCGACATCAGCGAGCAGGAATGGCGTGACCGCCCAGGCAACGTAGCTCGGAATCACGGCAGCTCTGTTCATGGTGCGCGCCTCTTTTTGCAATAGCCCTGATTTCTTAAACAGGAATCCCGGCCAGATGCGCTCATTCGTGACAAAAAAACTCGGCAACCCACCATTTTTCAACAAGTTATGTTCAAGCCCATTTGCGATGAGCTTGTTTCCGGCGGGTTCCTGTTAATTACAGGTAAGGCTTGTCAGATGAGATCAACGCCCGTGCCAACAGTCGGCAGTGGACAATTTGCGGCAGCGCATGCGGTATGGTTCATATTCTCGCGAACCGGTCGGGAGGTATTCGGGAGCATCATGTCGGGCGATGTCGGAGAAATCACGAAGCTACTGCGGGCCGCGTCGGCGGGCGACCGAGGGGCGAGCGACGAACTGTTCACGTCCGTCTTCCAGGAATTACGGGCCTTGGCGAGGTCGCATCGACGCCGGTGGAACGGCAACGACACGCTCAATACGACCGCGCTCATCAACGAAGTCTACTTGCGCCTCGCCAACCAGACACTGGCCAGTTTCCAGGATCGCATTCATTTCTTCGCAACCGCATCCCGGGCGATGCGCCAGATCCTGATCAACTACGCCGAACGGGCGTCGGCCGAAAAGCGCGGTGGCAATGCGCTGCGGGTAACCCTGACAGGTTTGTCGCTGCACGAGGACAGCACGCTTGAAGACCTGCTGCATATCGACGCACTGCTCAGCAAACTGGAAGACACGAATCCACGCCACTGCCGCTTGTTCGAATACCGGGTTTTCGGTGGCATGACGATCGACGAGGCAGCAGGTGCCCTCGACGTTTCTCCCGCGACCGTCAAACGCGACTGGACGGTATTGAGCGCGTGGCTATTCAGTGAGATGAACGCCAAGAAGGCCAGTCAACAAGAGGGCAGCGCGTCATGATTTTAGAGCGCGCCGCCGAGATCTTCCTCGAAGCCGTGACGCTCGACGCGGAGACGCGCGCGCGTTTCGTTACCGACATGTGCGGCAACGAACCCAGGCTTCTGAACCAAGTGAATAGGCTGCTCGAAGCAGCCAATGAATCCGAAGACTATTTCCTGAACCTGGCGGGCAAGGTCAGCCTGGGCGCACTCGCGACCGACGAGAAGGGTCTGCCGGCGGACAAGGTGATAGGCCAGTGGCGCCTGCGCGAACGAATCGGTCGCGGCGGTATGGGCGCTGTGTACCTGGCGGAACGCGCGGATGAGCAGTTTGAACAGCGGGCGGCGCTGAAGATTCTGCCGACGGGGCTCGATACGGACCAGGCCCGGGCGCGATTCCTTGTTGAGCGGCAAATCCTTGCGCGACTCGTGCACGACAATATCGCCCGACTGCTCGACGGTGGCGTGACCGAGGAGGGCGTGCCCTTTTTCGTCATGGACTATGTTGAGGGCTTGCCGATCGATGCCTATTGCGTCCGGCACACGCTGAGTACGCACCAGCGCCTCGAACTGGTTCTCGACATTGTAAAGGCCGTGCAGTATGCGCACCGCAACCTGATCATTCACCGGGATCTGAAGCCCAGCAATGTGCTGGTCACCCAGAGTGGCCAGGTGCGATTGCTGGACTTTGGTATTGCCAAGATGCTTGAGCCGAATGCGGGCGACGCCGACCTGACCCGGATGACACAGAGGCCGGCGACGCCAACGTTCTCCAGTCCCGAAATGTTACGTGGAGAGCCCGTCGACATCACAACGGATGTCTACTCGATCGGCGTGTTGATCTACCTGCTGCTCAGCGGCAAGACGCCCCTGGACTATGCGGGAATGAGCCTCGCCGAGATGTGCGAACGCGCCTCAACCGACGTTCCGCCGCTCATGAGCAGCATCCGCCCGGAGTTGAGGGGTGATCTCGACGCCATCGTGGCGAAGGCGCTGGCAAAGGATCCGGCCGAGCGCTACGAATCTGTAGAGAGCCTTGGCAACGACATCCGGAACTACCTGGCCGCCCTCCCGGTCATGGCCAAGGCGCCTTCCGGCGTTTACAGGGCACGCAAGTTCCTGGCTCGGCATCGCCTGGGCGTCGCTTTCGTCGCGTTCGCTGTCATCGCGCTGTCGACGATTGCCGGGCTGGCAGTCAGGTCCGCCATAACTGCGGAAGAACAGGCGCGCACCGTGGCACTGGAACGCGATCGTGCCGAGGAGACCGTCGACTTCCTTATCAGCATTTTCGATTCTGCGGACCCGAATATCGCGCCTGGTGAGCAAACGGCTTTCCAGATTCTCGAAAATGGACGCGCACAGATCGCGAGTGAGCTCTCCGAGGTGCCAGCGGTGCAGGCGGAGCTGTTAAAGACCATGAGCCTCGCTTACCAGAGCCTGCGACTGGTGGATGAATCGCGCGATGTCCTTGAGCAGGAACGGCAGATACGCAGCGCCGCGAACGGCGAGCAAAGCACCGAGTACGCGGACGTACTCATCCGGCTGGCGCAAGTCACCGATATCGGCGGCGACTACGAATCGTCATTGGCGTTCGCGAAACAGGCGCTTGAGATCAGTGAGGCCCTTGGCGACTTGCCGGGGCAGGCGGCGGGACACACCAGGGTCGGACGAATCCTGCATTTGCAGGGTGACTTCGATGGCGCAAATGCCGGGTATCGGCAGGCACTGGAACTTTATGTGCGTGATTACGGTGCCGACGCATTGCAGGTCGCGCAGACGCGTTCGCACCTGGGCAATCTGCTGAACCACCAGGAACGTTTCCCGGAGGCCGTGGAGGAATTCGAAGAGGCGCTCCGCATTCGCCGCCTCCATTTCGAGGGAGATAATTCTGAGATTACAGAGGTCCTTCTCGGCCTGGCGTCGACACTCAAGAACCAGGGAAAACTGGACGAAGCCGAGGAGGCTTATGTCAGAGCATTCGAGATGAACGACCGGCTGTATGGACCTGACAACAGTTACAACTTGTATGTCGTGAACGGCCTTGGGTTGGTCGCCCAGGAGCGCGGTCAGTACGACCTGGCGATTGACCGGTTTGAGCATGCCATTCGGTTGATCGAAATGCATACACCCGGTTCCCCCAATAGTGGTTTTGCGTATGCGAATATCGGCAAGGCGAACATGCTGCGCGATCGAATGGACCTTGCTGTCCCGGCGCTTCGCAACGCAGAAGCGATCTTCGAGGCACGGTTGCCCGGCCATTGGCTGCGCGGCGAAGTTCGCTGGCGCCTGGGACGGTGCCTGCTGGAAACCGGTGACTATGCGGAAGCCGAGCAACTTATCACCTCAGGTGCCGAGGTCCTCGAGGAACGCTGGGGCAGCGATCACAAGCTTACCCGGGACGCGCAAGCCGCCGCGGCGCTCCTCCACGAAGCCCGGTCCAGGCGCGAACAAGCATCAGTCCCACCCGACTAAGATATCGAGCGGCAGTATCGCAGTGACACCGACGTTCGGCACATCGACCAGTTGGTCGATTCTCATGTCCCGATAGCGGCAGCTGGCCGCACGTTGTGTCCTTCCTAACCGAGGCACTGCGCAAAAATCGTGAGCCGGTTTGGTGGGCCAGCCCTGATATGATGGCGGCTGGCCCCTCCCTGACGGACTCATTCGATGGATCGCGAAACAGCATTCTGGAACAAGCTGGCCGACAAATATGCGCAGCGGCCCATCGTGGACGAGGCGTCGTACCAGAAGAAGCTGGAGATTACGCGCAAGCACCTGCGGCCCGGCATGGAGGTACTGGAGATCGGTTGCGGCACCGGCTCCACGGCTATCGTCCATGCGCCCTACGTAGGGCACATTCGTGCCACCGATCTGTCTACGCGGATGGTCGAGATCGCGCAGGACAAGGCAAAGGCCGCGGGCATCGGCAACGTGACGTTCGACGCGTCATCGGTCGAGGGGCTCGATATGCCGGACGCCAGCTTCGATGCCGTCATGGCGCACAACATCCTGCACCTGCTCGAGGACTGGGAGCGGGCCATCGCCGATATTCACAGGATGCTCAAGCCCGGTGGCGTCTTCGTGAGCAGCACGGCCTGCATCGGCGACATGATGTTTCTGTTCCGGCTCATCGTCCCGGTGGGACGGGCCTTGCGGCTGTTCCCGCTGGTGAAAGTCTTCTCGGTGGCCGAGCTCACAGGCAGCCTCGAGAAGACCGGCTTCGAGATCGAATACGAATGGCAGCCGAAGAAGAACGCGTCGGTGTTCATCGTTTGCCGAAAACGGTAGTGCGCTTGAGTCTTTCACCCCAGCGAGTTCTGGAAGATGTCTTCGGCTATCCAGAATTCCGGGGACAACAGCAGTCGATTATCGAGGCTACGCTGGAGGGGCGCGACTCCCTCGTGATCATGCCGACAGGCGGCGGCAAGTCACTGTGCTACCAGATTCCGGCCATGCTGAGAGAGGGTACCGGCCTGGTCGTTTCGCCGCTCATTGCGCTGATGCAGGACCAGGTCACGGCATTGCGTGAACTCGGCATCGCAGCGGAGTTCCTGAACTCCAGCCAGTCGGCCGATGAGAGTCGGGCGGTGATCAGCAAACTTAGGCAGGGGAGTTTGCAGCTCCTGTACGTCGCGCCCGAGCGCCTGGTCACCGAGCACACCAGGTCATTGCTACGTGATATCCCGTTGTCAATCATCGCGATCGACGAGGCCCACTGTGTGTCGCAATGGGGTCATGATTTTCGCAGTGACTACCTGGGCCTGGGCGACCTGGGCAGGTTGTTCCCCGGAGTCCCGCGCATGGCGGTGACGGCCACCGCAACGGACAAGACGCGCGGGGAAATAGTCGCTCGGCTCGAACTCGACGAGCCCAATATCTTTGTCGCGAAGTTCGATCGACCCAATATCGCCTATGCGGTGCAAGTCAAGACCGATGCCCGAGCGCAACTACTGAAGTTCCTGCAGGCGCATCGCAACGCAGCGGGAATCGTCTATTGCCTGTCGCGCAAGAAAACCGAAAGCATCGCCAGTTGGTTGTGCACACAGGGCTTCGAGGCCTTGCCGTACCACGCCGGACTCGCGGCTGATGCGCGTGCCGAGAACCAGCGCCGCTTCCTCGCCGAGGACGGCTTGATCATCGTCGCGACGATCGCATTCGGCATGGGTATCGACAAGCCCGATGTACGGTTCGTTGCGCACCTCGACTTGCCAAAGAGCATCGAGTCCTATTACCAGGAAACGGGCAGGGCCGGCCGCGACGGCGAGCCCGCCGATGCCTGGATGGTCTATGGCCTGCAGGATGTCGTTCGTCTCCGGCAAATGCTCGACGAATCCCAGGCCGACGACGAGTACAAACGCTACGAAGGCTTCAAGCTCGATGCGTTGTTGGGTTGGTGCGAGGTCACGGGATGCCGGCGCCAGCCGCTACTCGCCTACTTCGGGGATTCGCTGGACGAGGACTGTGGGAACTGTGATGGTTGCCTGACGCCCGTAAACACCTGGGACGGGGCAGAGGCGGCGCAGAAACTGCTGTCGGCTGCGTATCGGTCAGGTCAGCGTTTCGGTGCGGCACACCTCGTCGATGTGCTACTGGGAAAAGAGACCGACAAGGTTCTGCAGCACGGGCACGACCAGCTCAGCGTCTTCGGCATTGGGAAGGACCTGCCATCGAGCACCTGGCGCTCGGTGGCGCGCCAGCTGATCGTTGCCGGCCACTTGCGAGCGGATGCCGCCCGGTTCGGCGCGCTGGTCCTGACCGAGACCAGTCGTGGAGTCCTGCGTGGCGAGACACCCCTGCCGTTTCGGGAAGACCCGCAACGCCCTGTTGTGGCATCGAGAAGACCGGCCACGGAGCGAGTTGTCGCTGAAAAAGACCGTGATCTGTGGGACGCGCTGCGCGCCTGC
>Ga0224506_10002364_pt1 | contig 12865 bp, 9 predicted proteins | sample SF_Jan12_sed_USG_2_FD_169108 | JGI IMG/M metagenome (GOLD analysis project Ga0224506, IMG submission 169108) | Sediment microbial communities from San Francisco Bay, California, United States - SF_Jan12_sed_USGS_8_1 | ecosystem: Environmental > Aquatic > Marine > Sediment | place: USA...
TTAAACGCCGCATCCATTGATGTGCTGGATTATTTTGTAACAAGGGGCTCCAGGCCATTTTTAAATCGATAGCCGGGATCTCGAAAGGTGGTTCCTGAATGACCACGCGGGGATTATCTTGTTGCAGGCGAGCAGCTCTGGTCGGCAGAGTGACTATCAGGTCTTTTTGCTCAGCCAGTAACATCGCCGCCTGGTAGTGCCGGGTAAACACCGTAATGTGACGTTTCTTACCCAGATTATTTAACGCCTCGTCTACCCAGCCGAGACGCTGAACATCATCGGGATTGATACCCACCCCGACACCCATGCCGGTTTTACTCACCCAAACGTGCTGAGCCTGTAAATAGGTTTGCAGATTAAAATTATCGCGAATCGGGTTATCGGCGCTAAACAGACAGGCAAAACTATCTTTCCAGATCATTTTTTCGTGAAACGACTGCGGTATCGAGTCAAATCGATTAATCACCATATCGACCTTACCCTGCTCAACATCCAGAAAACTGACGTCGCTGGGCGTCATAATATCAAGCGTAATGCCCGGTGCCTCTTCGCGTAAACGCAACAGGATGTGTGGGAAGATAGTCGATTCGGCATAATCGCTGGCCATAATACGGAAAACCCGTTCTGCTGTTTTTGCTTTGAAAGCGCTTTGCGGTTGCACGGCTTTATCGATCGTTGCCAGCACATTGCGTATGATCGGCTGGAGTTCGTTGGCGCGCTCGGTGGGGGTCATACCTTCGCTGGTACGAATCAGTAAAGGATCATCAAATAAAATCCTTAAACGCCGCAAGCCATTACTCATGGCTGGCTGGCTCAATCCCAAATGACTGGCAGCACGAGTAACGTTGCGCTCTCTGAGCAACACATCCAGGTATCCCAGCAGATTAAGATCAATTCGCTCAGACTGCATTACGCCCTCAAAATATAATATTTATACAATGAATAGTATAACTTATGGTCATTTGTCTCAATTATAAACGGCCGCGTTGATTTACGTCACGACTTTCACTTGTCTACCGTCACTCCCCCGGATTAAACTTGTCATCATTAACCAAATACGATATAAATAGTTGGTATACGGTATACCAAACCGCTTTCAGTTCGCTTATCCGATGGATTTTCACCAATGACAATTAAAACAATTATCTTACCTATTCGCGAGAGTGACGTCGCAGATTCACTGATGGAAACGGCCATTTGCATGGCGATACGCAATAATGCGCACCTGGACCTGCTCTATGTGCAAAATGAGCCGGAGCATCTGGTACCGTTTGCTACGCTTGGAGTATCCACCAGCATGCGTCAGTCTATAATCGAGTCGGCATCGGCTGCGGCTATCAAGCAGGGAGAAGACCTCAAACAGCGATTTCAGGCTCTTTGCGAACGTCTCGACATGAAACAGTCAACCCGCTGCGAAAACCCGGGTGAGCCCTCGGCAGAGTTCTTAATACGCCGTGGTATTCGCAACGAATTGATTGCGCTTTACGGCCGACTGGCTGACCTGATCATTGTCCCTCAACCACTCAGCGTTTCTCCACCCCCCAGTTCTTTTGAAGCAGCACTTCGCGACACCGGTCGCCCGGTACTTATGGTGCCACGTAAAAAAATTCTGGTAGATGCCGGCAAAACACTTGCCATCGGCTGGAATGCGAGCAAGGAAGCAGCTCAGGCGATGGCCGCAGTCATGGGTAACCTGCAAAGGGCAGATAAAGTTTATGTCCTGGAGTCAGAAAAGCGAATGCAGAATCCACTCAACGCCATAGAAGCATGTGCCTATTTAAAATGTCATGGCGTGGCCGCCGAACCTGCGGCTTTTAATGTCGGCAAGCAGTCGGTCGGCGAAGCCTTGCTGACTAAAGCCAACGAACTTAACTGTGATCGATTAATCGTCGGCGGTTACAGTCGCTCTAAATTGCGCAATATGATTATGGGCGGGGTTACCGGGCATCTAATGGCTAATTCTGATATTCCGGTGATATTGGTTCACTAGGAGTCTGCCAGGCACTCCCTGATATCCCCCATAACATGTTGCCGCAGGCCGGGAGGGACCGGGTACGCCTCTCCCTCCGGGCACTTATCGAGGTCATTTGCCACCCCGGCGGCAATAGCCTGAAACCCGGGTCTAACATCGTCATTTTTCAACATCTTACGAATCAACTGCTTATCGACCCACTTTAAAACCCCCGATTCCATGACGGCATATACCAGGCCCGACTGACAATCGACAAAACTAACCCGGGACAGCTTTCTAGCACATTGAACCAGGAAATCTGTGTTAGCTTCGGCGGATAATTCCGAGTCGCAGGGATGGACTTCGTCCGGGTTTCTGGCCTCAATATTTATTTTGGTATAACGCACGATATCGAGCATACCTTTGATATCAAGAATAAACATTTCGCTGTTTATACCAAAAGCGATGGTGCGTGGTTTGTCACCGTAGGCGACACTATTATCGAGATATTCGTAATATACTTTTTTCTCCTTGTGCAATGCCCAGGTGAAAAACAGGTCAGGTATACCTTTAAAAGCTTCAATATTATGGTCTAAAAGGTCATCAACCGGTTTAAACCTACCGACCTGGAGACCTCTTTTCCAGGCACGTTCTACGGTAGCTTCAGGGGGTGTCACCAGAAATAACAGGTAAACCGTATGGCCAAAGCGGGTTAGCAGATTACTGCCCTTCTCGGCACCGAGACCATGTGCAAAGGTATTGAAGCGAAATCGATCTATAAGCAAATGCGATAAACCACCATGCTGTGATTTATAGTTGATATACCGGTCGAATTTCTGATCCAGCATCGCTACTTCTTCACCGGCTAATGTTCCCGCGTATCGAGTAGCCGGACCTAGCGACTCATAATCGAGCAAATATTTACGCCATATATCGGGGCTAATTAGCGCGAAGTCCTGCCAGTCGAGTCCCAGTTTTTCGGTGTGCTGATGCTGTAAAGGACGCATCGTGCTTTTACCCGCCGCAGAAGAACCCTTAACATTAATCAGCACCGGCTCTTTTTGTGCCGGTAAAAGACGATAACCCTCGGTTTTAGCAGCCTGCTTTATCCAGGGGGCGATCATTTCGCCGATTTGTTCGCTACCATAGTTGTTACAGACAAAACACGTGACAAGAGAAGTGAGCAAAGCCTGATCACCCATTATGCGACCATGTTTCATCAGGATGGCATTAGCAACCTTGCCTAGCTCAGAATATACCGACTGCAAGAGTGGATCGTTACCCGCCTCGGACTTTTTACGCCAGCCCGCCAATAACTGTTGATTGCGCTCTTCGATACTTTGCTGGCTTGCTACTTTTTTCGGCTTTTTACCGGTTCCGAATAAACCGGCAAAGCTAAATCGCCTTGCTTCTCTGTCGGTATTTTCCGGTTTAGCAAACAGACTGGTTGATAGCTCGTTATCGACGATAGCCCGCACCCGCTGATCGAAATCATTGAACCAGTCGATGATTTCGGGCATATGGGGCATGATGTACTGACGATGAATTGTCGCAGCGGCATTTCGAAAATTGATACCCAGGTCTTCGTATTTCGAACCATCCGAAATAAATATATCGGCAGAGACACGTATCAGCAATTCGTGAACCACGAGTCGCTCCGGTCGTATTCTCACGACCTGATGGGAACTCAGGCCGGTGAAATCACTGAGTTCTGTCGCCGTATCCAGGCTGGTGAAAACATTTTCCGGGTTGAACATCGTCGATAGCGGCAGATACTCCGCCGGCAACGTCGATTCAATGCCGGGGTTCCAGGCATGAGTCTCATCCTGCTCTGGAACTTCTCCCACCATTACATTTTAAACATCCTAATCCAGTGGACGTTCTTTAATGTAGACCGACTCTTCCTGAATTTTCTTGTTCAGTAGACTGACGCAGGCATAAAGCGCTTTAAGCGCCGGTGTGGCAACCCCGGTCATTTCACCCAGTTCGATGACAACACCCAGCATACCGTCAATTTCCAACGGTTTACCGGCTTCGACGTCCTGTAACATTGATGTCTTGTGCTTGCCAACGCTGGCTGCACCGTCAATACGTCTCTCGATAGTGACACGGAATGAGGCGCCCAGCTTTTCCGCAATTTGCTGCGCTTCGGTCATCATCATAGTCGCCAGTTCACGCGTTAGCGGATATTCACAAATATCGACCAGGGTGGAATGCGTTAGCGCACTGATTGGATTAAAGGTCAGGTTACCCCATAATTTCAACCAGATTTCTGAACGAATATCGGTGAGTACACGAGATTTGAAGCCCGCTTCCTCAAACAACGTCGATACCATTTTCAACCGATCAGATTCGCTACAATCCAGCTCGCCAACCGGAAACTTATCGCCTTCGACGTGCTGGATCACACCCGGCTCGGCGATCGTTGCCGCTGGATAAGCGATACAACCGATTATATATTTTGGATCGATGCTATTCGCAAGCACCCCGCCTGGATCAACGGTTTCAACTGTACGGTTTTTATATTCGCCGCCATTGCCCTGAAAATACCACCAGGGGATACCGTTCTGCAACGCCACGATGACCGTATCGGGGCCGAGCATGGTTTTCATATCCTCAACCACAGGCGCTATCTGGTGAGCTTTAAGCGCGAGTAATATAATGTCCTGAACTCCGCATTCCTTCATGTCGTTGGTAGCAAATACATTCCTGACGTTGGTTTCTTCGCCAGACTGCCGGAGGGTTAAACCATTCTCCTTAATCGCCGCCAGATGTGGGCCACGTGCTATCAGCGAAACCTCGTGTCCCTGCTCTGCAATACGAACACCCATGTAGCCGCCTATCGCGCCAGCGCCAACAACACATACTTTCATGATAGAAATCTCCGATTGATATCGATTAATTAGATAAAAAATCTTCCAGCGCTGGATTTAGGTGCCGAGCATATGCCCCACTTTCAAGTCGCTCGAAGCTGCAAATTCGGCAGCAGACACTTTCGCACCACCAGCCCGCACTCTGGCAACCATAATACCACCCGCATCTCCGGCGGACACTAGAATTCCTTCGTCACCGATAGATTCAATACGACCGGCTTCACCTGCGACACTATCGACTCGACGGCTATCGTAAATCTGCACTGTCTCTCCATCAACCAGGGTCCAGGCACCGGGCTGTGGATTACCGGCACGAATAATGTTGTAAATCTCAGTGGCGGGTTTGCTCCAGTCGATCTCCGCCTGCGCTTTACCAAACCAGGATTCGTAGCTGCCTTCATCCAGATTCTGAACAATTCTGGGGGCGGTACCGGCCTTGACCAGGTCCAGAGATTCGATCATCGCATCGACTCCCATCGGATAGAGCTTTTTAAAGTAGATATCGCCGAGGGTTTCGTTGGGGCCGATTTCACACTCCTTCTGCATTAAGATATCACCTTCATCCAGCCCGTCATTTGGCCAGAATATACTCAATCCGGTGCGGGTCGCGCCCATTGCTATCGGCCAGTTAATCGACGACGGTCCACGATGCATCGGCAATAGGGAAGGATGATATTGAAATGAACCCAATCGAGGCGCATTAACAACCGCTTCGGGAACAAATAACAAAACATAAGCCATCATGCAGACGTCCGCTTCAAACGACTTCATCAGCTCCAGCGCCTCGGGTGTTTTCCACGAAGCCGGTTGATGAACCGCTAAACCTTTTTCCAGCGCCAGTTCTTTAAGCGGATCTAATGGCTTGCCTTCTTTATCGGGGGCAGTACAAACCGCGACGACATTTTCATTTCTCTCAAGGAGACGTTCGAGTACGGCGCGGCCGAATGCCTGTTGTCCGTGAACTACTATTCGCATAATGATCTACTCCTGAAACTATAGTTAGTGTTTATACAGCACCGGATTCATGGATTTCGGCTATTTCTTCCGCGCTATAACCCAGGACGTCGGCGAGGATTTCGTCGGTATGTTCACCGAGTAATGGCGAACGCGTGACTTCAACCTCTGTATCGGAAAGTTTGATAGGACAGCCCACAGTCAAATACTTGCCGCGCTCCGGATGATCGACCTCGACGATAGTACCGGTTTCGCGTAGCGAGGGTTCCTCGGCTATTTCCTTCATAGATAATATCGGTCCGACCGGTATGTCGAGTGGATTACAGATATCCATGACTTCGTATTTTGTCTTGGTCATGGTCCATTTTTCGATCTCTTCGAAGATCTGGTTCAATTTTGTCAAACGCGCGGGGGGCGTCGCATACTCTGCATCTTCTTTCCATTCCGGCTTGCCGATAACATCACAGATTTTCTGCCATACCGCTGCCTGGGTGATGAAATAGGTATACGCATTTGGATCGGTTTCCCAGCCCTTGCATTTTAATATTCGACCTGGCTGACCACCACCCGAATCGTTACCAGCACGAGGCGTGGCTTCGCCAAATTCAATACCCTCACCATACTGGGAATACTCCTTTAGCGGTCCGTGTTGTAATCTTTGTTGATCACGCAATTTAACTCGACAGAGATTGAGTACGCCATCCTGCATCGGCGCCAGAACCTTCTGCCCGCGCCCGGTTTTCTCACGTTGCAATAATGCAGTGGTAATACCTAGCGCCAGGTGCAAGCCGGTGCCCGAATCACCAATCTGAGCGCCGGTTACCACGGGTGGTCCATCGCGGAAACCCGTCGTTGACGCAGATCCGCCAGCGCATTGCGCAACATTTTCATACACCTTGCAATCTTCGTAAGGGCCGGGACCAAAACCCTTAACCGATGCCATGATCATGCGCGGGTTTAATTCCTGGATACGTTCCCAGGTAAAACCCATTCGATCGAGGGCACCCGGAGCAAAGTTTTCTACCAGCACGTCACATTCTTTTACTAGACGCTCAAGCACCTTTTTACCGGTCTCGTTTTTAGAGTTAAGAGTTAAAGAACGCTTGTTATGGTTCAACATGGTGAAATAAAGGCTGTCAGCGCCCTCAACATCGACCAATTGCTTGCGGGTCGCATCACCCACACCGGGTCGCTCCACCTTGATAACATCAGCACCCATCCAGGCAAGTAGCTGTGTGCAGGTAGGCCCGGACTGGACATGGGTGAAATCTAGAATTTTAAGACCATCTAGTGCTTTGGACATGGTAAACCTCTAACTTGAATAAAATATGACCGAAAGAAAAGCCGCCTGTCGTGCCTGCACGAAGGCGGCTTCGCATTAACTAACTACTTATACATGGTCTGCGCTTTGGTGCCAGGAGCGTATTCGTTCGGATCGACCCATACGTTGACCACCGCGCATTTACCCGTTTTGGCGATAGCTTCACGTGCTCTTTGCATTGCAGGCTGAATGTCTTTGGCTTCATGGACTTCTTCGCCGTAACCGCCGATCATTTCGCCAAATTTCGAAAACGGCACGTCGCCAAGCTTGTTACCAACATCGCCGCGTTCCTGTCCATATTTGGCTAGCTGACCGTAACGAATCTGGTTCATCGCCGAGTTATTACCAATCACTGCCAGATAAGGCGCACCAAATCTCTGAGCTGTTTCCATATCAAACGAGGTCATGCCAAAGGCACCATCGCCGTAAAGACATACCACTTCTTTATCAGGATGCGCCAGTTTAGCCGCCATGGAAAAACCAGTACCGACACCGAGAGAGCCAAGAGCACCAGGATCCATCCACTGACCCGGGTTACGCGGACGAACGGCCTGCGCAGAAATGGTGACGATATCGCCACCGTCACCGATGTAAATGGTGTCTTCGCCAAGAAACTCATTGATTTCATAAGCCAGTCGATACGGATGAATCGGGTTCTGATCGGTAGTAAACATCGGCATTAACTTTTCAAGCTTGGTGGCTTCGATTTTACGTAACTCGCTCATCCAGTTCTGGCGCTCCTGTTTGGCACCCGAGTCGATACGACCTGAGGCCGCTTGCTCGACAGCAGCCAGAATTGAACCTGGATCGCCAACCAGACCGAGGCTGATATCACGATTCTTGCCCACGGTGGCATAACTTTGATCGATTTGAACCAGAGTAGCGTCCTTGGAAATACGTTTACCGTAACCCATTCGGAAATCGAAAGGCGTACCGACGATGAGGATAACGTCAGCATTTTTGAACGCGTCGCCACGGGTGCGATCGAAATGATGGGGATCACCCTGCGGCAACATGCCACGGCTGGCGCCATTCATGTAGGCCGGGATATCGAGAGAGCGTACAAAACTGGTCGCGGCGTCCTGGCTTTGAGAAGCCCAGACCTGTTGGCCCAGCAGTACTGCGGGACGTTTGGCTTTAACCAGTATGTCCGCCAGCTTTTCGATATCAGCCGGATCGCCAATAGAATTAACTGAAGCACGGTAGGAGCCGGGATTCGGGATAATCGCAGATTCAATCGGCACTTCTCGATCCAGTACATCACGTGGGATTTCAAGATAAGACGGGCCGTAAGCACCGTTAAAACATTCACGGGCCGCCATCGAAACCATATCTGCAACCCTCTCGGTTGAAAAGACACCGGAGGCGAATTTGGTAATCGGCGTCATCATATCGACGTGGGGCAAATCCTGCAGTGAACCCATTTTATGCTGGGTTAGAGAGCTTTGACCACCGATATGAAGAATCGGGCTTTCAGAACGAAAAGCTGTAGCGACACCGGTTACCGCATTAGTACAACCCGGACCAGCGGTGGTGACAACACAACCAAGCTTGCCGGTCTGGCGCGCGTAACCATCAGCTGCGTGCGCAGCGGTCTGCTCGTGACGAACGTCTACGATACGTATGCCTTCATCCAGACAACCATCGTAGATGTCGATAATATGACCGCCGCAGAGCGTAAAAATCGTATCGACGCCTTCCGCCTTAAGAGCCTTAGCGACCAGGTGGCCACCCGATATAACAGATCCGTCTTTAGTTTTTTGTTTTAGCGTATCGCTAGCAGTATCTGAATTACTCATTTTTCACCTCAATGCTACAGCCCGGTTAAAAACCTTAGTTCCGGGCTGTAGCGGCTGAATACCACAGTCCAGATTTAGCTAATATGCTTCTCCTGATTCACTCCAGGTAGTCCACAAACCTATCGACATGTTTCGCCAGCTCCAATGCATGGTCCCTCACCAATTGCTCGGCATGGTAGGGATCTCGATCTTCAAGGGCTTCGATAATCCTGATATGGTCAATTACCGAGCGAGACAACCGGTCTCGCTCTTTAATCGTACTCGCGCGAATTGCGCGCATATGGAAAAATAATTCATTCGCCATTTTTGTAATTAATGGCGATTTTCCCAGCTTAATAATCGTTTGATGGAACTCGATATTGGTCTCTGAGTACTCATCTATATGTGCTCTGGTTTCTTCAGCACTGTCGTAGGTCGTAAACATTTTTCTCAACAGTGCGATTTCTTCGTCACTCGACCTCGACGTCGCCAACCTTGCCGCCATGCTCTCCAAAGCAGCCCAGACATCAATCATGTCCAGAATCTCATCCTTGGTCTTACGCACAACAAAGGTTCCTCTTCGCGCGATGTTCTGCACCAATCCTTCCTGCTCAAGACGGGATATCGCTTCTCGAACCGGCGTACGGCTAACACCCAGATGCTCGCCAAGAACTCGTTCATCCAGCCGCTGAGGCTCTTCGCTGGAATAGATATCCATTTGCCAGATGATTTCCTTTAGCGCTTCGTATACTCGCGTCTTAAGTACTTTAGCCGGCTCTAACGGCTCAATCCCAAGCGACTTCATTCGAATCTCCGAGGAAAAGACGTTGATTTATTTTGGTATACAGTATACCAGTAACAGACATTGATCAAGTTTAGATTAGCCAAAACAATAATGATTTTCCTTCCACTGAAACGGGATAATTTGCGACGAAAAATTATATATTGAAACCACCGGTAAAGACACACGAAGCTTTGAAATTAGGAGGACGACTATAGGATCAATAGTCAGCCAGGACAGTTTGATAAACAGAGACAGCCAGTTTACCCGGCTATCTCTGCTACCTATATCAGGACTGCTTGTTTCGAATTTTGTCATACCCTATTTTAAAAAGCGGAAGTAATATGAGTAATATTGCCGCAATCATAATCGGCCCGGCGTAGGTACGATTGAAAAATATAGCGAATGAACCATCGCTGATAATCAGTGACTGGCGTAAAGCGGGCTCTGCCAACGGCCCGAGTACGATAGCGAGAACCGCCGGTGCCAATGGATAATCAAGTTTACGCATTAAATAACCGACAATACCAAAAGACAGCATCAGCCAGACATCGTGCATATCCTGGGTTGGTGCATATCCGCCGATTAAGCAGAGAATAAAAATGATCGGTGCCAGAATGGTAAAAGGCGTTTTCAGAATCTGAATAAATACCGGAATGAACGCAATATTAATAATAACCGCGAACAGATTCGCCGCATACAGGGAAGCGATTAAGCCCCAGACAAATTCACTGTGATCGGTAAACAGTCTTGGACCCGGCTCCAGCCCCCAGATAACCATACCGCCTAGCAAAATCGCAGTGGTTGGTGAACCCGGGATACCCAGGGTCAGCATGGGGAGCATCGAACCGGTACTCGCGGCATTATTGGCTGCCTCGGGGGCGCAAACACCTTCTATTGCACCCTGGCCGAATTTCTCCGGCTCATTCGAAATTTGCTTGGCGATACCATAAGCCATTAACGAACCGGGTGTCGCACCCGCAGCAGGCAATATGCCAACAAAATAACCCAGCACAGACCCCATTAACAGGGTCTTCCAGGTCCCGACCAGTTCACGCAAGTTTTTCATGGTACGCTGAACAGTGACTGTCGCTTCCGATAACATACTCTTGCCACCCGCCAGGCTATTTTCCTCGACAGTCCAGAGCATTTCACCGATACCATAAATTCCGATCGCCAGTACGAGGAAGTTGATACCGTGTAAAAACCCGGTGATATCCCAGAGCACCAGCCTCGGTTCGCCAGAAATGATATCGAAGCCAATCGCGCTGAGCACCAGACCAATCGCAATCGAAAAGATGGTTTTAAATATATCGTCCCCACCCAGACCGACAAAGGTCGCAAAAGCCAGCATCATCAACGCAAATTCTTCAGGTGCACCGAATACCAGCGCGATGTGTGCTAATGGTGGCGCAAAAAAAGTAAACAGGATGACAGAAATCGAACCGCCAACAAAAGAGGCCACCGCGGCTCCCGTTAACGCCTTGTCGGCCAGACCCTGTTTGGCTAATGGCCGCCCGTCAAAGGTAGTCGCTACCGCGGTTGACGCTCCGGGGATACCAAGCATGATCGACGAAATTGCGCCACCATACATCGCACCGTAATAAATTGCGGCGAGGAATATAATGGCCCCGGTCGGGGGCACCAGAAAGGTCAGCGGTAATAATATCGCCACACCGTTCACCGAACCCAATCCTGGCATCGCACCAATGAACAATCCCAGCGCACAACCACCAACGATTAACGCCAAATTTAAAGGCTCAAATACGATAAGAAAGCCGTTACCAAGAAGTCCTAAAATTTCTAACATGTTTTTATCTCTTTTATCAATTCGGGTTCAATATAAAACGTCTAAAGAAATATCTTATAAAGCGGTATAAACAATGGTTCAGTCACCCCTTTAGGCAGAATTATCTTCAATGTGATTTCAAAGAAGTAAAAAATGACGACAGGAATGATAATTGCCAGCGACGCTGTTAAGCGCCAACTATGTTTACCCATAAACCTTAAATAGAAAATCAGAAACAATGGCAACGAACCATAAATCCCGACAATAGAAAATAAACCGACGGTAACAGTCAATGCGGCGGCAACCGAGGCCACATCAACCAGTACATGGGGTTCAATATAGGTTTTTGTTGACGAAGCGATGGGTCCGTGTTTTCGAGCCCAGTTAAACAGGATTCCAACACAGGAGAGCAACATGATGGTCGCCAGCCAGAACGGCCAGCTGCCTCCACCCGGGCCCTCGTCTTCGATCCAGCCAATAGGTAGCTCGGTACTTTTAGACATCAGATAGATAGAAAAGGCACCCATCATTATGGCCATTAACAATTCAGCGGTTCGAACCGTCATGATTAAAATCTCCCGTACCCACTTAAAATAGCGATCGAATTAAAAAATATTGGATTTCTCAGAACGACCATCCCCGGCCTCTTCCAAGAGTAAAAAATATAAGATTGTTTTTTTTATTTCTTCATCAGACAGATTAATGACTGATAATGGCACTTCCCTGTGCCACAGTAACCTCTGACCTGGGTCGAGGTTATTATTACTTTTACTTTATCGCGCCCATATTCCGAAGCATAACTTCGTGAATATCACGCTCTTTCTTCCAATAGCTCATGAGTGCATCACCTTGCAACAGGTCACCCTGTAAACTTTTCTTGGTGCGATACTCCTGCCATTTCTTTGAGTTGAATACCTTCTTAAAAAGCTCCTGGTAATAAGCGGCGGCTTCTGCACTCATCCCGGGTGCACCGACCACTGTGCGCTGCATGTAGTAAACGTAGTCTTTACCCAGTTCCTTGAACGTAGGAGCCTCTGGGAATAAGGGCAAACGTTCGTCGGTAAACGAGGCCAGCGCTTTGGTTGTACCGGCTTCATAAAAACCAAGCTGCTCTGATGGGTTATTAACCGTTGAATCGGCATTTTTACCCGCCAGTTCCTTCGCAACCTTACCACCGCCTTTGTATGGAACATATTTCATTTCCAGGCCGTAGGCAGTATTAAGGAAATCGGTTAACAGGTTGTCTTCGGAGTTCTTACCGGTTCCAGCCATGATCCATTTCTTGCCCTTGGCTTTGGCCGCTTTAACAAAATCGGCGACATTATTGATGTCTTTGCGATCTGAATTAACCCATAACAGGAAGGTATCTTCCGCCATACGCGCGATTGGCGTAAAAGTCTCTATATCGACACCCAACG
>Ga0224506_10002365_pt1 | contig 12865 bp, 7 predicted proteins | sample SF_Jan12_sed_USG_2_FD_169108 | JGI IMG/M metagenome (GOLD analysis project Ga0224506, IMG submission 169108) | Sediment microbial communities from San Francisco Bay, California, United States - SF_Jan12_sed_USGS_8_1 | ecosystem: Environmental > Aquatic > Marine > Sediment | place: USA...
ATTACCAAATCAAACTCCTTTAATTCATCTTGCACATCTTCCAACTTCTCCCCTTTCACACCTATCTGAAAATGAGAAACCTGTGTATATCTCGACAAACCATTTTGAAATTCGGTAATACCCTCAGCCCCTACCGAAAGAGAGGCTACCTTCAATTGATTTAAATCTTTCACAGGTATAGCATCATTGTTTTGTACAACAGTTAATGCATTTTCTATCAATTTACGGTTTAATAAGTGCGCTGAAGGTGAATTCAGATCTTCCAACAACCCTTCCTTTTCAAAATATTGTTTTTGATTCAACCCCAATCTGTACTTCAAACGCAATAGTTTTTTGCATTTTTCATCAATTTCAGACCTTTTAATACCCCCCTTTTTAATTTCGGCTTCAATCGCGGCCAATGCTTCGGAAAGACTTTCAGGCAAAACCAAAACATCATTTCCCGCCTTAAAACTTTCCACAGCGGCCTTGCCTGCACTATAATGACTTGCCACGCCCTTCATTTCCAGTGCATCTGTCATAATTACACCACCAAAACCCATTTTATTACGAAGTTCCCCTGTTACTATCTTTTTACTTAAAGAACTCGCACGATCAGTATCACTATCCAGGGCGGGGATATTCAAATGCCCTACCATTATGCCTCCAATATTGTTCTCAATAATATATTTAAAAGGAAAAAGTTCAAGGCTATCCATACGCTCCCTGCTGTGAGGTAATACAGGAAGTGCTAAATGGGAGTCAGTTCCAGTATCTCCGTGTCCGGGAAAGTGCTTGATTGAAGACAAAACACCATTATCCTCCAGCCCCTTGGCGTAGGCAAGCCCTTTCCTTGCAACATTCCACTTATCCTCACCAAAAGATCTATAGTTTATTACCGGATTAGCCGGATTATTATTAATATCAACCACCGGGGCAAAATTGATATGAATCCCCATTCTTTTACATTGTCGCGCAATTTCCGCCCCCATTTCGTAGATTAATGCATCATCCTGAATAGCACCCAACGCCATTTGATAGGGGTAGGCTATTGTATTTGACAAACGCATTGCCAGGCCCCACTCCCCGTCAATAGAAACCAACATGGGAACCCTCGCCTCCGCTTGCATCCTATTGGTAATGTCCAATTGAGACAATGGATCTCCGGCAAAAAAGGTTACTCCTCCGGGCTTCAGCTCTTTCAACTCATTGAGTACTTTCATTTTTCCGGGCTCGTCATCAGGAGTAAGCGCACGGATAATTATTAACTGCGAGATTTTCTCTTTGTCAGAAAGCTTTGAAAAAACAGAATCAACCCAATTCTTCTCTTTTTCAATTGTCGAAAAGTTTAAATCCTGGCCGAAAGAATTATAAAAAAAGCCTACGACAAGAAAAAGGAATATATATCTCATAAAATTATTTTTTTGAACTTCTAATCACCACGGGCTTAGATGCAATACTTTCATTATTATGCCTGTCCATTACGGTAATAACATAGGTATAGTACTTACCTGAGTTTATGTTTGAATCTGTATAAAAATCCTGAACACCATTAACTACCGAAATTATATTTTCAGGATTATCAATACTCCCCTCCTTTTTCCCTTTAAATCTATATATAACCACCTTGGCCCCCTTCTCCAAAATAGGACCCCAGGTTATATGATTCCCCCGAGCCAAGGGTTTTACGGATAAAATCTCCTTCATTTCAGGCGCTACACTATCAATCCACAACATAGGTGGGGTAAAAGCAGGGGCTCTGTAAAAATCATTTCTTAACGAGTCCGAAAACCCCAAACGGTTTTCAAGTATCGAGTTGGTATTGTAAAAAATATTACCGTCAACCTCCGGATATTTGCTATTAACCCGCAGATGATTTGGCATTTCGGAAGGGTTCTTCCATTCTTTGGCCCGGTCTCCACCAATTCTATAACTCGCCTGACCAATATACAACTGCCTCCCGAAACTGTTTTTACTCCACCAATCAACAAGGGTAGTATATTCGGCTAATTCAAACCCTATATGCCAATAAATTTGAGGCACAACATAGTCTATCCACTCATTTTTCAACCAAAATAAGATATCTGCATACAGATAATCATAGTTTGTTTGACCGGCTCTGGTATTTGAACCTTTTTCATCATCAGCAATATTTCGCCAAACTCCAAAAGGACTTATTCCAAACTTCACCCAGTCTTTTTCCTGTTTTATTGCTAAATGCAGTTCTTTTATCAACTGGTTTACATTATCCCTTCGCCAATCGTCTCTGGTTTGAAAGTCCCTTCCATAAAGAAAAAAGGAAACAGAGTCCGGAAATTCTTCTCCTGCAATTTTGTAAGGATAAAAATAATCATCAAAATGAATTGCATCCAAGTCATATCGACTTACCATATCACGAACTACATTTACCAGATATTCCCTGGCTTCGGGAACTCCCGGATCAAAATAAAGGTTCGTGCCATAACGAACAAACCAGGAAGGTTGGATTCTTGAAATATGGTTTAATGCTACCTCTGCACTGTCGTAGTCAACTACAGCCCTGTATGGATTTAACCAGGCATGGAATTCCATTCCCCTGTTGTGGGTTTCTTCAATCAAAAAATTCAAAGGATCATAAAAAGGATCAGGAGCCACCCCCTGTTTTCCGGTAAGCCATTGTGACCAGGGCTCAATTTCAGATGAATAAAATGCATCGGTAGCAGGTCGCACCTGAACTACCAACGCATTCATTCCGGCATCGGCATGATAGGCCGTAATCTTTCGAAATTCGTCTTTTTGCTTATCTACATCCAAACCAGAGCGGGAAGGCCAGTCGATATTTTTCACCGAAGCCACCCAAACCCCTCTGAATTCATATTTTGAAGGAATCGCAGCTGTGCGACAACCCGAAACCATCAAAATAGAAACAATATAGAGTAAGTATTTCATTTTAATATTTCCATCGTACAAAAGCTTCCATAGCCTCATACTCCGCAAGTCCTAACTCATCATACTGAGTAGCAGTGTCCCTGTTTCGATCTTCAGCTCTTTGCCAAAATTCCCGGCTATCACTTCCCTGGAAAACCACACCATCTTTTTGAGACTGATGCTTAAATATGGCAAAACGTTTACGCAATAATTCTTCAGGACTAATAGGAACCGCCATTTCAATTTCAGGGATTTCCCATTCGTGCCATGCTCCCCGGTATAACCAAACCCAACAGTCCTTCATATATTCCTCAGACTTCAATCGCTTAACAGCCTCAAAAATACCTTCAAGACAAACCCTGTGTGTTCCATGGGGGTCTGCAAGGTCTCCGGCGGCATAGATTTGATGTGGTTTAACTTCAGAAATCAAATCCTGAATAATTTTCACATCTTCCTCACCCAATGGTTGTTTCTGTACCCTTCCTGTTTCATAAAAAGGCAGATCCAAAAAATGAACGTTTTGTGGTTTAGCTCCGCAATAACGGGCAGCAGCCTTTGCCTCTCCTTTTCTTATTAATCCCTTTATCATACTTACTTCGGGAATATCAACCTCACCTTCCTTTTTGTTTTTTATAAAATTAAGGATCTTTTCAAAATCGGTTTTTGGCTCCCTGTTGTAGTATTTATTTACATCATGGAGAAATTCAGCAAATCTCAAGGCTTCATCATCGGCAACTGCAATATTCCCGGAAACCTGGTAGGCTACGTGAACTTCGTGGCCCTGATCAATCAAACGCATAAATGTTGCCCCCATGCTAATTACATCGTCATCGGGGTGCGGGCTAAATATTATTATCCTCTTGGATTCAGGATTTCGTCTTTCCGGACGCTGAGAATCATCAGCATTAGGCTTTCCTCCCGGCCAACCCGTAATGGTATGCTGCAACATATTGAAAACACGGATATTGATCATGTATGCAGGCCCCTGATCTGTCAAAAGCTCATTCAATCCATGCTCATTATAATCCTGATCAGTGAGCTTTAAAATGGGCTTTTTTGTAACACGGCTTAACCATACAATTGCCTTTTTCACAAGGTTATCGTCCCATGTGCAACTTTGAACAAGCCAGGGCTCATTAAAGCGGGTAAGCTTTTCTGCTGCACCTCTATCAATTACTACATTTGTATTAGGGTGATTTTGAAGAAATGAAGCGGGTACAGAATCAGTTATTGGTCCCTCCAGCATTTGCTTAACCACATCGGCCTTGCCATTTCCCCACGCCATTAAAAATATCTTTTTCGAGCGTAAAATAGTATCTACACCCATAGTAATAGCTCTCCGGGGAACAAATTGCTCGCCACCAAAGGCTTCTGAAGCATCCGACCGTGTAATTCTTTCCAATGTTACCAATCTTGTCAACGACCGATCATTGGAACCCGGCTCATTAAAACCAATATGTCCGGAACGACCAATTCCCAATATTTGAATATCAATACCTCCTAATTCATCTATCTTCCTTTCGTATCCTAAGCAATATTCCTGCACCTCACTGATATCTATGGTTCCGTCCGGAATGTTTACGTTAGACATATCTATATCGATATGATCAAATAAGTTTTCACCCATAAACCGTACATACGACTGCACAGCATCGGGCCTCATAGGAAAGTACTCATCTAAATTGAACGTAATTACGTTCTTAAAACTCAAACTTTCTTCCTTGTGCAACCTAACAAGCTCTCTGTATACATGAATCGGAGAAGACCCCGTTGCAAGACCCAAAATGGCAGATTTCCCCTCTTTTTGTTTTTTTCTAATTAAATCTGAAATAGTCTTCGCGATATATTCAGCACCCTCATTTGAATTTTCATAAATTACTGTATGAATTTTCTCAAAGCTGAAAAGATTTTCCCTCATTTTCTGTTATTATTTATAGATCTACTTAATTATCTTATACTTTTAGACAAAACTGTTTTTACCAATTGCCTATTATAGCCCCAAATATAGGATGCAGGTAGATTGTTTGCAACGTCTGACTAACGTAATAACCAACGCATTAACCCTTTATACTTTACAATTTCGCAAATAATTTGTTGATTTGTGATAATTAATGGATATTTGATATTAAGATGCATATAATAAAGGGGTTTTTATCGTTAACTTTCACCCTTATTTTTTTAACTACCAGTGCCTACACTGAGTTCAAGGATGCATATCCTAAAAATTATGAACCTATAGACAGCCTGGGAAAGTGGTATTCCACCATTATTAAAAAAAATTCGGGGCTGACTTCTTCTGAAGATAATTTTTCAAAAGAAAAAATCAAATCATTGTATTCGGAACTTGCAACCGAATTAAGAATGGAACTTAATGAAGATGTATTTAATTACATTCATCATTATACAACAGGTCAAAAATCCAATTTCGAAATTGCACTTTCCCTGGGCAACCTCTACAATAATCAAATCATTGAAACTATCAGTAAAAATAAGGTTCCCAAAGAAATCCAATATTTACCGATAGTTCTCTCGGGAATGCATAACCAGGCTATCTCCCCGGAAGGTGGAGTTGGTATTTGGAAATTAAATTATTTCGTAGCCATTAAATATGGATTACAAATCAATAAATACATTGATGAAAGAAAAGACCCCACTAAATCAACAGAAGTCGCCGTAAAATACCTCAAGGATCTTTACAACGAATACAAAAGCTGGAATATGGCTATCACTGCTTTTGCCTTCAGCCCTGCCATTGTAAACAAGGCCATGATTAAATCAGAAGGCGCCATTAACTATTGGGAAATAAAGCAAAATCTAACAGCTCAGGAACAACAAATTATCCCGTCTTTTTTTGCTGCTATTTATGTTTCAAATTTTCATCTGGAACATGATATGCTCCCCCCTCATATTGTTGCAAATAATGAAATAGAACCCATTAAACTGGAGGAGGTAATTTCCGTAAAACTCCTTTCAGAAAAAATGAAGGTTTCCGAACAACAACTTCAAATTTTAAATCCAACGCACAGGGGAAATTTAATCTACCCTGAGAAAATAAGTGGCAACTCTTATTATGTGCCACAAGGTGTAAATAGTAAAATCGAAGCCATAGCAGAAAGCCTCATTGTTGAATCAAAAAAATACAATGAACCTGAAAAGCTGGCTAAAAAGGTGTATGTACCCCATGAAGTTGTTACACCTCCTAATTCCACAAAAATAGTCTATACCGTTAAATCAGGCGACTTTTTAGGAAAAATAGCGGAAAAACACAACGTGGGTGTCTCTTCAATAAAAAGATGGAACAACCTAAGATCCGATCGCATTGATATAGGACAAAAACTTGAGATTTATGTAGGTAAGGCAGCCTTAACTACAACACAGTCAAAAGCGAAACCAGCAACAGAGTCTAAACCCACCCTTTATGTCTCTCCTTCATTAACAACAGAGTACACTATCAAAGAAGGTGATACTTTGTGGAAGATATCTAAAGAAAATCCGGGTAACTCTATTGAAAAAATCCAAAAACTTAACGGGATTTCAGATTCCATTAAACCCGGTCAGGTAATAAAAATCCTAAAACCCTAAGCATTTGAAGCCCGTACACATTTTTTCGTTTACATGGTCAGTGTTTGCCCTGTTGGGAATAATAAGCATGATATACCCTGAAAATGGAGTAAGGATTAACGATCAATTAAGTCTTGACTTTCCATCGATACATTCCCTGTTTGAAATTGATAGCGCTGAAAAGAAAGACTTTAGCCAAATTATTGACAACGATTTTGATATAGACAGCATTGAGTTATCAAAAAACGCAAAAATAGATTCACTTAAAATGGCACTGGAGGCCGACAGTATACGAAACTGGCAACTTCAACTACATTATCCCAATGGAGACAAGTCTGTTTTATATCCCTTCTTTACGGAATTAGAGAAAAAAAATTCAAAAAAACCTATTCGCATAATGCATTATGGGGACTCTCAAATTGAAGGAGACCGCATAACAGGCTATCTACGCAACAAACTCCAATCAAAATTTGGAGGCTCAGGCCCGGGGCTTATTCCTGCTGTACCTCTTGTAAGATCTGCCGCTTTTGAATATGAAGCTTCTGAAAATTGGAAAAGATATACCCTTTACGGGAAAGTGGACACACTCGTAACTCATAAAAAATATGGACCCCTGGTTAATTTTGGTAGATTCTCCCCAATTTTATCTGATTCCATATTACGTACCCCGGAATTTATCGACAGTATTTTTACAGGCACCATAACCTATAAAAAATCAAGGTTATCTTATGGAACCACAAAAGTTTTTTACAACTACCAATTGCTCTTTGGAAACAACAAGAAGCAGGTAACAGTTAAAACATTAATTGAAGATTCCATCATTCAGGAGAGAACATTTCTTCCCAGTAAAGGGTTGCATGTACTTCAAGGTAATCAAAATAAACCTATCGAATCTATTTCATTTAAATTTGAAGGGGGCGACAGTCCTGATGTATATGGTGTGAACCTGGAAGGGAAAGGAGGAGTAATTGTGGACAACATTGCTTTAAGGGGAAGTTCCGGAACTTTATTCAGGAAAATGGATTCCAACCTATTATCGAAGACCTACAACCTATATGACATCAAATTACTTATTCTGCAATTTGGAGGAAACGTAATGCCCTATATTGATTCAGAAAAAGAATGTTTGCAATATGGACGGTGGTTTGAATCCCAACTTCAATATTTAAAAAACCTGATACCGGGAGTAAGTATAATTGTAATTGGCCCTTCAGATATGGGCACTATGGAAAATGGGGAATACAATTCTTACCCCTTGCTTCCCAATGTACGTGACGCTTTGAAAACAGCTACCTTTAACAAGGGTGGAGTATATTGGGACATGATGGAAGCCATGGGGGGAATGAATAGTATGGAAGCCTGGGTGGATGCAACACCTGCGCTTGCCGGTAAAGATTATGTTCATTTTAATTTAAGAGGAGCCGGGAAAATTGCCCAAATGTTCTACAATGCTTTGATTAAAGATTATAATGAATTTCAAACGAAAAAGTCAGAATAACATAGAAATTGAAATGAGAGTAATATTTCTGACCTTTTTATTATCCTGGGGCATATTCATTAGCCCTGTATTCCCGCAAGAGTTTCCGCATGATATCCCTGAATACAACTTCGTTCACCTTTCGGAAAACCAACTTGATTTCCCCGGTGATTCAGCATCCTTTCAAAACCTTTACAGCAAATTCGACGAAGTAATCTTTAATGGAAAAGGACAAGTCAACATTATGCACATGGGAGGCAGCCACATACAGGCAGGTGTCTTTTCATCCAGTATGAGAACAAAATTACAAACCATTGAAGCTGGGTTGAATTCATACCGGGGTTTTTTGTTTCCATTCCGTGTGGCGCGCACTAATAACCCCTCCAATTATCAGGTTTCCTATTCAGGATATTGGGATTATTGCAAAAACACTGAACGTAAAAAAGATTGTACTCTGGGCTTGTCGGGTATGTCGGTTACTACCCATGATTCACTATCGTCTATAAAAATAAAATTCAATGAAGCTTTTCCTCAATCTGAGTTCACAAGCTTGCTGGTATATTGCGAAACCGATTCAATGGCTTTTAATATCGATGCCAATACTGAATTTATTAAGGAAAAAATAATTCACGACGGGTACATCGAGTTTATATTTAACTCAGAGCAAGATTCCCTGATGCTAAGTATCGAAAAAAGAGAAAACTGGCAAAAACAATTTACTTTGTATGGTCTTCAATTTGGAAATAAATTACCCGGATTTGCCTATCACGCAATTGGGGTAAATGGTGCCAGTGTTCCTAGTTACCTTCGATGCGATCTGTTGGAAAATCATGTTGCAACAGTAAAGCCTGATTTAGTTATTTTTTCAATTGGCATAAACGATGCCTATGGCACACGGTTTAGTCCAAGTCAGTTCAAAGAAAATTACCGCCAATTGATAAACAAAATAAAAAGAGCTTCTCCCCAAGTAGCCATCTTATTCACAACTAACAACGACAGCTACTACCGTAGAAGATATGTAAACAGAAATGGGTTATTGGTTGAAAAAGCCATGTACGAACTCGCTAAAGAGTATGACGCAGGGGTTTGGAACCTGTTTTCAATCATGGGAGGACTGGGTTCAATTGTTGACTGGCAAAATTACGGTTTAGCCAAAAGTGATAAGGTCCACTTCACATCGGAAGGATATGAATTGGCCGGAAGCATGCTTTTTAGCGCCCTGATAAAATCGTACGAATACCATATTAAAAATTCACAAAACCTGACTAATTAACTGACCAAATGATTTCGGAATACCTGAAAAAAATACTTCTATTCGATAGCAATGACTATCTGCAGCTGTTTTTCAACAGTTTGTATTTTTGGATGTTTTTTGGGATTGTAATGGGCATTTACTCAATAATTTATAGAAAAAAAGGTGCCAGAAACATTTATCTATTTCTCATCAGTTTGTTTTTCTATTACAAAATAAGTGGGTACTTCTTTATTCTACTGCTCTTTAGCACATTTGTGGATTATTTTTTGGGTATAGGGATTTACCATAGCAAAAAACAGATTCACAAGACCATTCAGGTAGTCCTCAGCATAAGCATCAACCTCCTTGTATTGGTTTATTTCAAGTATGCCTATTTCTTCACAGATTCATTTAATGCAGCCTTTGGAACTGGCATGGATCTCAGCAATCATTTAGGCCATTGGTTCTACGGAATCAACGACTACGCTTACCCCCATGATCCTGCCAGATGGCTCCCTCCTATCGGAATAAGCTTTTTCACCTTTCAAACCATCAGTTATTCGGTAGATATTTACAAAGGAAAGTTGAAACCTGTCTACAACATCCTTGATTTTGGGTTTTATGTTTCTTACTTCCCTCAGTTGGTAATGGGGCCTATAGTAAGAGCCTCTCATTTTATACCTCAATTATATCAGGATTATAGACTCAGGCCCTATGAATTTGGTCTTGCTTTATACTGGATACTGAAAGGATTGGCCAAAAAAGTAATTCTTGCCGATTTTTTAGCCTATTACTTTATCGATACGGTTTTTAGCGACCCATTACGAAATACAGGTTTTGAAAATTTAATGGCCGTAGTTGGATACAGTATGCAGGTATATGCCGACTTTTCAGGCTATACCGATATTGCCATAGGAATTGCCCTACTTATGGGATTTAGGCTAAACACGAACTTCAATTCGCCTTACAAAGCAAAAAATGTGGGCGAATTCTGGCAACGGTGGCACATTTCCCTTTCCACCTGGCTAAAAGATTATCTTTATATCCCTTTGGGGGGAAATCGCACAGGGAGCTATGCTTCCTATATTTTAATAGCAATTATCATGGCTATTATAGTGTTGATTTCAGGCTACCCTCCCCTGGCATTCTACTTTTTAGCCCTCATTGTAATACTTGGTGTTTTGGGTTATTTCCTTCCAACTGTTAAGAAGAGCATCAATACCAATATCAACCTCATGATTACTATGTTACTTGGGGGATTATGGCATGGTGCGAGTTGGAATTTTGTAATTTGGGGAGGGTTAAACGGATTGGGGTTAGTTGTATATAAATTTTGGAGAAAAATAAGCCCGTGGGAACGCTACAATAATTGGATTACAATAGCATGGAAAGTGCTGGTCACGTTCACTTTCATTACGTTTACACGAATATTCTTCAGGTCAGAAAATATAGACATCGCCAAAAATATGATGTATCAGATTTGGAATAATTTTAGCCCCGAAGTAATTCCTGCTGTTGTTTCTGCCAACTATCCATTTTTCGTTACTTTACTGATTGGATTTATAATACATTGGCTACCCGATTCAATTAAAGATCAGTTTAAAAGAACATTTATACGCTCTCATGTACTTATAAAAATCCTTGCCTGTGTAATTACAGTATTTGTGGTTTATCAATACATGAAGGGCGGTGTAAGATCATTTATCTATTTTCAATTCTAAACTTATGGAAAGTAATTTCACATTACTTATTATTATAGTCACTGTTATCACTTCTTACTTAGCCTTCCAAAATCCCACTTTAATGAAAAAGTGGATTTTCAACGCCTGGTATATAAAAAGAGACAAACAACTTTACCGTTTTTTGACATCCGGATTTATCCATAAAGACTGGTCACATTTGGCTTTCAACATGTTTACCTTGTATTTTTTGGGTAATGGTGTAGAATTGTATTTTGAAATATACTTTCCGGGGATGTCTACACTCTTGTTATTGACATTATATATTTCAGCCATAATCATTTCCAGTATACCCGGTTATTTTAAACACAAAGATGAGCCTCATTACAACAGTTTGGGAGCTTCGGGAGGAGTTTCAGCGTTGGTGTTTTGTTTTATCATTTTAGCCCCCACAACGCCGTTGTGTTTATTGGGCATTTTGTGCTTTCCCGGATTTATTATTGGAACTGTATATTTGATCTACACCATACGGATGAGTAAAACCCGCATGGACAACATCAATCACGAAGCCCATCTGTGGGGTGCCGTTTTCGGGATGTTATTTTTACTATTTGTTGATTACAATGTGTATTTGAGGTTTATAGAAGAAGTGGTGAATTATAATTATTTTTAAAATAAAAAAACCGGAATTAAATTCCGGTTTTTTTATTTTAAAAATGGGATCTTAATCAAATAGCTTTCCCATAAAAATTGTTTACACTAATTAGTACCCAGTATTCTGAGTCAAATTGGAGTTTAGATCCATTTCCCTTTGCGGAATAGGTAAAATTGTTAAATTATCACCTGGTTGTGACTCACTAAAATCCGGATCTATTGCTGGTCGTAAATCCCTTCCTGTTCGCAGTAAATCCATTCTTCTATGCCCCTCAAAAGCAAGTTCAAATCTACGTTCGTCACTTATTGCATCTAACAAAGAATTAACATCGACAAAGTCGGCTAAAACATATGCAGTCAACCCCGCTCTTAATCTGGTCATATTCAATAAATCCACTATTTCTTGGGTAACAACACCTCCACTATTTGCAATAGCTTCTGCTCTATTTAGATAAATTTCCCCAATTCTTATAACAGGTACATTACTCGCATCATTGGCACCATCATCAAACTTTCTGGTGTATAACATACCATTGTCACCAGTTTCGCTAAATAATAGCCGCTCATCTGCAGGGTCAAAGGTATTTATTAAATCTACACTAAAAGGGCAATCACCACGACCACCCTGCTCTGATGGTTCGTAATAGCCATCCCAACCACCTGATCCTGTACCCCCATTATCAACGGCAGTATTGACCAATGTGAATAACTCTTCACCAGACGCCTTACTATAAAAATCAACAGAAGTCGCAGGAACATAGGTTGTCGGATTTCCAACTATATAATTTGCTTCTGAGGCGGCTTTTGTCCAATCCTCTCTATACAAATACAATCTCGAAAGCAGAGCATGTGCAGCACCCACTGTAGCTTGCGAATTTCCTAAATCATCACCAGGCAATAAACTAATTGCATCCGTTAAATCTTGCTCAATCAGCGTATGTACCTCATTCACCGTAGCTCTACTATAAAGTACAATATCCCCAGAAAAAGGATCCGTTACTAAAGGAATACCATCATTCGTCCCACTTGAAATTTGGTAAGGGTGGGCAAACAAATTCACTAAATTAAAATACACTATGGCCCGTAAAAATTTAGCTTCTCCTATAAGTTGATTCCTTTCAGTTTGAGTAAAACCATCACCTGGAACATTTGGAACATTGGCTATAACCGCATTTGCTGCCAAAATAACTCTGTAATTATCACGCCATAACGACTGAATAGAACCGTTATTCGCAAGAGTAGTATAATTGTTAATCTCCTGAAGAGTAGGAAAAGATCCTATAAAATTCACATTGTCTGCTTGATAGTCAGCGATGATTTGTGGCATAGAACCTAATACTTCCAAGTCCTGAGCTAACCCATATATACCTATGG
>Ga0224506_10002366_pt1 | contig 12860 bp, 9 predicted proteins | sample SF_Jan12_sed_USG_2_FD_169108 | JGI IMG/M metagenome (GOLD analysis project Ga0224506, IMG submission 169108) | Sediment microbial communities from San Francisco Bay, California, United States - SF_Jan12_sed_USGS_8_1 | ecosystem: Environmental > Aquatic > Marine > Sediment | place: USA...
CAATAACTTTGTGAGTGATCTCCTAATGTTAAATAACACGGAAATCCTGACTTCGATGAAACCTAATGGGTTGAGAAGCAGAAAGAAGCCACAGAATGAAGACCCTGCTAATCCCACATTACAAGTGTGGGAGTCTGGCGACGGCAGGCAGGGTTTGGGCTGAACGTGTGTATGTATATACAAAAAAGATCATGATATGTGTACTTTATTTCACCCTTTAGAAATGAACCTCCATTTAATACAGACAATGCAGCTTGAGCAGCTAATCCACAATCACAGTGATCAAGGAAATAATAATCACCCAATATATCATTTGTTAACAGCCCAATTGGGTATTTACGAACATTCTGATCTAATAATCTTTTTAAATTTTCAATCGGATCAAGAGGTAATCCATAGGTTAAATTTATGTCATTAGATGTACCCATTGGTAATATTCCTAAATTTGTACCTTTTCCTTTTTTCATAATCGCATTGCATATCTCATTAGTAGTACCATCTCCTCCAACTGAAATCAGTGTTTTATACCCTGAGTCAATTGCTTCCTCTGCAATACTCATACCATGAAGTCTTGATTCGGTAAATTTAATTTCATAGCTATCAGAATCTAAAGTATTTTTAAGTTCGTCTTGAACTTTTGGCCATCTTTTCTTTAATCTTCCTGTATTTGCTTCAGGATTACAAATAAATAATATTGATTCATCATTCATTCATTTCTATTTCTATGTACCCATAATAGAATTTATCCGGTATCAAATGATAAAGAGTTATAATTTTTTCATTTTCTTGAATTATTTTTCTTTACCTGCTTTTGTTTTCCGAAGAATAGAATAATTCATCTAAGTTATCATATAATGTGTTTGAGTACAATAATCATCCAATGTTTTAATTTAGTGTTATGAAGGGTTTATCTCTGAGTCACTCTAAGTCAGGTTTATATAAAGTAGTTTTGAGATTGTGTTTTTTTTGGAATTTTTTCATTTGATTTGTCATAACTAACTGAAACCTTTCAATTTATTTTTATTCCATAAATAAACTATAATTTTGAGCTGAAACATTTACCAAATGTATAATCATCGGGCTTTAGCTCAGACTGGTCAGAGCGGCCGGCTGTAGAGTTTTTCGCGGAATGAGGTAACTATGAATTCCCGTTGGCAGCCGCTACCGGCAGGTCCTGGGTTCAAATCCCAGAAGCCCGATTAACTATTTTCTTTGCTTATTATTTAAATATTAAGAATTAAAAAAATTGAATGTTTTATTGTCAGCACATTAATTCTTAAAATTTTATAAAATAATTATTTTTTTATTTTTCCAATCCCTACTATTATGATCTGTCCCAAATTATAAATATTAATCTAATTTCGTGACAGTTGGTTTTTTCAGTTGAAGGTCTTCATTATTATTGGTGAGAATTTCATTTTCCCACGGATTGCTTTTCATGTTTTTAGTATACTCAATTTTTTTGTTTGGTAGATCTACATGATATCCTTCTATAATCGCAGCTTGTTGAATTATTTCGATAATACTTTCATCATCGAGAAGATCATAGTATCTATATGTATATATTTGACGTAATCTTGTTAGTATTTTTTGAATCGAACGAGATCTGTTACTGATGGCATCTAAAGCAAAATAAACTTTTAGAGTTTGGAATATGACATTTCTTGCTCTCCAATCACGAACATTACGCATAAATCCATTTAATTCGTTGGATATTTCTTCTTTCGAGTTTAATTCTAGAAGTGGTATTTTGAAACCGTTCCATCGTTCTAAATCCTTAACAACTTTCTTTGTCTGAGTTAAATTATTATCGCTATCTAGTGAAAAAAGTATAATAGGTACAGGAAAACGGTTGACACTTACAAATTCTTTAAGTAAGCGATTATTTAGATCTATTGCTTTCTTTTTGGTGGAATCAATTAATAATATGATACCAGATGCACCTTTGAGATATATATTCCTAATCATTGCCCATTGAGGATTGGCATCTAACATCCAAAACTGGGCTGTTAATCGTTGATTATCAACAAAAAAATGAGAATATGCAAATGCGGAAACATTTGTATTAGTATAGCTTTTTTCGAATTCAACACCAAAAACGTCTTTCAATTTCATATATAATGGAGTATCATGACATAGAATTGCTATTTTGAATATGTGTTTATTTTCAGTCATTTCCTGCAATTTATCAGTAACAATTAGAAAATAAAAATGATTAGTATTTACGTAAAAGAAAAGATAGAATTTATTTCAAGATTTATCGACCAATAATTTAGTTGGTAATTTATCTTTTGATACGACTAAATACAAGAGTATTTCAATATTAAAGTAGCTGAACTAATAGTGAGAAAGATTTATTCAATCCTAGTAATTCTTTCATTAATGCTATCATTGGTTATTTTAACATCTCTAGATGAAGCATATCAAGAAAAAAATAGAAATATAAAATTTGACAATCCTTTGTCTCAGACAACAGATGAAAGATTAAAATTAAAAGATGGTTTGAATGATTATGTATATAAGGATCAGACAATAAAGAATTGGAACAATGACAGGGTCTTGGTCGTTAGTTCTTCATCAGAAGAGTTAGATAATTCAATTGTAAGTCCTGTACAAATTGGGAAAAACTATCTTCATTTTATAGAAAAAGTTGATAAATTATCAATAAAATTATTGATGAATAATCCTTCGGTGAGATTTATCTATCCAGATCTTGATACCTCTAATTTCAGTACAAAAGAGGAAAGTACAACAATCAATGCTGATGGATTTAAGGCAAAAGAAATACTGCAGACAGATAGAGTATGGGAAGAATTCAATGTAACTGGTAGAGGAGTGAAAATATCTATTGTTGATAGTGGAGTAGATATAGGAAATTCGGATTTATTAAATAATATCTTGAGATTGCCCAATGGTTTAACATCTTCTTATGATGTTACAGGTTATGGTATTGCGATCACCTCATTAGAAATTCCCTCAGAAGTTGTAGCAAATTCTATCATACTACCATTAAGAGGAGAAAATATAACGTTTTGGGCTGGAGAAGAAGCAAGAATGAGATCCTCGGATAGTTTAGGAATTAGCTTTCAAGATATGGATATAACGGAGATTACCAGACCATCGTTATCAAATTCATATAAAATTGGTATTCTATTTCAACCTGCTTTAACGGCTAACTTAATAAATCAGATTTTTATCTTTATTCTCACAGATTCAACAACAAGTGGTTTGTATGATACAATTTACATAGATTATGATACCAGTTTGGCTTTAACATTGTCCTATAATGATATTATTCCAGAAAGCGGAGAAACATATTTTTCATTAGTGGATTGGTCATTGAATGATGACTTCCCATCAAGTAATGATTACCCCTTCTTATCAAGGGATATAGATGGAGATAATATTGCTGATGTGTCGGCAGGAGGAATAGGAACAACCCTTGACAGATTTGGTTTAATTAATAATCAACAGGTATCATTAATAGAGGGGATAGATCCTCAAGGAAGAGGATTTGCGGTAATGTATGATTCGATAGGTCATGGTACATTATCAGCAGCAGTCGCTGCGGCGAGTGGAAACTCAAACCATCCAGCATATGATGATCTAACAACACCTGAAGTTGAAAATTCAACTGCGTATAGATTACCAGGTTCAGCTCCAAATGCAAAAATAATACCAATTAAAGGATATACACTCTCAGATTTTATATTAGGTTGGTTTTGGTCAGCTGGATTGAAACCGGACCTTAATAATGGAGGTTGGCTTATTGGTTTTGAGCATCTGGCTGATATTGTTAGTAATTCATGGGGATCTGGAGTAATTGCAGAAAATGATGAATTAAAGGGTATGGATTTATATTCCATGATGGTCGACTTATTATCACCACCAGACTTATTTTATTCAACATTCCCGGGTATGATTTTTGTTGTTTCAGCGGGTAATGGAGGTCCCGGATATGGAACTGTTCCGAAACCAGCTTCCTCCTCCATGGCAATAACTGTTGGAGCATCGACTTCATATCATTTTTTAAATGGAACCCGAGGTAATAACCATGGAGACGTAGCATCATTTAGTGGTCGAGGACCTACATCATATGGATCAATTAAACCAGATATTTTAGCTCTTGGATGGGCTGGTTTCACACATTATCCGATTAACGCGGGCAAGGGAAATGGTTCCCATGCAATTGGTATGTTTGGAGGAACCAGTGAATCAGCGCCGAGAGTAGCAGGTATTTTAGCACTTGTAATTGAAGCATATCGCAAACAATCTAGACATTATGATATTGGCGATATAAAAGTTTTAATCAAAAGTACTGCTAAAGACACAGGATTCCCAGTTGCCATGCAAGGAAATGGAATTATTAATGCTTATGAATCAGTGTCTTCAATATTCGACGGAGATCAAATTTTAGTTGGCAACACTCAGTCAACAAAGTTAATCGGCCAACGACTACAACGAGCATTCAAGTACATGTTTGGTGAAACAATAGATCACCCATTTATATCAAATAATTACATGGATACAGCAATCATAACAACACTAGAAGGGTTATCCGGGAATCAAATCTCTTTATTCTTTGGCAATGGTACCCCAATACAAAATGAATATTATTCAATCCAAGTAGAGAGGTTGATCAAGAGCTATCAATCCAATTTTCAAATTACATCTAATCTTCGAGATATAGCAATTCCACTATCGAATTATCTGTCTAACCAATGGCTAGATTCTGATTTTATACAATTATCTATGAGCATGGATGCAGCCAGTTGGAACAGTTTAATTAATTATAGTTACTCCACACCGTCTGTTGTAATAAGAGACTCAGTTGATAATAAAATAGTTTCCGATTCTTTAATTAATTTAGCTTGGACACAACAAATTCATATCGGTTATCCAAATTTCGATTTTCTCGGTGAACCAGTATTAACATTTATCGATCCTGGATTTGATGATGAAAATCCAGAATGGAATGGGATTAAATATTTGGTAAAACTACAGGAATTTAAATATCAATCGACTGATTCCATTATTTTAAGCGAAGATAATGGATTACTTCAATTATCCAATAATAATTTGATCAATGAATTTCAATTTTTGTCCCTAAATATCACATCAATCAAGAATAAATTTGCAAGAATACCAATTCTGATATCTACAGAACATTTGGCTAGTAATGCAACTGACATTAATTATATTGGATCAAATTTAGATGTTGATACACCGTACAAGTTAAACGAAACCTATGGTAGTTTCGATTGGTATGGTAGACCTGAAGCAGGTGATTTTAGATATTACAGAATAAATATTTCAGATGACGCCAAATATCTAGCCATAATGGGTAAATGGCAAAACGAGGGGTTGATACCAGATATGTTCTTATTTAATGAAAGTGGTATTCTGAAGGCAAAAACAGATGTAGAATATTTAGGTTCTGGATATTATCATAGTTCCACATCTGAATCCATGCAACAAAATCTACTAATTCCTACACAAGGTGGAATTTATATCGTAGCTGTGCACTTTGCAAGAATGCCTTTCCTTGCAGGTCAAATTAATTTTGAATTATACGTGAGATCAATTACAAATACCATTCCCAATCCAATTCCTATTTTTTCACAAGATTTGAATACAGATATTTCGGGTATATTGAATATCAATACAGGAGAATATCACTTGGAATTCTTCCCTGAATTTTATTTAACTTCGATATCTGCAGAAATATTACATGGCTCAAACAAAGTAGAGGAAATTGAAATCTCTAGTAACATGGTTAACAATCAAACAATAACCACGCTGGGAGATTGTGAGACCTTCATCCCTATTGAATTTGAAGCAGGCGATAAAGTACAAATGAATTTATCATGGGAAGCAGAAGCAGATGTTGATTTTTATGTTACTTCGATACAGGATCGACAAACAATAAGTAATGATCGACTTGTTGGTAGTGGCAGTACTGTTGGTTTCAACTACGAAGAGGGCAATTTTGCTGTAGATTCTGATGGGATTTATCTGATTTATATTGATGTTGTATCATTATCGAGTGCTATTGATAATCTTACGTTAAATCTATCTTGGAGTACTTTAAATGGACCTAAATTACAGAGTGATACAACATCTATTAATATTGATACATCATATTTCCCAAATGATAATTTCACTTTGAAAATTCATTATAATTCAAACTTTAACATGGATTTTATCACAGAAAATGAAACTAGGTTTATCAATCATAATACTTTCGACTCAAATTTACTTTCACCAGCAGATGGGTCTACACTTTCGGGGAATGTTGAAATTACATGGCAGAGTAATATAGAAATTCTTGCAGATGTATATATACAAATTGATGGGATTAACTACCAAATAACATCAGATTATATAGATAATACAGTTATCTTTGATTCCAAACAATTTCAAAATGGAGCTGCATTAATTATTGTAAGTCTATCAGATGGGAATTCACAGAATCATCATTCAGTAAACGTTGTTATTGATAATGCTTTTCCAAGTTCGTTAAATCCACCTGCTTCAACGTCAGATAGTTCATTAGCAATAAACCAGTATACTTTTATTATTCCATTGTTAATTCCATTTATAGCAAAAAAAATAAATAAATTTACAAGACAAAAAAGTGATTAATTCAAAGTCAAATACGATAGATTGAAAAGAATTAAGTTTATCACTTATTTGTGACTAGATGGGATGTAAATAAAGCAGGTTTAGAAAAAAATTATGGTAAACCAATTTCTTTAATTATAATTTCAACTATTATGATTACAATTACAGTAAATTTCTATTTAACCCATCTAACTAAGAATATAATTATTTTAGTTTATATCTTTATCCTAGTTTTATTTTCCATCTATTCATGTGGTAAGCTCTATGCAGAATTATACTCCCATTTGGATTATATTGAATTAAATTCAACTGAAATTACTTTCCGTGATACTCCAGTATTCTTTAATAATTGGTTACCAAGGAGTGGTAATATTAAATATACTGAGATTCATCATGCAGATTTAGTTGAAATTTCGCATATCTCATTTTTTCAATTGAAAAAATCAAAAGCAGTCCTCATCCAACTAGTTACTGGAAAAAGAATAATTCTTGCATCTAGATTTAATATGGAACAAATTATTAAAATTGGAATAACCTTACAGGGTTATATCACCTTATCGCAAGCATATAATAAAATTCTTGGAATACAGGTGAAAGATACAGTCAAAGATATTGTAAATATAGCAAAGAACTTCTTCGATAAATTAAAGGAAAATTAAGGTAATAATCATGGTAGAGTGTAATTTTTGTGAGGAAAACAGTCCAATGCCCTATAAATGTAGTTTATGCAACCATAAATATTGTGGTAAACATCGACTAGCAGAGTCTCATGAGTGTAAATATATTCATCTATATAATACTCAAGAGTATCGAGATAAGAAATTAGCAAAAAATAGAGATATATCTCAAATCAAACATTCTACATGGATACCAGATACAGATAAACCAAATATATTATTTATGGGCGGTCAAAAAGGATGGACCACAAACAAATTATATCAAGATTTAATTATAGGTGGTATTATTCTTGGATTTGTTGCAACTTTAAGAGTTGGATTAAATAATATAATACTCAATTTGATAATTTCAATACTAATTGGCTCAATTGGGTTAATGTTGATCAATTGGGCACGACAAAAAATTGGGTATAAATTCGGAGTAAATAGCTATTTCTTTTTGTGGCCTCTTGGTATAGTGATAACAATATTGACAACATTATTAGATGCATTCACGAATTTTGGATTCACCCTAATGGCTTTTGGTTTGTTTTATACAGTAGGTCAAAATACGGAAGGAGAAGGAAAAATGGGATTAATAACATATATCACATCAATTTCACTATTTTTATTGGGGAAAATAATTTTCGAACTTAATTTTATCGATGAAATTATCAGAATACCAATGCATAGTATTTTAACCCTATTCCTATGGCTTGCTATTTTTAGTCTATTCCCATGGCAAGGCATGGATGGAAGAAAAATTTATGATTGGAATAAATCAATTTATTGGACCTGTTTGGTTATAGTATTATTTTTCTTCTTCTTTGCTTAATTTAATAATCTTTAAATTATGATTTTCGGGCAAATTTATTGTGTTACGATAATTTATTACTCCTTCCACTATTACTTTTTCCCCAATAACAATATCATCACCTATAACGTTACCACCAATTTTGACAAATGACAATTCAATATGTTGACCAACTAAATCCCCTCTTATCTCAGAGATTGGTTGATCAGTCATAAATGAACGGGTTAATCCATTAAGCACAGTAGGAATAATACCAGTCACAACATTTGATACAAAATCAGTAATTGATCCTATACCCTCTGTAATATTTTTCGCTTCGAAATTAGGGATATTTAATTCAAATGCAGTACTCCCTATCTTAATTATCTCTGCTTTCACATCACCACCAATATATGATTTCCCATTAAATACTTCTAAAGTTTGAGAAATAACATTTTTTTCAATATTAATATTACCTGAAATAGTAACTTGAGATGTTGATTTTATTTGTTCTGCAGAAAATTTCCCAGATATTCTAGTAATATTATCGGAATAGAGAGTATTTTCGATATCGGTTTTACCTGAAACTGATAAGGTATCTGTTGCGTATAAATTTCCATCAACAAATACTGATCCTGATGCAGCAACTTTATTTCCAAATTTTGCTGTCCCATTTACATTCAATCTGCCGCTTACACTTGTTTTACCAATAACTGTTAAATTTCCCTCACTAGTAAATGACCCAGATACAGATAATCTTTCACATTCTAAAGACCCTTCTACGTGGAGTTTCCCAGATACAGAAACAGAACCATTTACTATTTCACCATCTCTTGTTTCAGATCCTGATATAATCCAATTTTTTCTATCTTTATCAATTCCCAATGAATCTAATAGACCAAGCTTGGTAAACTTCAATAATAATTCCTGATACTCTTCTTCTGTTATCTCTCCACTATTACGTTTAGATGTTAACCTATTAATTAAAGAATCATTTTTATCAGACATTTATTTTCTCTAATATATCATTATTAATTATTCTTATTAAACTACCTCAAAATATAGAGATAAACAAGCAATACGACAGATAAAATTTACACCGGTAGGTGTAAAAGATATTTAATAAAATTGTATAAGATTTATTCATAAACTTATTAGCTGTGAAGTTATTAGATTATATAGGTCGGTTTTACTTGTTAAGTACATCACAAAGGGCGTTATTATCAATATTACAGGATGATACAAGAAACAAAATACTTGAATGCTTGAATACAAATCCATCACATCCAGATGTACTTGTTGATGAAATTGGTGTAAGTCGAACAGCAATTGAGAAACATCTAAAACAGCTTCTATCATTTGGAGTGATTGAAAGGAGAACTCAAACTGTTCCAAGACTAAGATATATCTACTCATTAACCCTTGCTGCACAGAATTTGATTGATGCGATATCAGTAACTAGTGATACATATATCGAAAATACAATTGAAACATGGCAAGAACAATTAACAAAAATGGAACAAGCATTTATATTTGGTATAATCCAAAAGGATGAATATGAACAAATAAAATTGGATTTAGAGGAAAAATTAGGTAATTTAAATTCAGATAAATGAATTAATAATTGCTAAATTTTTATAATTTAAATTAGAATATACAGGATATGCCTTATGAGTTCAGAAGAAAAAATAACTCTCCAAAGTAGAAAAGCAGAACATGTGAAAATAGTACTTGATAAGGATACGAAAGTTAGTGGAGTAACTAATGGATTTGAAGATTTTCATTTTGTTCCAAATGCGATACCTGATCTGAATTATAATGAAATTAATATGAATACTATATTTCTAAACAATGAGTTTGATTTTCCTGTGCTAGTTGCTGGAATGACTGGTGGTTATCCTGAAGCAGAGAAAATTAATTCGAAACTTGCTCAGATTTGTAGCGAACTTAACATACCTTTTGGAGTTGGTAGTCAAAGAGCTATGGTAGTAGATCACAGTTTAACCCATACCTTTGATGTTAAAAAACACGTAAAAGATGTTTTTTTAATTGGTAATCTTGGGTTAGTTCAATTTTGTCAAGAATTTACTCTTGAAAATTTAGAATCTGCAATAAATGAAATTAATGTAGACGCAATGGCAATTCATATAAATGCTTTTCAAGAAATTTGCCAACCAGCAGGTGATCTTAATTTTAAAGATTCCTGGAACTGGATAAATAAAATTATCAAAAACTCACCAGTGCCAATAATAATAAAAGAAGTAGGTTCTGGGATTGCAAGAGATGAAATTCAAAGACTTGACAGTCTAAAGGTGCATGCAATTGATGTTGGAGGCGCAGGAGGTACATCATGGCCAAAAATTGAAATAATGCGTCATGAGAATGATGAAAGTCCATTTGATCTTGATGATCCAACTTTGCGATGGGGAATTAACACAGCACTCGCAACTTGGGAGGCAACGAGTACTACAAATATCCCAATTATCTCAACAGGGGGAATGTATCATGGTTTAATGGGTGCAAAAGCTCTTGCTATGGGAGCGACAATGATAGGAGTAGCAAGACCTGTACTTCAAACTTTAATGAATGATGGTTCAAATGCTGCAAAAAATTGGTTACTCCATTACAAGGAAACAATTAAACGAATAATGTTCCTATTAGGAGTAGGTGATATTGAAAACCTAATGAAATTAAAACATGCACTAATACCACAAAATCAGGCATATACATGGCTTAAATATAGAAAATTCATTTAACATAGTAGTGGAAAATTAGTTATGGCGGCTTAACTAACCAATATTCAACATTAAAAATTAATTCATACTATGATGAGACAATCTCACTTCTCAACCAAATCCCAATAATTCAAACTCTCAGCTAATTTAAAGAATTGGTGCAAAAGAAATTCCCTTTAATGTAGATTTTTTTGTAAGAAATTGATTAGTAAAATGAAGATAGTTAATTCAAAAATTATTTCTAATGATAATGTTTATATTGTTAAAATTACGTGTATTAGATATAATACAAAATATATACAAAGAGCTAGAGGTGTATTATGATATTTTGTCCAAATTGTGATGCGGTTTTAACGCCTATTAAAGAAAAAGACGCACCAAAAGGTGCATTAAAATGTTTGGATTGTGATTATCAATCTACAGATGAACAAAGCATGGAAAATTATGTATTCAAGGAAGAATTAAATCATACTGAGAAATCAAAAATTGAAATAGTTGAGCATTCCCTATATGAAGATGGAATTCCAGAAGACATGAAGGAAGAGCTAAGAGAACAATATAGAGAAGCATTGGAAAATTTTGATTTATAAATTATTATCAATATTAACTTATTTTATTAATAACAATATCTACAAATTCGGAGTCTCCGGGAATTATAAAGGCTAATTCAGAATTATCAATTGATTTAACTAAGAGATTATTAATTTCAGGCATATTTTTTGAAATCTGGTTCTTTACATATTTTGCAATTTCACCCCTTGATTTTGTTCCTGGTTTTAGATGAACATAAAAATTAGTTTTACTCATAGAATTCAATGAACCAGATACTATCCTAATCCAATTGGCTTCAATATAAAATCCGATATAAATTTCTAAATTGATATTAGAAACAAAACTTTTCTCACCATAAATCATGAAAGAACCTTTTGGAAGGAATTGACCTGATGGAGGAGTTAGTGAAACCTGATCTTTTTGAACATAGAAAGCATCCGCCATCCCTCTTTGTCCTTTCCAAGCAGAGGAATAATTGACCGCTATTAGACCTGCTTCTCTTAATGTATCATCATCAACAATTCCCGTTTGGCTTTTTATAATTACTGAAGAAGCACCTTGGATATCAGCATGCATAAATACATCAGTCTCATCTAAATATCGCTTAACTAGTTTTTCATTTGTTGTAGCATCATAACCACCAATAATCAAATATCCTTCCTTGCTTCTTGTCCAGTGAAATTTTTCATACCATGCTTTTCTTCTTTTAAGAATAATTATTTTTTCGCCAACAATGTTATCATGATCAATTGATTCTTTTTCCATCAATGCTATTTTATCCCTTGTTTTCTGTATAGCATCGATAGCACCTTTTGCTTTTCTCTCGGACTTCTTTCCTTTTTCGTAAAATAAATTAGCATTTTCAACTAATGATTTCCTAAAATCTACACTTACTGTTATAGTTTCACTTTCTACCGGTAAGGTTAAAATAATTTTAGCCTCTTTAGGAATCAAGGAATCATATAGTAATGCAGAAGCAATTCGTTTATCTTTTCCAATTTGTAATCTGTTTGATATATCATCCCATTTTAAATTATTTTTTTTCGCTTGATAAACGGTTTTTATTAATTCATCCGCAGGAGTAAAATTATAATATAGGGCATCTCCATATGATTTGAATTTGATTGCTTCTTCTTGAAACTCATTCAAATGACGTGTTTGATCATTTAATAAATTCTGTAGCTTTTCAGTTTTAGAAAATAATTTTTCAGACCTTCCTTCAAACTCTTCACTACTTTCTTGAGAAGAATAGAAAATATCATGGGCAATATTTAACGACGAAGGATGATAAATCACAGTATCTGCTAGAGTATCATCTTCCTCAAAAAATGGAAGAATTTTCACTACCTCAGATGGATTAAATTCTAATTGATTATCACTCCATTGTTCATCAAAATCTACTTCATCATCAGTCGAGTTTTCTTCATCATCCTCAAGATTTAATAATGGTAGCTCTTCTTTATCAAGATAAACAGTGGGGATAAATTTATTTTGAATGAT
>Ga0224506_10002367_pt1 | contig 12859 bp, 11 predicted proteins | sample SF_Jan12_sed_USG_2_FD_169108 | JGI IMG/M metagenome (GOLD analysis project Ga0224506, IMG submission 169108) | Sediment microbial communities from San Francisco Bay, California, United States - SF_Jan12_sed_USGS_8_1 | ecosystem: Environmental > Aquatic > Marine > Sediment | place: USA...
TTGGATTAAAATCTGTACTTTTCACCACGATTCATTCCTTGATCGTTCACTAGATTCACTTGTATGTAAGTACCACCCTAGTTAAACGCTAGGATGGTACTTGGTAGAACGACTATTGGATATTGACGGTATAGTCTTCCGTTTCACCATAGGTATAGTCGCCACACATTGGAATGCTAGAGCCATAGCTCATTGTCACTCTTAAGCGTGTTTCACCTGTTGATGCATTGTTGGGAACCTGGAAGTTTGTTGAAATAGCCGTAGTGTCGTTGCCTTGATAGACCACTTCATCTTGGCCAAGTATTCCGTCTTGGTTAAGGTCAATCGAAACCGACCAATACTCGTTATAAGTACCACCATTGAATCCTGGCTCTAAAACGAGACTATTTGAACCTCGATTAAGCGGAATTGGATTCAACGTCAGATCATGATAACCATTGTTGTTGTTTGAGAGATTGGTAACGCCATTGATGGTTGTTGAATGAATCCATTCATATTGAGTATGGGTGCCTTGTGACAAACAGTATGTAGGTGGAACAGAAGGCGATCGAGGTGAAGCGACATTCGGATCGGTGATATGCGAAGCGACACCGACAACGAAATCGTCAGTTTCACCCCAAGTGTGTGTGCCACAACCCGGGCCACCCGTTGAATAGCTCATTGATACACGAGCGCGATAGTAACCGGGTTTCAATGAATTTGGAATATAGAAATTTGTCTCAACTGGTGCACTACCACTGGTAAAAGTCAGTAGCTCGTCACTACTAAATGTGCCGTCGTTATTGAAATCCATCCAAAGTGACCAGTGCTCATTATAGGGACTTCCAGAAAAACCAGGTACAAACATTACTTGGTTATCCCCTGTATAAAGATAACCATTCATAACAACACCATGATCCGTATATCCAGCGTTTGAAATTGAGTTAAGCGAAAAAGGTTTCGCAGGGAAATTGCCATAGATCGATGTAAGTCCACTATTGAAATGAACAGCATCGATCCATTCATATTGAGTATTGGTGCCGGTACTATTACATGTCGTGGTGTTCAAGGGATTGTTTGGGCTCCCATCGACTCGAATGGCATCGGTTTGATCTTCCTGATCAAAGACAAGAGCATAATTGACAGAACTAAATCCAGGCGCTAATGAAAAACGATGCTCAGAACCATGGTTTCCATTCCAGAAGATAGGAGGAAATGGCTCTTCGTCTTGCACAATAGCAGTCGCCTTAAAGAGAAATGTATCGGTTGAATCTGTCAATAAGGTATTAACAGGTTCAACCACGGCCGAAATTTCAGGACGTGAATTGGTAGTCAGTACTTTTCGAAATACCGTGGTAGGAGAATTCGTCGCAAAATCATAAAGTGTGGCAGAAACAGTGTTTAAAGGGGATGCAAAGTATGCGTTGATGGGATCGAAGAGGAATTCAAATTGTTGACCAAAAGCCGCATTCCAAATGACTTGGCTAGAGATATCAACTCCCTGATTATCAAATGCTTCAGCGGTAAACAAAATTGGATCTGAGTGCATCGTCGCCACCGTGATATTAGAGGATGGTAAAACAATAGACAGACTACTATTGAGTGCAGGATTGTTTGAACCAATCGTCACTTGGACTGCATCGGAAATAATAGCGCGACTATAGTTTAGTGTGGACACTTCAAGAGTCTGCGGTCCTTCAAGTAGAAGTGATGAAGAAGGGGTTAAAAAAGGAGTTCGTAGAATACCTCCACGATTGCTTGTAACATGGACATTGTTCTGAATAAGCGAAGTCGTTGTAACTAGCGGGTTATTAATAATTGGGCCATGCTTGTCATAAAAAGTCCATTGAATATCTTGAGCGGTAAGTTGCTGCAAACTCATGGAATCCAGCGGAGATGTCAATACAACATTCACATCTGGCAGTTGAACCTGAAGCGTTATGGAATCAGTTACAACATCACCAGTGTTTAGATTCGACACAATCGCTGTCACTACGTGCGATCCAGGATGTGAAAATAATGCCAATGCTTGATCTGAAGGAATGGACAATCGTGCACCTTGACCAATTAATCCACGATGTGAAGAAAACCACTCGACTCGAATATCGATGGGATTGGTTGTGATAGGGTGAGAGAAGACGGCATCGAGCACAAACTCGGTGACGATCATCGGTAGGTGGTTCATCGTCGGATGCAGCTCGATGAGTTGATTGTCGCTGTGGGAAATAATGTGAGCAGCGAAAGGTGTGGCTGCAGACGATTGCACGTTAAACTGAATTGTGTCTTCAGACATATTGCCGTGCCAGTCAGTAAAAAGCACTGTCGCAACATGCGCACCGTCTGTAAGTGACGCAGGTAATGGAACACTACTATCAGCCAATCCTAACGGGTTTCCATCGACAAACCACTGGAAGGTACCAACGGTTTGGCTGTTTTCTATTGTTTTAGTGCTTTGGACGGCCGCAGCAAGTAGTTGCGGGTGATTGCTACTTAAAGTTTGCCCAGAAGTTGGATAAACAATTTTTACGATCGGCGCCGTGTTGATTACACTAAAGGAGCTTTGAGTTTGTATTCTATTCCCGAATTCTTCAATATCGATGGTGAGAATATGATCCCCTGGCGATAGTGCATTGCCGGAGATATTTCGATTGAGTGTGAGTGCACTTACATGGGTTACACGAGTATTGTACGAAGGACATTGAGTACATGGTGAAAACGTAAGGTTACCATCAATATTTGAGGATATTGAGAGTACTCGTGCTGTTGTAGTATGTGCTACATAGATTGTTTCGAAATCGACTTGTTCTATAGATTGCGATTGAGCGGGCCAAATAACTTTTGCAGCGGCTGTTGTCTGACCTGCATATAGAATGCATAGAAATAGGACAAGCCAAATAAATGGTTGTCTAAATAGTGAAAATATTTTTGTCTGAAACATATGAACTCCTTTTAAAATGGAAAACGTAACGCAAATTTGCGATGTCGCAACGTTGATAACAAACGCTTTCATTGTAAGGAGTGGTGAATAGCATTGAAGATGGATAAAGATGAGATTTACGGTCAAACTGTAGAAAACGAAAAGAACTCAGGCGACGACGTGCCCCTCACTCAAAACGATGAGAAAAATGAGTGACTAGTGATTTAGTGTTTGAATAAAAAAATCAGTTAAGATCGCGTCGCCACCACGGTGTTTCATAAAAATCGGTAGCTAATTGTTGTTCGACCGCCATATACCCATTCTCATTAAATGTGCTACTAAGAATATGATCAACATAGCGCGAACTTATGAAAATCGATTCACTGTTTAGATACTGAGAGAACATCGAATGGTACGCTTCTAGTGGGACAAGGCCTTCTGCACCGGCAACTACTTTACCTCCGTATTTTTTATAAAGATGACTTTCAACATACCATTTCAAACCTAAAGTTCGAGCCTGTGCTTTGAGCATATTGGCCGCTTCAGGATTGTTCTGTATTCCCCAATCACGCATCATTCTTAGATTGTTGAGCTCTTGATCGGAATCGCGATTGGAGGATTGATTTTCCATCGTATTGATGATTTTTGATAGTTGATCAAATAGATGCTCGTTTATGAGAATAACGTCATTGTGTGCGACGGAAAGATTGTGATGGTGGGCATAGTATTCAACGAGTTTTGACCAAATATGGTTTGAAATGAGCGTTGTTGATTGTTCGGAATTAGTTGTATGAGTATTATCTTGAATAAAATCACGTTCAGTATAGGAAACACCGTCAATTGTTAAGATCGGCTGAGCAAACACAGCATGATTGACAAGAGCGCAAAACAGAAAAATAGACAATCTATTCACAATAACGTCCCCTCTTTGAAATCTTTATTTACAAGAGTATATCAATCATAGGTAGCAGGGCTTGCCTGATATTCGTCGCAAAAACGCAGGAAAACCTTGAAAATGCGTAAAAACCTGAGTATGGATAAAAAGCTGTTGTGTTAAGCTGACATAAGGAGGGTGGAAATATGTTTATTCGACAAAAAATGAAGATGATACACTTGTTGTTTGCAGGCTATATGATACTCAGCTATGCAATAACGTTGGTGATCAACTATCACGTTTCAGACTATATTGAAGACAAATTGGGCTTTATTATTTCACCTCTTTACTACATCTATTATCCAGTATGGTCATTCTTGTTAGAGTGGGACATGATCGAACATTCGATGGTGATAGCAACACCGACATTCTCAGGAATTGTTCTGGTATGTTTATTCTACTCATTGTGTTTTGTTGCACTGCACTGGATGTCAAAAGGAGTTAGTTACTTATGGAAGCAAAGAGGAATGGCGAAAGCGTCATACTAACAACACTATCAGAGGTGCCTGGTTACCCAAAGTGCCGTAAAACCCCTTCCTTCAGGTGGAGGATATCAAAGGTACGCTTGCAACTATTAAGAAGCAACAGACTAAACCAGTAGCCGCTGTGATTTAGCAATTGAACTGGGATAGAATTGAAGGATTATTTATAACAATCCTTCATCCCGTTGGTCAATATGCTGATCGATTGTTTGATCGTTGCTATTCAGCTCTTGCATTAGTCGACCATAAATCCGTGGTTTTCGATAGGCAAGAATGACATTGGTTATTGGCCAACTACGAGCAAGAATGATATCGATACCGCCACGATGCCATTTATATTCAAGAGGGCCTAACGACTGTAATCCTTTTTTGCTATCTGCAATACCATATTTTCTCTCCAGTCGATCTATAACGTCAGTTGTTCGTTGCGTGCTGACCAAGTCAGGAAAAATATACTCAATGACAGCAAGCTCATGAGATTTTGTATAACCCACTCGAAGGGTTGTTGAGTCTTTCAAGATTTCGCTACTGTCATACTCATCCGCCCAAAATCGATCATCTTCTTGTATCGGTGAAACCCCGTACTGGCGAATCAGTAGTCGAAAGTTAGAGCGGACAATTGGTCGACTGAGGATGTGACCGAACAACGTTGGTGCCGTATCTAACTTCAAATGCTCAATGGGCATATCAGAACGCCAATCACCAGCGAATGCAGTTACGCAAGCGAAACCAAAAAAAATAATAGTTGAAGTCAAAATGAATACTCTGTGTAACATGATATGGCCTCGATTTACGAACTAGAGATACTCTAGCGAACAATCGACATAACGCAAGTGCTATGAATTTCGAGCACTAAGAATGCGACCAGTCAACATCCGGAATAGACGTTTATCTGATTGTTCCTGTTTTTTCGCACTTTCAAAAAAGAGGTGATAAATGATACCTTCATCAAACTGTATATTGGATGAGTGTGGCATTGATCGTACGAAAATAGTTCCGCCTTCGTGGATAATTTTGAAATCACTACCATCTTGTAGCGTATTTTTTTCATAGTGAGAAATAATGCGTACCTTTTGATTACGCTTTTCATTTAACCACTTTTGAGCATTGACCAGAATCGCAATGGTCGACCAAGCCTGTGGATTCACAACAGGCATGAGTAAACGGCGAGAGTAAACAGGCACAACAGCACCCGATGTAATTTGATAATAAGACCCGTTGGATTGCGTGTGGCTAATCATAAATAGACCGATAAAGGGGCCAGTGATTGCTTCTTTGATTTGTTTTCCAGATGTATCATACATTTTACCAGAGATACTGACTGTTGTTTTCTGAGCGGTGATCTGTTGGTTGTCGATCTCATCTACGACGAGACAGACAAAACCAACTTGTTGTTCCGGTAAAAGAGTGTCTTGCTGTTTCAGGCGCATTGCAATCGATTTTACAGCATTAATATGAGTACCAAAGTTTTCCCCAAGCACGACATCTTTTGAAGCCTTAATAAGGGTTGCCTCGTTCACAATTCGATGATATTGAGTTTTAAGATGGTTCTCATAGTAGAAGTGGTCGGTGGTCAGTTCGTGAAGTTGCGCATTGTTAATAAGTTTGTGTAACAATCTAAGAATGGAGGGAAGATGCGCGCCACTTTTTCCATTCACAGATTCGTGTGGGATTTCATCACTCCAGAGTGGGCAACGGGTACTATGATGATTGTGTTTAGGTAGACGTACTAACACGTATTTGTTGCTTGTCGTCGAGCGGCGAACATAAAATAATGGAGGTGTGTTCGCATTGCAATCGCATCGCAGCCAATAGCCGTGCTCATGTGCAGTTCTTAGCACTGTATTAGCTACAATGAGTGTATTTCGATGTTCCAATTTCTCATCGTTGTACCATTTTTTAATCGCAGAATCTTCGGCCACCGATAGATTTCGCACAGGTGCATGTGTTCTATCGGAGATCTTGGTCATGTAGGCAAGTGTCATCTGTCCCTCCAATAAATCGCTGAATAAAAAAAGTTCTCACAATGAGAAAGGATAACAGAATTAGGAGTCTTGCAATGTTGGACAAAAGTGAAAAAAGTTAAACAAAATTGCCGAAACGAAGAAAAAATACCCTTGTTTTGCGAAAAAAAAATGGGAATCGACGAAAAAGCGCAACAAACAACGAGAAACACATAGAAACCGTTGACAGTTGTCGAACAGCATCCTATTTTTTTACTTGTTATTATCAAAAAGGTGTTTCGACCAGGAGACTTGAACTCCTGGGCGGAACGGTAGATTCCCTAGGAGTGTATTTTACACAATAAGGGGTAGCTAGTTATGAAAACACAATATTTCGCAGTATTCGTAGTCAGTATCTTGGTGGCATTTTCTTCAGTAGTGAATGCATCGAGTAGTAACACATGGGATCGTGCAACCAGTTTTGATGTAGAAATCGCGCATAGAGCAAACATTAATCAAGCGCAAGTAGGACTTCGCTTTTTAAATGCGCTTTTCGCCCGATCTGCATATGATAGCAATCTAGGCTATCAGTACTCAATTGTTGGTCTTATGCGTAAGCAGAAATTTCTATTTGGTATGGCGCACAGCTCGGAAGGTAAATATTCTATTGCGGCTGGTATTATTCACTCTGGGCCCGCATGGGGATTTGAGTTTATATCCTATCCGCGAGATGTGAAAGCTATTCGCTCAGAATACCAAACAGAAATCAACATCGTAAAGAACATGCCATTCAAGCATGATAAAATCGGAGCTGTATTGAAGTTTCAAAACAATATCGCATCTGAACAAACTTGGAAAACAAGTATCGGTGCCCGATACGAGTTTTAGATAATTAGTGGTACAAATTCAGTTAACCAACATGATGAAAAACAAAAAGACCCACTCGGGTCTTTTTGTTTTGATTTCCTGCAAAAAATAAACTAAGCTTTCTTTAGCTGGTTCCAGCAACAATTTTCTAAAAACATCCAATCAAAAGATCATTTTTTAACAATGTAAGTAATCAGTAGTGGTGGCGCTGCTTAATTCATATCATTGCGTGTACTAGCAACGATAGTTCCAGTAGTTATTAGTCAAAATTCATAAAAAACCGTCTCACAGTCACAAAAAATTTCCCTTATTATGTAATCACCAAAAGGAAGGATAGGTATGACTATTTCCGAATTGCTGATGGATATATTAAAAAATCGAACAGATCGAAATCTGATGCATGACACATTGTTGCAAATGCTAAACCAATTAGAATATGAGCTTGATGATGTGATTGAAGTATGGATCAATAATGCCCACGAAGATGTGGATGGATTTATTTTTGAAGTATCCCGTGTTCATCTTAAAATGACAAAGTGTCGCTCCATGAGCGAACATAACCCGATAAAGGAGTTGAGACCAACGGGATAGCATTAAGTGCACTACCACGTGGAAGTGATAGTGCACTCAAACTATGCGGCATCATTCCGTTCCTTTAATGACGCACGCGCGAGTGTGTTCATGTGAATCCAATTGGGCCGACCTTTCTTCTCTTTGTCATGGTGTCGGATGTCAATCATGTCGGTTCCTAAGATAATTGAACTAATGTCTACGACCCAATTATATTTGGGTTCAATATCGAGATAATCAAAAAGACTTATGCAGTTAGTGGTGGATCTGCCAGAATAATCAGAATTTACCCCGTATGTGATGCCATTGATAACCACGGAACACACGACATCTCTTGAAGTAGAGTAGGAGTCAATGACGATAGGAACAACGCGACTGCAGAGACGTTTTAATTTATCTGTCTGATTTTGTTCATACCGAATGAGCGCGTTCTTGAAGTCAATTTGAAACTGTCTGTGAAAATCACAGAAGGCTTCCACAAATGCTTTGCCAGAAAGGTTCTCCACTACAAATTGCTTTTGGTAGTAGAATGTATGGTAGTTCGGGTTGTCGCGAATGTAACACGCCAGTTCAGGTAAATAGATCAGCGATTTTGCTGTGAACGTTGGTAGTGTTGTAAGGGGTTGGCTAAAGCAAACCACTAAGTCAGGATAATGTTGTCGAATGATGCTTTCTACGAAATCCCAACTATGTGTGCACTGGTTGATAGAAACAAAATTCACTTTAGCGAACATGTCGTGAGTATTCTGCAGACCGCGGATGTAAAAATTATTGGTAATCATTGCCCGTACCTCGGAATAGTGAACCATCTACCAGGTATAATAATTTTGAGTAAGGATCTCGCAAGTTCGCAAAGTTTAGTAGGCATCACCGGGCCGATTTCATTGGCTAGCATTTCTTTCAATGTTTCAACATACTTTTGAGTACATTTGCTTGCTTTGAAAGGCAAAACAGGAATTAGTGAATCACAGGAAACAGAATCTCGATGTGAGGATGCAAGGTAATCGATTCAATGTCGTTTGTAGATATCCGTTTCACCTATAACCAGAGTAATTCTATGCGCCTTCTGTATAACGAACTGGAAAAGGTTTCGGTTATTGAATGCGTATCTATCAGGAGAATTTCGTTCTCTTCTTGCGAGGACTAGATATAAACTTGTTGATAAGTTGAATCGCGTATCGGTCGTGACTGAATTGCTCTTAAATGTGCTAACACACCGTTGTTATGCCAGCAATGCGTGATATAGAAATGACGAGTAAGACGATGGGGGAACGAAAGTAATCACTGCTAACATTCGGAACGATTGAATAAGGTTAGTGCTGCTTTTTGCAGTTGACGGCGTCGTTGCGTAAAATGCCGCTATTTCTTGCTAATTAATTCCTAATATGACTTTTTAAAAAATAGCCTCATTTTAAATATCCACTATTCATGCACAGCACTAAATAATTCATATGTATGGCAGTGCCTATGTTGGCGCGGTTGTCCGGCATTACGTCCTTTTAGAGGCCTGGCCGGGATTCGAACGAGATCCGCCAAGATTGCACATAACTTACTGATTCTTGAGGTGAGCCGTTTATGAAAAAAGCTAACATGATTTATAATATTTTATTCGAAAATTTGGAAGATAACCCATAAAAAGATCAAAAAACCAACTTTATGTCTCCCAAAATAATGCTTGCGCATTTTATGCTTTCAGCTCATTTCACTTTTATAAGTTGTCTTCCATGTTTTACCACTAATACAAGACGTTAACCCACTAATGTCACGCAATGCTCGGATAAGAAAACGTGACAGAGAAATTCTTGTGTGGTTCAAGGAAATGAGGATGGTTTCAATAAAATGCAATCACACCTTGATATTCATTCGGCTCGACTTTTAATAACACATCCACATAGCGCTGATGTTCAACGCACTGCGTTCCGGGGGGTGCAGACTCACCGTGCCATTGATGTGTGTCGGGAATGACCACTAACAATTTCAGTATCATCCCGCCGACAGAAGGCGTGGGCCCAACGATTTGATGGACCGTTTCTACATCAATATCAACCGGCTGATATTGCATGTCTTCTTTGAGAAACGATCAATATGCCGATCGACTTGCCGAGTCCGATTCAATGATATGGCGATTTTGATACCAGTGTTCGGCTACGCGATCATCACGAAAAACGTCGATATGGCCTATCCCGTTATGTCCATCCATTAACAATAAAGCCCAGTGGGTATCCAATCCAGGTTTTGGTGATTGTCCGGTACTCTTTAGAATGCGCGTAATAATATTTCGCTGAATACTATTGTGTCCATAGCCGGGCACTAAGGTCATTAATCGAGGCAAAAAAGGAATCCGATCTTTTGAGCGTTAGGTGATGGTTTGATTAGCAAAGAGGGCAAGGGTCGCTAAGAGCGATAAACCCGATAGGCGAGTGTGCTCAAGAAAACCTGGGGTATAGGTAAAACGGGATTCAGTATCGGTAATGACTAGATCCCCCATCTTAATAGGATCTCCACCCGCACGAGTCCAAATCACCGCTTGACGATCACTCATTCAAAAAATGCCCCTCGCTGAATCGCATCTACGGTGTCATCATCGCGAACGAGTTGAAACCGTAATCCCACCACTTTGGCTAAATCATGCAGTGTTGAGAATTTGCCATCCTTACGCTGTTTCATCCGAGACGAGGTTTCCGGGGTAATCGATGCCCGTCGAGCCAGTGTTTGGCTATCCAGTTTTTGCGCTTTAGCGGCCTCTAAAACTTGCTTAAGAAGTGCCTCAAACGCCTAGTTATGCACATTTATTCCTTTCATTTTGCAATCTTAATAATTGACAAAAGTGTCAATAATATCGGAAATTATGCCTTAACATTGATAATAATTGATAAAAAAATCAAGAACAAAGTGATTTTAAAAGATATATAGTGAAACCTCTCCAATACAAAATCAATTATAGTGCGGTTGATTCGGTTGAAAGAATAATTCATTATCGTGACAATGGCATCGTTCTATAGCTTGGCAAGTTGGCCAATGATGGACTTTCTATTGAGTATAAAATGAACTCTAACTCGATATTTTACCCACAGATTAGAGTGTCGGGCTGAATTAAAGACAACTACGTTAGCAATCTATAGATCAAAGCAGTCTTTACCCGGAAGCAGTTTTTCTGAATGTTTACCGAACGTATAAGGATATACGATGTACTGCAAGAAAATAAATCGTCTACTATTCTTCTGTTTTTTAACAACGACTCTTATCGCTTGTAGTAACGCGATTTCGACTTCTCAAGGCACAAATAGTTCGCCCTACATCAAGTCTGCATCAACAAGCGACAGCGACGGTGGTGATATTTTAGTAGGAAATCTTTTAACTGCCGTATACGAATACAAAGATGATGATAATGATCCTGAGGGTGATACGATTTTTCAATGGTTTCGAAATGGCGAGACCATTCAACAAGCGACTTCTCAAACTTATCAATTAGTAAAAGAGGATAGCGGCAAATATATTGAACTGGAAATAACACCGGTTGCGGCGAGTGGTGTATTGAGAGGTAGCACTCATGAAGTCGATGGTGTAACAGTAATGAATAGTGCACCTATTGCCACAGAGATAAGTATTTCGAATAGTGTTGAGGGTGATATTTTTGTTGGACATACCTTGCTGGGTGATTATACGTTTTTAGATGCAGATGGCGATGTGGAGAGGGAGTCAGGTTTTCGGTGGCTTCGCGATGGAGAATCAATTGAGAATGCCATCGAAACGAGTTATGTATTACAAAGAGAAGATAGCGGCAAACAAATCACTTTTGAAGTCACACCGGTTGCAGATGCGGGGATCACAAATGGACAAGTTAGTATCAGTGCAGCGATAACCGTATTAAATAGTCCGCCGTTTGCAAGTGAAGTGCGCATTACCGATGGGAATGGAGGTTACGCATTGGTAGGAGACGAATTAACAGGTCATTATCAATTCAACGATGTTGATGGTGACCCCGAGTTGGTTTCTGTTTTCAAATGGTATCGAAATGGTGAACTCATTGAAGATGCTACGTCATCAAATTACACCCTGGTAGAACTCGACGTACCCACCCAAATTACGTTTGAAGTGACACCGATTGTTACAACGGGTAATGTAAATAATAGCAAAGCGGTTTTATCTGAATTTTTTATCACGGGAGGTGGTAGTGCGCCAGTTGTTAAGGGATTAGCACGCTATTTGGATGTCAATCAAAATACTTTGAGTGACGCAGGTGATCAGTTAATTGTTCCTTTTGATCAGGAAGTCAGGGTAAATAATGCGACTGTTAGTGACTTTAGTTTGCCTGTTGCTGATAATAGTTTTGGTACTGGTGCTACTGTTGCCCAAGGAGCTGCTAGTCATGAGGTGGCAATAACTTTAGGGGACTCTCCAATATTGAAATCCCGTCAGGGTTTTTCATTGGATGCGTTGGATAGCAGTTCTGCGTCGGGAATTGATTTAGCGGCAGTAACTACTGCTAATGTACTGGAAAGTGTAGCTGGAGTTAAAGCAAAATCGTCAAGTCCGATTGACATAATTCCGGCCTATGTAGATAGTTTGCAATCCCTCCAATCTAAATCTAGTTACTCAATTGCGTTAGGCGACATAGATAGCGATGGGGATTTGGATATGGTTGTGGGTAACAGTGGTGGTCAGGGTAACCGAGTTTATAAGAACGATGGCCAAGGTAATTATAAAGATTCAAGTCAAGTCTTAGGCACAAATAATAGTCGATCCATTAAGCTAGGCGATGTGGATGGTGATGGCGATTTGGATATTGTCGTTGGGAATGTTAATCAGGGAAACCGCATTTATAAAAACGATGGTCTGGGAGTTTTTTCCGACACGAATCAATCCCTGGGTATGAATACCAGCTTCTCAATTGGATTAGGTGATGTGGACGATGACGGGGATTTGGATATGGTCGTGGGTAACTCAGGACAAGGAAACCGCATTTATAAAAACGATGGTCTGGGAGTTTTTTCCGACACGAATCAATCCCTGGGTATGAATACCAGCTTCTCAATTGGGTTAGGTGATGTGGACGATGACGGGGATTTGGATATGGTCGTGGGTAACTCAGGACAAGGAAACCGCATTTATAAAAACGATGGTCTGGGAGTTTTTTCCGACACGAATCAATCCCTGGGTATGAATA
>Ga0224506_10002369_pt1 | contig 12829 bp, 9 predicted proteins | sample SF_Jan12_sed_USG_2_FD_169108 | JGI IMG/M metagenome (GOLD analysis project Ga0224506, IMG submission 169108) | Sediment microbial communities from San Francisco Bay, California, United States - SF_Jan12_sed_USGS_8_1 | ecosystem: Environmental > Aquatic > Marine > Sediment | place: USA...
ACCTGTAGCCACGCTTAACCACATAAGCCCTAAAAAGGAGAATATAGCAGAAAACAGTAATAGTTTGGTAATACTGAGTTTGTGTACTAAGCTACCCGCAAATAATCGTCCTAATGCCATTATACCGTTTACAAAAGCTAATATAAGTAGAGGAGAAGTCCCTGATGCTCCTAAAAGAGAGTCAATTCGTTGACCAGTTCCTAACTCTGTAGCAGCCGTTAGCATCATACTGAGTGCTATAAAAAGAAAGAGTGGTGAAATAACTGCTTTGTACATATCAGTATTTGATACACCCATGCTGACACGCTCTGTTTGAGGAAGCTCTTTCCCAAAAAACATAAACACATAACCGAAAAGTGGAATAAATAAAGTACCAACTAATACCATCCAGCTAAGACCTAAGGTATCGACTATTAAATATCCTAAAACACTTCCAATTACTATACCCAGTGGAAACCAAACGTGAAAGCGATTTAGCATTTTGGTTTTTTCTTCGGGAAATAGAGTAGCAACTAATGGGTTACAAGCTGCTTCTACCATACCATTTCCTATTCCAATTAATGCAGTTCCTGCAAATAACATCCAAAAATCTCGTGCTAGTAAGGTTACAATAATTCCAGTGACATGACCTAACATAGCAAGATTTAGAATTTTTTTCATCCCAAAATAATCTACCAAAGGTCCTCCGATAATCATGGCTAGTGTAAATCCCCAAAAAGCTGGTCCAAAGGCGAATCCAATTTCTTCACTAGTTAAACTATAGTCAGACATAAACACTCCTTCTAGTTTAGCGCGAATGGCAAATGTCATTGAAGTAGTAATTAGTGCCAGACAACTGGCGATAAAGAGTCGGTTTTTAGAGGTCATAAATGTTAAGTTTTCTATTGATCAATAAATTTGTATAATTTTGTTCACACTAATTCAAAAGAATGTGTTTTTTATTTCATAAAAGGTAGTAAGATACTTCTTTATAGAATGCATTATGTTTAAAATATTTCAATGAACAAAATTAAACAGCAAACTATTCTCTTTAAAGGTGAAAATGGGTCAATATTTAAGGCGGATACTTGTTTATCTTTAGTAGATGCAATTGAAAGAGGTAAAGTAGATTTTAAAGCGTTAGCAAGGCACTCATATCCAGGAGATAGACTTACTGATGATACCATAGGGTTAAATACAATTGGCTATTGGAGTAGTAGTGAAACTCAGGATTGGGGGTTGGATTGGCATCGAAATGAAGGTATTGAATTTCATTTTCTGGAGTCAGGGATGATGCCTTATGCTGCTGAAAATAATGAGGTGGATTTGTTACCAGGAGATTTTACTGTAACTAGACCTTGGCAACAACACCGTGTAGGAAACCCCAATGTTGGGGTGGGAAAATTTTATTGGGTAATATTGGATGTAGGTGTAAGGCGACCACACCAACATTGGACGTGGCCAGATTGGATTATACTATCCGATAAGGATTTGCAGCGATTGACATTATTTTTTCGTCAAAATGATCAACCTGTTTGGAAAGCTACTCCTGAGATTAAAGATTGTTTTAAGCAAATTGGACAAACTCTACATAAAGATGTGAATGGTTCTTCAGCATCTAAAATCAGATTATTAGTCAATGAATTGCTAATTCTAACTTTGGAGATGTTAGAAAGAGGACAGATGGAATTGAATGAATCGCTGACTGATAGTTTGCGTTCGGCTAGTCAATTTATTGAAGAGTTATCTTCAAACTTGGATCACCCTTGGACGATTGAGAAAATGGCAAACTCTGCAGGGTTAGGAGTAACACGTTTTACTCACCATTGTAGACAATTAACAAATCTTACCCCTATGCAATTTCTTACTAAAAAACGTATTGAATGGGCTAAAAAAATATTAAAAGAGAAACCACAAATGAATTCTGCCCAAGTAGCATATACATGCGGTTTTGCTACAAGTCAATATTTTTCTACTGTATTCAAGAAATTTGAAAAGTGCTCTCCTCAGGAATACAGGAACAAAGTTTCACAAGCAGATCGGTTACAGTCAGCATGATTATAAAGTTTTAGAGCTAAATGATGAATAATCAGAAATACAACCTCTATTTTTTGGCATAATATTCAATTCTTTTATTGGTGTATTGTTACTATATTCAGTTCTAAAAGATTTTACCCTTAAATTCTATTAAGCATAATCAATCTAAAGTCCATTACTTGATTACCCTTTACATTTAGCGATTTTAAAGCTAGTGTACCTGTTCCCTTTTTCAATTTAAGAATGCCCATATTTAAAGGGATAAAATCTTTCACATAAGATTCTTGTCTTACTACTCTGTCCTTTTCTGAGCCAATTAATGGAGGGTCATGTGGTACAGATATTTTTTCTTTAACAGAATTAGTGCCAAAATTCAGTTCGATTGTTGATCCAATATCTTCTTCGCTACATGTGTAATATACTATAGCCTCATAATCTCCTTCTTCCAACACTTCAATTTCCCAAGTAATACTATCTTGTACACTCGTCCAATTGGTAAAGAAAGAAGAATTTGGCCAACGATTTGATCTTTTAATGTTTCCATGTGCTGTTCCATCACGTGCTGGAATTTGGGTGTATTTAAAATCAGGGTGACCGACAGGGAAAGTTCGTATATCCTTTTCTGGAAGTTCGATTAGTACTTCTTTTTCCCACTGTTTTTTATACTGTACCATTTCTTCTAAAATATCAGGATACTTACTAGCTATATCTTCTTTTTGACTGGGATCACTTATCATATCAAAAAGTTTATTTTGATCATCTATCCGGAATTGTTGATTGCGAATACTGGTTTTATTTCTCCAATGGTTTACGATAAATCGCTCTTCCCAATTTGCATTTTTCTCCAATAGCAATGGTTTTAGACTTTTACCATCTATTGACTTATTCGAATTCGAGGAAATACCAGTTAAATCGGTAAGTGTGGGAAGCAAATCTATAGCAGAAGCTATAGGTTTTACTATTTTTCCTGCTTCGATTTTTCCTGACCATTGAATAATGAGTGGAGAACGGACACCTCCTTCATTAGTTGATCCTTTCACCCCTTCCATACCACCATTCCACCTCCAGCCATTTGGGCCATTATCTGAAAGATATATAATGATAGTATTTTCTTCCAGTTCTAGTTCCTTAATTTTATTAACAATCTTACCTACGTTCCAATCAATATTTTCACACATAGCATAAGCTGCTTTGGTGTGTTCTGTGTTTTCCTTTTCCTTATATCGATGGTTGTTTTGTGGTTCTTTAAATTTGAACTTATCCCACCACTTATCAGGCACTTGCATAGGGCTATGAGGAGTATTAAAAGGAAGATATAGAAAAAACGGGTTGTCTTTATTTGTGTCAATAAAATTGACCGCATGATTGGTCAAATCATCTGGTAAAAAACCATTCCCTTTAACCAACTTTCCATTATGCTCTAATACAGGGCTGAAATAATTACCCCAATGTCCAGAACAAAATCCATAAAAATCATCAAAGCCCCGTGCATTAGGGTGGTAAGGATACTGCATTCCATTATGCCATTTGCCATAAGCGGCTGTTTTGTATCCATTTTGTTTGAAAATATCTGCTATGGTAGTCTCGTCTAAATCCAACCTTTCACCTCCTGCTGATGTCGAATATACTCCTCCTCTGACATGATATCTTCCAGTTAATATTTCAGCCCTAGTTGGAGAACATACAGGACTGACAAAAAATCTATCGAACATGGCTCCATTTTGAGCGAGGCTATCAATGTTAGGTGTACTTAAGTCAGGGTTTCCATTTAAGCTTAAATCTCCCCACCCTTGATCATCAGTTAATATGAGTATTACATTAGGTTGATTTGTTGATTCTTTGGTTTTTGGAGAATTACAAGATACTACTAAAATGATCGTAATAACCACTAAAAATAAGGATACAGGGTTTATCAGAGAGTTTGTCTTGATCATTACGGTTTATTAATGAGGGTTCTAATTTAGCTTGAAAGTGACAACAAATACCTTTTTCCTACATGTGTTTGTTTTTAGATTTTCTTTCATTCTGTTCTAACAAAATTTCATCTAGCTGATATTGGTCAGAATAAATAGACTTTGGAGAATCTCTTAAATTATAATTGGAACTTAGTACTTGTCCGTATGCTCCAGCAGAAAATATTTTTAAATAATCTCCTCTATTAGTATCTGTTAATAATGCATTCCCAAAAGTATCAGTGCTTTCACAAATAGGACCAACAACTTGATAGGTTTCATTTCCTCGATCAGATGAAATATTTTCTATCGCATGAAAAGAATTATACAATGCTGGTCGTATCAAATCCGTCATACCTGCATCAATAATTGCAAATTTTATATTTGCACCATTTTTAACATACAGCACCTTTGAAATTAAACTTCCAGACTGTCCAATAATAGATCTTCCTAACTCAAAATGTACTGTTTGATTTTCGAGAACATTTAGATGTGTTTTAAAAACATTGAAGTAATCTTCAAAATTTGGTATTGGATTATCTTTAGGGGAGTTGTAATCAATACCAATACCTCCCCCCATATTTAGGTGTGGTAATTTAATTTCTTTCGAAATTAAATAGGACTGAATAGAGTTAACTTCATCACTCAATTTCTTAAATGGAAGCATGTCTGTTATTTGTGAACCCAAATGAAAGTGCAATCCAATAAAGTTAAGATTTGGGTACTTTTTAATTTCTTCAATAGCTTCCCATAAATTCTGTGTGGGAATACCAAATTTATCTTTGGAAGTACCAGTAGTTATAGAAGGATGAGTATTAGCATTAATATTGGGGTTAATACGTAATGCTATATTAACTTCTTTTTGAGCTATTTCAGCAATTACCCTTATCTCCTCAATTGACTCACAGTTGATACTATGAATGTTATTATCGATGGCAGTACGAATTTCATTATCTGATTTACCAACACCCGCCAGTACAACTTCATTGTGATTAAACCCACATTCTAAGGCTTTATTTATTTCATTTCCGCTAACACAATCAGCACCAAACCCATGATCACTGATGATTTTAAGAATTTTTTCCTCAGCATTTGCTTTTAGCGCATAATGAACTTTGAATGGGTTTCCTTTAATATTTGTATCTATAGATTGAAGTGTTTTGTCTAACAAATTCAAATCGTAATAGTAAAAGGGAGTGTTTATCATAATACTTTTTCATTATCTAGCCCTTGAAAAACTACTCCAGTACCATTTTCTTTAGACATAATTATTTTTCCATTAACTAAGCTTGGTCCTTTAGCTATATCTTTTTCTAATAAAGAAGAACCATCCATATCTACTTCATCTATTTCAGGAAGTAATTGAGATATGGCAGAAATACCTACTGAAGACTCTGTCATACAGCCGATCATTACTTTCATGTCTAAATCTTTCGCCTTTTTTATCATTCTTCGTGCAGGAGTAAGTCCTCCGCATTTCATGAGTTTGATATTCACGCCATGAAAATGATTTTGACATTTCTCAATTGAATCTTCTGTAACGCAACTTTCATCTGCAAATAGTGGCAATTCACTTTTTTGGTATATTTCTTTCATTCCTTCCCAGTCATCTGCCTGTAGTGGTTGTTCTATAAACTGAACATTATATTTTTTTAGTTCTTTCGAATTAAATATGGTTTCGTCAACTCCCCATGCACAGTTAGCATCAACTCTAAATATTGCATCAGTATATTTTCTAAGTTCTCTTATTATATCTAGGTCTTCATTTGTACCTAGCTTTATTTTGTAGATAGGCCAGGGGAATTCTTGCATTTTTTTCACCATATTTTCTATACTATCTATACCGATAGTATAGTTGGAGATAGGAATAGTTTTAGGAATGTTTTGAAGTTGTGAATTCCAAATTTTATACAATGGTTTTCCTTTTGTTTTACCGTATAAGTCATGAATCGCAATATCTAATGCACATTGTGCAAAGGAATTTTTTGATAGTAATGGATTCATGATTTCCCAAAATTCTTCAGGATTTTCACCATTATATTCTTCTATTTTTTGTCGATTCTTCTCAAGAATATCAACCATTGCTTCTATAGTATTGCCATAGTAAAAATTGGAAGTGGCTTCACCAAAACCACTATGGCTACCATTATTTAATTCAACTACCAGTGTCTTTTGAGTATTACGCTCATTGTAAGCAATCTTAAAAGTATGCTTTAGTTTGAGGTCAAATTGGTGAAGTTTCATTTTCATAAATATCAATTGAAGCGTTTTATAGATAATGCAGATTAATCTACATGTGTAGATTTTCCTAAAACTAATTCCGAGATAGGTTTTCCTGTATTAGTAACCATGCTTATTCCCAATATTTTGTTGTTGCATTTAAAAAAATAGACTTTGTATCTCATAGATTTATATATAGTAAACCACTATTTTTCATTGGTTTCCCTTCCTACAATAAGGATATATAACTTTTTCTATTTTTAATTATTAGAAACTTAAAAACTGAAAAAAAATTTTTCAAAAATATCAAAAGGTTTTGAATAATTAGTGTCTTTGTGAATAAATTATGAGACATATAATTGACTCATATAGTGCTAGTTTTTAATGATTTAACTAATAATATTCGAAATATTCATACAAATGAAGTAGTTATTATATTGTGTGGTAACAATAAGTTAAGCAGTACTAAAGTCATTATTCTTTCATGTTAGTTTTTCAATTCGTAACTATTCTATTCAATCATGAGTTTATTCTTATTAATTTAGCAAACTATGATTGGTCAGCGTTTCACTGAATATATTCCTGAAAAAGCACTTCAAAAAGGTGACTTTGAAAATTTGCTCAAAATTTTCTTGGAGTTGGTAACTATAACTGGTGGTGATGTGAAAGAAGCTTTATCATGGCTTACCAATATTGATAAGCAGCACAATATTACGAATAGTGATTATGGCATTGGTGATTTTATCGATGAATTAAAGGCTAAAGGATACTTGTCTGAAGATAATCAAACAGGACAAATTAGAGTAACTGCAAAAGGTGAACAACAAATTCGTAAAAATGCTTTGGAGGAAATTTTTGGTAAGCTCAAAAAATCTGGTAAAGGGCAGCATAACACCAATTATAAAGGGCAAGGAGATGAACAGGGAACAGATCGAAGACAATTTGAATTTGGTGATAGCATTGATCAAATTTCTATAACTGATTCAATCCGAAATGCACAGATAAATCACGGTTTAGGAGATTTTAAGTTAGCAGAGGATGACTTAGAAATAGTAGAAAGCGAGTATAAAACACAAACTTCAACCGTTTTGATGATTGACATTAGTCATTCTATGATATTGTATGGTGAAGATAGAATAACACCAGCTAAAAAAGTAGGGATGGCACTTGCTGAGCTTATTAGTAGAAAATACAAAAAAGATACGCTCGATATTATTGTGTTTGGGAATGATGCATGGCAGATTACTGTAAAAGATTTACCTTTTCTACAAGTAGGGCCATATCATACCAATACAATTGCAGGTTTGGAACTAGCCATGGATTTATTAAGAAGGAGGAAAAATAAGAACAAGCAAATTTTTATGATTACTGATGGTAAACCTACATGTATGAAAGTAGGTATTAAATATTATAAAAATAGTTTTGGTCTTGATCCTAAAATCCTAAATAAAACATTGAATCTAGCAACTCAATGCAAAAAAATAAATATTCCAATCACTACGTTTATGATTGCTTCAGACCCATATTTAAAGGAATTCGTAAAAGATTTTACTGAAGCTAATAATGGAAGTGCTTATTATAGTAGTTTGCAAGGATTAGGTCATCTAGTGTTTGAGGATTATAAAAATAACAGAAGAAAGAAATATTGACTATATGGATTATAAACAAATTCCAGTAACAACGCTTTTGCAGATTGATACATTAGGAAAATTGAAAGTAGCAGGATATCGATCAAAAGGTATAAAAGAAGAACTTAGGGAAAACCTAATTAGCAAGTTAGAAAAAGGAGAACAAGTGTTTGAAGGCATTTATGGTTACGAGGATACAGTAATTCCCGATGTGGAAAGAGCTATTCTTTCAAGACATAATATTAATTTTTTAGGATTAAGAGGACAAGCCAAAACTAAGATGGCGAGGATGATGGTAAATCTATTGGATGAATATATCCCAGTAGTGAAAGGTTCCCCCTTGAATGATGATCCTCTCAACCCTATTTCCAGATTTTCGATAGATGAAATTGACCAACATGGTGATGAAACGCAGATCAGGTGGATGAATCGAGATGAGCGCTATACAGAAAAATTAGCAACACCCGATGTTTCTATTGCTGATCTAATCGGAGATATTGACCCTATAAAAGCGGCTAGTTTAAAACTTCCTTATTCTGATGAACGAGTTATCCATTATGGATTAATTCCACGGTCGCATAGAAGTATTTTTGTAATCAATGAATTACCTGACTTACAAGCTCGTATTCAGGTAGCATTATTTAATATTTTGCAAGAAGGAGATATTCAAATTCGTGGTTTCAAACTTAGGTTACCTTTGGATATTCAGTTTGTATTTACTGCCAATCCTGAAGATTATACGAATAGAGGAAGTATTGTGACTCCTTTAAAAGACAGAATTGATAGTCAGATTATAACACATTATCCTAAATCTATTGAAATAGGGAAGAAGATCACTGAACAGGAGGCAAATATTAAAGTTGAGCAGAATGAAAAAATTAATCAGTTTAGCCTAGCAAAAGACTTAATAGAACAAATTGCTATAGAAGCTAGAGAAAGTGAATATGTTGATCCTAAAAGTGGTGTTTCTGCACGATTAACTATTGCAGCTTATGAAAATTTAATAAGTGCTGCCGAACGTAGGAGCTTAATTAATAAAGAGAAGGTTACTCAAATTAGAATAGGAGATTTTATTGGAGCAATTCCTGCTATTACTGGAAAGATAGAATTGGTATATGAAGGAGAGCAGGAGGGAGCTGGAATTGTAGCCCAAAATTTGATAGGAAAAGCAATACGTACGCAGTTTTTGAATTATTTCCCAAATCCTGATGAAGTACGCAAGTTAAAGGGTAAACCAAATCCTTATACCACAATTACAGATTGGTTTGGAAAGGGCAATATGCTGGACTTGTTATATGATTTGAGTAATAATGATTATAAGAGCACTTTAAAAAGTGTGCCAGATTTGTCAGAATTGATTAAAAATAATCAACCAAAAATAGATGTGGATACGCAATATTTTATGATGGAGTTTGCGCTATATGGACTAGCTGAATATAGTTTGCTGAGTAAACATCAATTAGAAAGAGGAATGAAGTTTAAAGATTTGCTTAGTAGTATGTTTTCTTTAAAAGATTTTAGTGATGATGAAGAGGATTTAGGTTGAAAAACAGGTTACCGAAGTAATTTTTTAGTAAAATAAATTATGCTTTAGTCCAGCTTATTTTATATTCATCATATTCGTCACCCTTTTCTATGGATTTGTAGTAAGTAATAACAGGGTTATATACAAATGTTTTTCTAATTAATTCATCTAGTATTCCAAATTGTAAAGATCGATTGAAAGTCTGTGTCCTTCTCATGATAATATAGTTCTCACCTTTATCTGTAATTTCCCAACCTCTTTTTTTTGGATCAATAATAACTACTGATGCTACCTCTTTTAAAGCTTCCATCATTTCAATTGGCTCACAATTTTCAGTGATCAATTCCATTTTTAACATAGTTTTATAGGCCCTCTCACCAATTTTTCTTCCAAGTCGTTTAGTATTTATCAGACCAATTTCATTCTCAATTTTTGCACACATATCATTGTACACTTGAATTGGTACATGATTCATAGGATCTGACAAATCATAACCTGAAGCTATCTCTTTTAGTTTAGATTGAAAGCTATTTCTAGAGTCATATAGTTCTATCACATCATTTATAAAAGCTGTAATGAGCGTTACGTCTTCAGTTGAATTATCCATATATAAATTTAATATTTTTGTTTAAAATATAAAGTGTTTAACTATTAAAACACATCATTCAATAGATCTCTAAACCTATTAGTATTCCAATTTCTGAAAATTTATACTTAGTATTTATGACTTGGTAGCCTCTGAATTATTAATTCTGGAGGAAGTATAAAAAGTTCCATTTTTTGATAGTAATTCGTAATGATTATAGTCATTAATTTCGTTGAGTAGAATCATAATAAATGCAATAAATATTCATAAAATTTATGTTGTTAAATTATTATGAGATGTTTACTTCTAATTTTTTCTCAGACAACTCACAGCTAAATTTCGGAAAACATTTTTCTCATAAAATTCTATTAAATAAAGGCGAAAAAAAACTTTTCAGGAAATTAATTGAGTCAATTACTTTAGCTAAAAAGTCTAACAATAAGTTAGAAAAAGCTCGTGTTTTCTTGTTCCGTTCGCTAGGGTTTTTAATTGCAATGATTGTTGTTGTTTTAGCATTTGAATGGAAAACTTATGATTCTGTAAATAGAATTTCATTAAATGTGATAGAAACCAATACTGATGAATTTTTGGACATACCCATTACAGTTCAGCCACCTCCACCTCCACCGAAAAAAATGGCAGTTAGCATTATAGAAATTCCTAAGTATGAAGAAATAGAAGAAGAGGTAGAGATTGATTTTGATATAGAAACTAATGAAGAAATGGTAATTCAGGAAGTGAACTATGATGAGATTGATAAGGTAAATGAAGAGGAGGCAGATGATATTTTTCTTATTGTTGAAAGCTCTCCTCAACCTGTTGGTGGATTATCTGCTTTTTATGAATTTGTAGCAAATGAAATTAATTATCCAAAAGCTGCTTTAAGGGCACAAATGGGAGGGAAGGTTTTTGTTATGTTTGTAGTTAATAAGGATGGTAGTCTGAGCGATTTTGAAATAGTAAAAGGAGTAGGGTTAGGTTGTGATGAAGAAGCAATTAGAGTTTTAAAAAAAGCACCAAATTGGATTTCAGGTAAACAACGAGGTAAAAATGTAAGAGTGAGAATGGTATTACCAATAAATTTTGTTTTAAAGAACAGATGATATTAATGATCTTTTTATGAAAGTTATTAATACACTGGGTATATGATGGTTTATTCTGTGACTTACTGTATGCCACTTATGCCTTGCTTTGCAAATGCCTCAGCATATTTGAAGTTCGATCCTGATTCCAGTCCTCTAAACTCAGACATTTTCTCATGATGACCGTACCATTCTTCAGGATTTTGACTAACATGCTTCATAATAGCTTCTTTTTTTAATGTTGCAGTATCTGTGATGTCGACATAATGCGTAGGGTTGAAATTTTGTGTTTGCGATCCAGTGAGTACTTCAAAATAATACAGATCAAATGCCTTATTTTCATTCGATCTAAACAAATTCCATGTGTTATAAACTAAGTTAAAAGCTGCACGATGGTCTGGATGTGTGTCTATGGGCCAATGTGTCATTACAATAGAAGGGTTTTCCTTTTCAATCAACTGCGCCATTTTATTGAACTCATTTCTATTAATGTTGGTGTCTCCATCAACTTGTCCGAAAAAATAAGGTCGGGCTTTAGATATTTTACATGCTTCATCAACTTCAGTAGATCGTATTTTTGCTGCATTTTCATGTGTTTCCCCCTTTATCCCTGCTTCACCTCTTGTTATGTAAACATTAACAACTTCATGCCCAGCAGCGGTTAGTTTACAAATAGTTCCTCCACAACCACTTTCAGGATCATCAGGATGACCTCCTACAATCATAATTTTCATTTTGCCTTCGGTTTCATGTTTATTGCTTCTAAAGCCATATGAAGGTAAACTAAATAATGATGCTCCTAGAACACCTGTAGAGGTGGTGAGCATTTGTCTTCTGTTAATTTTATTCATCGATTATATATTGTTTTGGAATAGATTGACAAGATGTTATTTTGTTAATGTCAGTAAATATATACTGTTAATGGAAATATTAATAATTTAGTTTTTGCCTATTATTTTTATAGACAGTCTAATATAGTGGACGATTGTTTGTATTGAATTAATTAAGATTTAATTCTGCATTAAATTTTTCTAAAACAAATTATCCTTTAATTTTACAGCTTAATGCAAAGTGCTTTATCATAAGTGAGTAACAATATAACATATAACGCTTTATTAACCCCTATAATTTCAGGGTTTGGTTGTATTATTACTATCACTACTACCATTATTATTACCCCATAGCGGGGTTAATATTAATATATCGCCACTAGGCAACGGCCAAACAAACAACTACTTTTTTCTAGGTTCATTAATCTAATTTATTAGGTAATTATAATTATGCAAGTCATTAAATTTGGAGGTACTTCAGTTGCTTCTGCAAAAAACATATCTATAGTAAAGGATATAATACAAGAAAAACATACTAATTCGTCTCTTATAGTAGTAGTATCAGCATTAGGTGGTATTACTAACCAGCTCATAGGAAGTAGTGATATGGCAGCTAATGGAGATGCAGCGTATTTGAGTATGTTCAAAGAAATTGAAAAAACACACTTAAATACAGCAAAGGAGTTGTTATCTGTTAAAACTCAAGGAAATACACTCAGTAAAATCAAAATGCTACTCAATGAATTGGAAGATATCTGTAGAGGTGTATTCCTGATTCATGAACTTAGTAATAAAACTAAAGACAAAATTCTCAGTTTTGGGGAGTCTCTGTCAGCTGTGATTATTAATGATTACTTGATAGATCAGGGGTTGTTGTCTGAGTTAGCCGATGCTAAAGTGTTTATTAAAACTGATAGTAATTACGGTCGTGCTAATGTAGATTTTAAAATATCGAACGAAAAAATAAAAGACTATTTTAAGGAAAAGACA
>Ga0224506_10002370_pt1 | contig 12826 bp, 11 predicted proteins | sample SF_Jan12_sed_USG_2_FD_169108 | JGI IMG/M metagenome (GOLD analysis project Ga0224506, IMG submission 169108) | Sediment microbial communities from San Francisco Bay, California, United States - SF_Jan12_sed_USGS_8_1 | ecosystem: Environmental > Aquatic > Marine > Sediment | place: USA...
ATTGCACCCACCATCCTGCTTTGTTTGTCTGTGTTTTTTGGAATAAACAATACCATTCAGCAATATCAATCCACAAAGAGTGAAATAAAAGGACTTGAAGCCGTCAGGTATCTTTTTCATATCGCCAGTGATTTGCAGAGAATAAGAGGGCTGCATCATATCGCTTCTATAAAACATTCCTATGTGATTGGTCAGGAAATAGAAGCAAGCTACCAACATCTTGATGCTGATATTGAAAACAATGAATGGGTAGAGCTCATGGCTTATTTTAATATTGATAATGAAATATCAGATATATATGCCAGCGAGAAGGATTTGAGATTTTCGGAAACAAAAGAAAAGAATTATGATGAAATATTTTATATTTATTCAGCCTTGATTAATAAGGTACATGATATTATTTATGACGTTTCCAATAAATCAGAGCTTACACTTGATCCCGAAATTGAAAGTTATTATTTAATGAATGTGGCGGTCATACAGCTTCCTGAACTGGTAGAGTCTATCGCAATACTTCGTGGAATGGGTGGTGGTTTGCTTGCGAAGGGAAGTATTGCCGAAGACGAACGGGATGTTTTTGAAATAAATGCTGCCGTTACACGAAGCCTGATCAAAAAAACAAACAAATCGATAACATATACAAAAGGTATTTTGAGTAATCTTGATGCTGGCATTTTGGATGGAGCTCATTTATTTGATAAAAATGTGGCGTCATTGCTTAAACAGTGTAAAACGTTTCCGTGCAAACCAGGCTCTGATGTTTCTCCTGAATCATATTTCAATCAGGTATCAATTGTCATCTCAGGTCTGAACAATGTTTTTGTTACAAGTGCTAATCTTCTGGAAGAGCGACTTAATAACAGACTGGAAAGATATTCCTGGAACATTGCACTTACTGTAATCTTTACTTTATGTGCCATTATTGCAATATCATTGATTACTTACTATTACTATCGTCAGCAATTATATGCATATCAGAGGATGGAGCATCATTCTGTTACAGATCCATTAACAGATATACCGAATCGTCGTCTTTTGGATGCCGAGTTTTCACATGCAGTTCAATATGCCAAACGTGAAGGCAGGGGGCTGGCTTTCGGCTTAATAGATATTGATAATTTCAAGCCGTATAACGACACCTATGGTCATCGACAGGGTGATATTGCATTAAAGAAAATTGCGGACGTTTTGAAAGGTGTTTTTCAACGGGGTGGTGATTATTATTTCAGATATGGAGGAGAAGAATTCTGTTTCTTTTTTCAAACGGACTCCGAAGAAAAAGTCAAACAAATCGCAGGGATGATTCATGAAGCTATTAAAGATGCTGGAATTGTTCATGTTAAAAACTTTCCTTATGGCATTATTACAGCATCAATTGGGATAGTGTTTCATTCCAGGATCGAAAATACAGATATTGATTATTGGATAAAGAATGCGGATTCAGTGCTATATCGTGCCAAGGAGTATGGGCGAAACCGATCCGAATTCATGATCGCCGGCAAAAGCATAGGCCTTAATTTAAAGTCAATATAACAGGATAAAAAAGGGACAGATTTATTTTTAATTGTTATTTAGTTAAAAATAAACCCATTCCCTTTTTACACCTCTTATTAATTTAATTGATTGATTTTCAGATAGCTATCTATTTGGCTTGTGGTGTTCTTACCAGGGGTTAATAGATGAGCTATATCCAAAACGAGGATTAACTGATCAAAGTCTTCTTGATCAGGTTTGCTCAAATATTCTCTTGAAGCATCAACATAGTTTTGTAGCTGTTCAGTAACCTGAGGTATGTTTATTTTTAGACTGTTTTTAGTTGGATTGTTAAAGTTATCGAGAACAGTTTTAGCTTCTTGCAAGATGCCAACTAGCGTGTGGTTTGGGTCAATTTCATGGACAGAAGCGCTATAGCTATCAATAAAATTTGATACTTCACGTACAGCTGAGCCGTTGGTGGTGTCATCAGGTGCCGATCTTGCCGCCAGATTTGCTACCAGACTTGCCGCATTATCAGGAGTAATTAGTTTAAATTCTTCCAGTCGGAGGATGAAATCTTGAGTGATTCTGAAATCCAGTGGGTTTCCAGTAAAGAATTCCTCGTTTAATTTTTGTATATTCTCAGCTCTGGTAGAAATGTTAATGCTATCCTGATTTGTTGTCTCGCCAGTAGATTCATCTGTTGTTGTAGCTTTAGAGTATGATGCTGATTCAGCTTGCTGTGCTGCATTTTTTCGATTGCCTGCGATCAGAGCAGGGTCTGTGCCTGTTGGTGTGATAGTGGCCATTCTTTGGTTTCTCTGTTTAATATATTGATTTAGTACAAATATTAAATGCAATTACCATGCCATAATTAATTAAATGGGTCGGTGACAGATATTAATCATTCTCAAACATTTGGGGTCAGTGCAAAAACCAACATATAATGTTCGGAATATTTGGGACCGAAGTAAAAAATCTTTTTTGATAAATGAGACAATAATGATTAAGCGAACAATACTTGTTTTAACCGCCTTCCTTTTTACGAGCACCGTCATTGCAGATGAATTCCTGAACACAGAGCAGATTAAGGCATTATTCACCAACCAAAGCTTTGATATTAATGTTGTCGCGAGGGACATGAACCTGCAGGGCTATGACAGTGCTGATGGTGTACATCTGGTGTATGTGCCGGCAACAGGCAAGACGGCGGAAAGTAAATGGTGGGTTGAAGACAACAAGCATTGTGTCGATCACCCCAAGTACGGGGTTAAGTGCAAATCAATCAAATCGGTTGGCAACGGGGTTTATCATGGCATTATCGATGGCAAACTTACCCAGAAACTAAGCAATTTTCGTGCAGGTAAAAGCTTTAATAAAAAATAAATGTAACATAATTCGAATCCTTCCTCTAGCATCACAGATAACTCTATTCTGTCTCCATTTTTTTAATTAGTGGTAATATATAAGCGGGCTTGGGCTAATAACAAGGGAGATAAGTATGGATAAGAAATTTATATTAACAGCACTTGGTTATGCAATTATCGGTATGGTATTGGGTATCTTTATGGCCGCAACAAAAGATCACGGCCAGCATGTAACGCATGCCCATATCATGTTGATTGGTTTCGTGGTTTCGTTTATTTACGCTCTATGCCACAAGTTGTGGCTAAATAATACGAATAGCAAACTGGCAGTAATTCAATATTATATTCACCAGGCGGGAACGCTTTTCGTTATTATCGGTTTGTTTTTATATTACGGAAGTTTTGTGGCAATAGAAACGATTGATCCTGTTCTGGCGATATCCTCAATCACGATTTTAGTTGGGATGATATTGATGAAGGTGCTTTTTATACAGTCCAGCAAAAATACTTCATAAATAGATAATCATTATTATTAATCTCTTGACATACTAGGATGCACGTCCTAAATTAACCCTCATGATTAGGACGGGTGTCCTAGCGGCAGTTTTTCATACAATCACGATGAAAGAGGGATGGGCACATGAGTGACAATAATAATTCCGGGATCGATCTGTTTTCTCCAGTTAAGCTGGGCAATCTGACATTTTCAAACCGCATTATGATGGCGCCTCTGACGCGCAATCGGGCAGGCGCAGGCAATGTACTGCAGGACATGAATGTTGAGTATTATCGCCAGCGTGCAACTGCTGGTTTGATTATTTCCGAGGCATCACAAATTTCGCCACAGGGTGTGGGTTATCCGCTAACACCGGGCATTCACACTGCCGAGCAGGTAGCTGGCTGGCGCAAGGTGATTAATGCCGTGCATGAAAAGGGCGGGCATATTTTTATCCAGCTTTGGCATGTCGGGCGTATTTCACATCCTTCCTTGCAACCGAATGGTGATGTGCCGGTTTCCTGTTCTGCGATTAAACCGGAGGGTGATGCCATTACCTATGAAGGTCCTCAACCGTTTGTTGAACCACGCGCGCTGGAGATAGATGAGATTAAGCAGATTGTCGATCATTACCGGATCGCGGCAGAGAATGCACAGGATGCCGGTTTTGATGGTATTGAGATCCATGCAGCGAATGGTTACCTGATTGATCAGTTCTTGCGTGATGGCAGTAACCAGCGCACGGATGAGTATGGCGGCTCACTGGAAAACCGCTATCGTTTTCTGAATGAAATCGTGCAGGCCGTGACCAAGGTATGGGAGCCTTCACGCGTTGGTGTACGCATCTCGCCTGAAAATGCGTTTAATTCAATCAGTGATTCTGATCCGCAAACCACATTCAATTATGTGGCTGAAAAGCTGTCCGGCTACGGACTGGCTTATTTACATGTAGTCGAAGGCGATATGCTCACAGGTGCGCTCAACGTGGATTATCGCAAGATTAAAGACTTGTTTGGTGGTCACTATATGGCAAACCTGAATTACACATTAGAGAGCGCACAGCAGGCAATCGCCAGTGGCAATGCAGACAGTGTCGCCTTTGGCAAATTATACATTGCCAATCCCGATCTGGTGGAACGATTCAAACAGGGTGCGGAGTTGAATACACCGGACATGGATACATTTTATGGCGGTGATGAACATGGATATACCGATTACCCGACACTGGAAACAGCATCGGCATAATAAAGCGTGCAGATATGGTAGATACAAAAGAGAACATAAGGGAAAAGATCATTACCGTTGCCGATGATTTGTTTTATCGCAATGGTTATGTGCAGACTTCGTTCTCGACTATTTCAGAGGCCGTTGGTATCTCGCGCGGTAATTTTTATTATCACTTCAAGACCAAGGATGAAATTCTGGATGCGGTGATTAACCGGCGTATGGGCAATGTCCAGAGGATGCTTGACCAATGGGAAACTGAAGGGAAAAAACCGGAGGATCGTATTCGGTGCTTTATTAATATTCTGCTCATGAACAAGGTAAAAATAAAACAATTTGGTTGCCCGATCGGCACACTGAGCACAGAGTTGGTAAAACTGGAACATGAGTCACAAGAAGAGGCAAACAAACTCTTTACACTGATTCGAGGCTGGTTGCGTGATCAGTTTATTGCACTTGGCAAGAAAAAAGAAGCCGATGAACTCGCGATGCACCTGCTTGCCCGAAGTCAGGGGATTGCGACATTGGCAAATGCATTTCACGATGAAAAGTTTATCAAGAATGAAGTCAAACAAATGAATGAATGGCTGGAGTCAACAATAAAAAAACAATAGCGGGAGAGATAAATGTTTATTGTATTGCTTAAATTCGCTGAAAATAAATCACTGGCCGGTCAATTTATGGATGGCCACAATGCATGGATTAAGCAGGGTTTTGATGATGGTGTGTTTTTGTTAGTCGGTGGTCTCCAGCCGAGTTTGGGTGGCGGCATAGTTGCACACAATATTGAACTGCCAGATCTGCAAAACAGGGTGAATGAAGATCCTTTTGTTGCAGAAAATGTAGTTAGTGCGGAAATTCTTGAAATCACACCAGCAATGGCTGATGAACGGCTTAATTTCTTACTTGATAAGGGCAATGCATGAGTCAGGTGATAGTAAAAGGCCCTGATGGGAAGCTACGTTGTGAATGGTGCAGTCTTGCGCCTGAGTTTCTGGACTATCACGATACCGAGTGGGGATTTCCGGTTAAGGATGATAAACGCCTGTTTGAAAAAATATGTCTTGAAAGTTTTCAGTCAGGATTGAGCTGGCGCACCATTCTTGCCAAGCGGGAGAATTTTCGCAAGGCATTTCATAAATTCGATTTTAATAAAGTGGCGCGTTTTACTGAGCGCGATGTAAATCGATTGCTCAAGGACGAAGGTATTGTGCGCCATCGCGGAAAAATTGAGGCGACCATCAATAATGCAAAACGGGCACAGGAACTTGTTAAAGAAGAAGGCTCATTAGCGGCCTATATCTGGCAATATAAGCCAGAACCCAGGAAACTGGCCAAACCACAGACTGTATCCACATCGCCGGAATCCATCGCCTTATCAAAAGATTTAAAAAAGCGAGGCTGGAAGTTTGTCGGCCCTACAACCGTTTATGCCTTTATGCAGGCGATGGGGCTGATAAATGATCATGTGAAAGGCTGTATAACCAGAAACAAGGTCGAAAGTGCACAGAAAAAGTTTAAACTGCCGAAAGAAAAATAAATATAGTATTCCTGTCAATCTTTACACAACGATTACATACGCTTTATACAAACCCTACGTTTTCTTCCTACAGTAACGCCTCCTTAGTTAATCTAAATCCAAGAACGGGAATTCCCGGGGAGGTTAGTGTAATGAAAAGCTGGTACAGGAATATGACGGGTGTTTTCTTGTCAGGGGCATTGATGATGTCTGGTCATGCTGTGGCATCAGATGACGGCATGTATGAGGTTACCGTTACCAATATTACCCAAGGTACGATTTTTACGCCGATTATGGTGGCGACGCACCAACGTGGCTTGAAGTTGTTCGAGCTGGGCGCAACGGCATCGGATGAGCTTGCGCAATTGGCAGAGGGCGGTAATACAGCACCACTGTCAGGGTTGCTGGAAAATCAGGGTGCACATGATGTTGTGACAGGTGATGGCGTTTTACTGCCGGGACACTCAATGACATTGATGGTGAATGTGGATGATGACCATCGTTATCTCAGTGTTGCCTCGATGCTGGTACCAACCAATGATGCGTTTTTTGCTGTTAATGGCATGCGTGGTCCTGGCAAGCACAAGAGTAAAATCTTTATGGTTCCTGCCTATGATGCTGGTACGGAAACCAATGATGAGCTTTGTGTCAGTATTCCGGGACCTCCATTTATCTGTGCTGGTGAAGGATACAATCCAAACAGTGGTGAAGGCTATGTATATATTCACCCCGGCATACAGGGTAACGGTAATCTGGAACCAGCCAGTCTGGCCTGGAACAATCCGGTCGCCAAGGTCACTGTCAAGTTTATAAAATAAGTGGTAAATGGGTCAGTGGCAAAATGACTCCCTCAATTGCCGCTGACCCTTTTTATTTTATCTTTAATATCTTCAACGAAAGGATTATGCTTTAACGAACCTTTGTTGAGTGTATTTTAGATGAAAATCGGTTTGGCTCTGGGAAGTGGATCATCACGCGGATGGTCTCACATCGGTATTTTAAAAGCGCTGGCTGAGCTGGGCATCGAGCCGGACGTTGTTTGCGGTACTTCTATCGGCGCACTTGTCGGCGCCTCCTATGTTTCAAATAATTTGGGGAAGCTTGAAAAGTGGGCATGCTCTTTGACCCGTTTTGAAATGGCGCGTTTTCTTGATATCAATACTTCATTAAACGGCTTTGTTGATACTGAGCGACTACATGAGTTTTTAAATGAATACGTTGCCAGTGATGATGCGTTGATTGAGGATTTCCCCAAACAATATGCCGCAGTCTCAACAGAGCTCAAAACCGGCAGGGAAGTGTGGTTGACTACCGGTTCGGTTATTCAGGCGGTATGGGCTTCAATCTCATTGCCAGGGTTGTTTCCTGCCATCAAAAACGATGACAAGTGGCTGGTGGATGGAGGACTGGTAAACCCGGTGCCGGTGTCTGTCTGCCGTGCTTTGGGTGCAGATGTTGTGATTGCAGTTAATTTGAATGGCGACATCATCGGCAAACATTTTGCCAAGGCCGATGAACCCAAAAAAAGAGAGGCGAGTGTGGTCGGCAAGATTACCGATTTGGTAGAGGAGTACACCGGTTTTAAATTTGAGAATAACAAAAACAATGGCGAGCAGGCACCGGGGATGTATGAGGCGATTGCCGGATCTGTGAATATCATTCAGGACAGAATTACTCGCAGTCGCATGGCGGGCGATCCGCCTGACATTATCCTTTCGCCCCATCTGGCGCATATCGGTCTGATCGAATTTTATCGGGCAAAAGAGGCAATCGATGAAGGTGAGCGATGCGTCGAGAGAAAGGCAACAGAAATCAATCGTGCCCTGAAGCGATAATAAAAAAGCCCGACCACAGAAGTGGCCGGGCTTTTGTCTTTCTAGACAGTCAGTCTATTTTTTACGACTAACTTTGGTTCTGACCCTGACCACCCTGATAGACACAGGGACAGTATTGGATACAGTGCTGCCATCTGATACGTTAAAACTGAATCCGTCCTTGCTCGCACCGCTGTTTGGCAGGTAAACAAATGCCCCGGTACTGGAATCAGTAATAATCAGTATTCCATTGGCTGGCTGAGTAACCACTTCAAAGGTCAACGCATCACCATCGGCATCACTTGCAGTCAGGTAACCCACTAATGGCGTGTCTTGTGGTGTAACAAAACGTGCACTGTCAGCGACCGGTGCGGTATTACTTGATGCGATCGTAATAGATACCGTTGCTGTATTAGAGGTGTTGACACCATCGGTGACATTAAATGCAAAGCTGTCACTGCCGGTAGAACCCGATTGTGGCGTATAGGTGAATGCGCCTGTACTTGCATCAGTCAATACCAGCGTACCCTGTGTTGGCATGGTCACGATCTGGAATTGTAATGCATCACCTTCCGGATCTGTGGCGCTCAGACTTCCATTCAGGATATCAGTATTATTAACCGTAACTGATGTATCCATGGCGACAGGTGGTTCATTTGTTACGACCGGTACTACGCCAATCACAGTAACCACCATTGAATCACTTCTTGATATGCCTTTGTCGTCTGTCACTGTTAACTGGAAGCTCAAAGAACTGTCTTCAGTTGGTGCAGTAAATGACGCATTCAGTGCATTCGGATTAGTGATTGTGACGGCTGTTCCGCCTGTCTGTTTCCATACAATACTGGTAATGACACCATCATCACTGGCTGTACCATTCAGCACAACCTGATCGCCTCCATTCACGGTCATATCAGGACCGGCGTTGACGGCAGGTGCGCTGGAAGTCAGCGTAACCGCCCTTGTGGCATCGGCAATACCCGCACCACAAAGTGAGGTGTTACAGCTTGCTCCTGACGGGAACGGACGTGCTGAAGACAGCAGGTTTGTTTTTACCTGACTTTCAGACGGGAAGGTTCCTGTTTCCTGATAGTAAAGAGAGTAAATAAGGGAAGCGATACCGGCTACATGAGGTGCCGCCATACTGGTGCCACCTGCAAATGCATAGGCGTTCGAGCCCTGATATGAGGTTGTCCCTGTATCATAAAGCGAAAGAATGCCGTATGGATTCAGAGGGGACTCACCGCCAGGTGCCGCGATATCAACCTTGCTACCCCAGTTACTGTAATAGGTTTTACCACCACTGCGACCATTAGCCGCTACCGTGACAGCACCATTACAACCAGCAGGAGTATAACCAGCTGCATCCATATTGCTGTTACCTGCCGCAACGACGACAAGTGCGCCTGCCGCTGTGATTTCATTTATCGCTGTTTGATAAATGCTGGTAGAAGTACAGGTGTATGCACCACCCAGACTGAGGTTCAGGACTTTGGCGGGTGTTGGATTAGCAGGTACACCAATTACAGGCAAGCCTGCAGCCCAACGCATACCATCAACAATATCCGAACTGTAACCACCGCAACGACCTAAAGCACGTACGGGTAATATTTTTGATGTCCAGTTAACGCCTGCAACACCGGTAAAGTTGTTACTTGCTGCACCGATGGTGCCTGCCACGTGTGTTCCGTGCCACGAACTGGATCTTGCCGGTGATCCTGCGCCGCAATAATCCTGTGGAACCCAGTCACCCGGATCAGTTGCATTACTGTCACGGCCATCACCATCGTTTGATATAAAAGGATGAGAGATAAAGTCATAACCGGGCAGTACTCTACCATTTAGATCAGCGTGAGGTGTGATACCGGTATCGATAACAGCAACGACAACATTGGCATCACCTGTTGTTAAATCCCACGCGCCAGGCAAGTTCACACTGCCGGGTTCAACGGCCGAGGCATGATAATGCCATTGGTAACTGTAATAGAGATCAGCTGGTTCCATCATTTTTTGCAAAATATGATCCGGCTCTGCATTGCTTACTTCCGGATCACGTTTTAAACGCTCAATGATGGCGTTGATATTTTCAATCGGCATTTTTGCAGGGAGATTGATAACGTGCGCCTTGCCAGACATGGGGCGACCATACGTAAGAGGGTGCGCCGCCAGCACACTTAGTGCCTGCATTTTTCTGGAACGGTTCTGGGCTGTGGCCAGGCCGTTATTTTGATCGCGAAATTGCACAATAATGCGATCTGTTTGCATGGCTTCTGCCGCTTGCACGGGTACATCAGGCGATACCTCAAGGATTCTGCCTTCCGCTCTCGTGATTGTCGACGTCAGTCCAAGTGACAATGCGACTGCCAATGCCACCGAGCACCTCGATGGTGTAAATGGTTTATTATTTTTCATGCATTATTCCTCCGGTTATTTATCTATATAAACAGCACAACACGTCCTTACGCGTGCCAACTACTGACAGAGGAATATGTAAAGGGGAAAAAACCCTTAATTCCGGCAACCCCGCTATCGTAGGACCTGAGTCCCTTAGACCGGTGGCTTTGCGTCATCGCCTTTCGGACGAGTATGCCTTTGTCAGAATTGCTAAATCACCGCCATTGGTATTAAACATACCCAATGGGGCAAATCTCATAATGGATGCAGATTCACATTTTTTCTGTGAACCAGTTATCATAATGAATACACACAAATTACAGGTTATTTATATAAATCAACAGGTTATGTAGGGAAATAAATATGTTCTGTTTTGTGATGCAAGTAGCTATTTGTTACCAACGTGTTTTGCAATATTAATGTGTTTAACACCTGCCTTCTTACGATGCGTGCTTGATAACACCTGTTCATTGGGAGACAGGTGTACGACTCTGTTTTTACCTTGTTCCTTGGCAAGATAAAGTGCGGCATCTGCAGTCTTGATGATCTCATCAATACTGTAGTTGGCCACATCAGAAATAGTCGTGACACCCACACTGATGGTCACTACCGAGCAAACATTCGATTTCTCGTGAGGAATGTAGAGTTCGGCAACAGATTTGCACAGGTTTTCTGCAAGGGCCGTTGCGCCACTCTCAAAGGTTTCTGGCAAGACAACAGCAAGTTCTTCACCGCCATAACGTGCGGCGAGGTCAGAGGAACGATTTGCAACCTTACTGAATAATTTTGCAATATTCCTCAGGCAATGATCACCAACAACATGCCCGTATTTGTCATTGTATAGTTTGAAATCATCAATATCTGCAATAATTAGCGACAACGGAAAACCGGTACGTCTTGCGCGTTTCCATTCACTCATTAAATATTCATTGAAAGCGCGACGATTGGCAATTTTCATTACCGGATCTTCACGCGAGAGCACTTCGAGTTTATTATTTGATGTAATCAGTTTTTGTTCGGATTTTCTGCGCATGTCTATTTCATGTATTAACTGATCGCTGATCTCCTGTGCTTTCCTGTGGTTGTCGCGTATATGATTGATGTATGCCGCAAGGAGTAAAGTAAAACCCATCCCGATCCCAAGCATGAGGATGTAGTCATAATAAGAATATGCCCCATAAAGAACCGGGTCTGCATGTATTGTGACATCCCATTCTCGATCTGCAACCATGATAGAAGTCGAGTAATTCAGTAAGCCGGGCTTTTTTGCTTCTGGATAATGATAATAGATTAGGTTTTTTACACCCTTATCATTTGTTTCCGTGATCTCGATATAGACATGCTGAAAATCAAGGTAGTCAATAAACTTGTCGAGAATGGGACTGATTCGAAAAACACCTAAAACAAATCCCTCAATATAAGGATTATCCAGTGTGCGTATTATTTTGTCACTTTTGGAAACGGGGAGTGTGATTAAAAAAGCTTTTGAGTCACCTTTTTCCTGTACCAGTCTGATTGCGGATGATGCGGTTATCTCGTTTGTTAAGGCTGCCGTCTTTAGCATCACACTGCGCTCAGGATTTGATGCCAGATCATAGCCAAAGGCATTTTCATTCCCTTTGAATGGATACACATAACTGACGGGATAATAATAATCACGATCTGCCGCGCGAATCATTCCATTTTCTTTATGCATTTCTGTGATTTGATAGCCTTGTATAAAAAATGATTGCCGTTTTTCATGCTCGTCACGCTGGCTATGAGGGATACGTGGCACCCATTCCATGGCATGTATTTCGGGATATTGTCTTATGAATCCACGCACATACTTATTGAATTCATTATATGTTACATGCTCACTTCCCTGATAATATGAAACCAGATGGTATATGGCACGCATACTTGAGGAAATGTTACGTGATATTTCATTAGTTAACTTGTGGGATGAGTTGTCAAAGCTCTGTAATGTTAACTCATGTCTGCTGGCGCTAATAAGGGCTATCAAAAGACAGGTTATAGAGAGACCTGCGGCTGTGACCACCCACACCGACATATGTCTCGTGATTGTTTTCGATATACTCATAGCACCTGAACCCGGGTCAGACTGCTGTTAAAAAACACATACCCTAACTAAAGTTATTTATTGCTATAGCGGTATTGGGATACAATAATTCTCATAGAGATATTCATGGATTATCAGGACGTATTAATCACCTTTATGACAGAGCTTTCAGGACATCAATATTATGGTTATTCAAATGATTAAATTGCCTTTTTACTGCCTGCTTGTTTTGCTGTTATTACCATTAAATTCTGTAGCAGAACTCCAGCCTGATTTTGAGCGCGAAAAACGCCTGGAAGAACAGGTTGTAGATATCATTTTTGATGGCGAGCCGGTCTTTCTGAATGCCGGAAATCGCAAGTTTCTGGCGCTTCATATGGAGACGGATCAAGAGCCTGAAAAAGGGGCTGTCATTATCCTGCATGGGCGCGGCTACCATCCTGACTGGAAAAACGTGGCCAATCCGTTACGTAT
>Ga0224506_10002371_pt1 | contig 12824 bp, 17 predicted proteins | sample SF_Jan12_sed_USG_2_FD_169108 | JGI IMG/M metagenome (GOLD analysis project Ga0224506, IMG submission 169108) | Sediment microbial communities from San Francisco Bay, California, United States - SF_Jan12_sed_USGS_8_1 | ecosystem: Environmental > Aquatic > Marine > Sediment | place: USA...
CATTTCACCTTGCATTACATCTGACAGGCCATGTATCCGCACAATTCCGTCTGTTACTGACACAATGGTCCCTTGTGTTCGAACTTCTGCTGTATCAGCAAGTCCTTCAATCCTATTTTTAATCAGTTCACTGATTTCGGATGGATTTAACTGCATTTCATATAACTCCTAGCTTTTAAGTACAACGGCCATGGATTCAAGTTTAGCGCGAACAGAAGTATCGAGAATTTCATCACCAATCTCTACTTTAACCCCGCCTATTAAATCAGGGTCAACGCTTACACTGGCTTCGATTTTGCTTTTAAATTTCCGCTCAAGGTCGCTTACCAATTTTTTTAGTTGCTTATCATTTATTGCAAAAGCGGTCACTATTTTTGCCTCAAGAACACCTTCATGCTGTGCTTTCAGTTGTTCAAATAACTGACTTACCTGGGGCAAAATATCAATACGGTTATTTTCCGCTAATAACGACAGAAGATTCCGACCCTCATCATCAAATTTTTTCTTACCTAGCTCAAGCAAAATTTCGCTTAGTTGTTGCGCTGATACCATTGGATTACCAACAAGTAATTTTATTTGCTCTTCTTCTGCCAATGCTGCAGCGTATTCAAGCATATGCGACCATTCCTGCAATCTTTTTTTAGCTACAGCGCTCTTATACACAGCATCAGCATATGGTCTTGCAACAGTAATTGCCTCAGCCATTATTTCAATTCTTCCTCAATTGATGCAAGCAAGTCTGCATGTGCTTTCGCATCAACTTCACGTTTCAGTATTTTAGTCGCACCCGCAATTGCCAACTGAGCAACATGTTGCCGCAACTCTTCTTTTGCACTAAACACTTCGTTTTCAATTTCAGCCTTTGCACCGGCCTTGATACGATCACCTTCTGCTTTCGCTGAATTTTTTGCTTCCTCAACAATTTCAGAGGCACGTTTCTCTGCTTGCGATACAATCTCAGAGGCCTGTTGTTTAGCTTCTTTAAGCACTTCTGAGGAGCGTTGGCTTGCTAACTCCAACTCATGGCGACCACGTTCACCAGCCGCCAAACCATCTGCAATTGTTTTCTGACGTTCTTCAATTGCATTCAATAATGGTGGCCACACATATTTGACCGTAAACCAAATAAAGATTGCAAATGCAAACGCCTGAGCAAATATAGTAAAGTTAATATCCATGACCAACCCACATCTTGGTTCTAAATAACGACATTATTATTGAATAACTGCCAGCAATGGATTACCAAATGCAAACAGCATTGCTAAACCAACTGCGATAATGAATGATGCATCAGTTAAACCCAACAATAGAAACACTTTACCTTGTAGGGTTGGAATCATTTCTGGTTGACGGGCTGCACCCTCAAGAAAGCGGCTACACATTATACCCACGCCGATACAAGCACCCGCCGCACCAAGACCGATCATCAAACCGATACCGATACCAGTATATGCTTGAATCAATGCTAAATACTCCAGATTCTCCATTTTAATTTCCTTTTGTTAAGATTAATGATTTTGTAATAAATAAAACTTTATAAATTAATGTGATTCGTGTGCCATAGATATATAAACTACCGCCAGCATCATGAATATGAATGCTTGCAATGTAACAATTAAAATGTGAAATATCGCCCAGCCTGCACCCAGGAACACAGCAAAAAACGTCCCTACAGCACCAGTTGCCGCCCACATGCCAATCAGTAGGAAGATTATCTCTCCCGCATAAATATTACCGAACAAACGCAGCGAATGTGACAATGGCTTGGACACATATTCAATAAAATTAAACAGTAAGTTTAATACCCATAGTACTGGGTTTTTACCAAATGGCGTACAAAACAATTCATACATCCAACCGCCAACCCCCTTTACCTTCAGATTAAAGAAAATCATCAAGAAGAAGATTGTAAGTGCTAATGCAAATGTTGTATTTACATCCGTAGTAGGCACAGTTTTCCAATAATATAATCCGAATACATGCTCATAGATCCAAGCCATAACATCAATTGGCAAAATATCCATTGTGTTCATCAACAACACCCAAACAAATATTGTTAGGGCTGTAGGTGCTACGAATACGTGGCGATTACCATGGAATGTGTTTTTTACTTCGTTGTCAATGAATTCAATCATCAATTCGACAAACGCCTGGCGCTTCGAAGGAACACCTGGTGTAGCTTTTCGCACTATTAACCAAACAGAGCCCAACCCAAAAACGCCTAATATTATTGATGTCACAAAGGTATCAATATGCAAGGTCCAGAACGAACCTTCTCCAACTTGCGTCGTCAGGTAGGTTAAGTGATGTTCAATATACGAAGTTGGGGTTAGCTCTTTATCTGCTGCCATGTATTGCCACTCTACTATTAATTAATGATCTTTTTTTTTGTATTATCTGATACAAACAATGCCAAGCTATGCACTATAACCGTAACTATAAATGTTCCAATAAATGCTAATGCATTAACATCCTTATAAAATCTAAATACTAGCCACAATAAAATTATTGTCAGAAATATTTTTACTGCTTCTGCTCGTAATGCCGTACGTATTGTTCCTGATGCCGTATAACCTTTATGGCGTGAAACTATTATGGCAAACGAAGCGGAAGACACTAAACTTATTGATCCCCCAATAAACGCCGACACTGCACTTTCTACACCAAATACCAGCCCTAATGTCACCGCTATCACTAAAGTTACTAGTAATTGCCAGTACAATATTATTCTTAATGGCCTGTTTTGTACCCAAGACATAATTTTCCTCAATCTTTGGAGCAGGCGGGATAGAATAATTAATAACTGCACTCGGAAAAGCGCGCATTCTATCCTGATTAACCATTAACGTCAATGTGAAATATCTAAGCCAGAATCTACTTAACCACTCAAAAAATACCAGCAACGATAAATATAATGATCCAAAATCTTTGGCTTGAGCGGAAAATTATATTGCACAAATGCCATATCTCCTTTCCACTAATATTCGAACACTATTTTTCACTCAGAAAATCAAAGCACTTAAAGCACGCACGCACAGTTGCCCAGAAACTCTAGCTTATGACGTACATTTGATTTAACCACATGCGCGTATTCCATAATTTATGGATAGCAGCACCTAAGGTATAACAATACTATGATGCTATCGTTTGACAGTTAGTTCTTAATAATGCTGAAATCTGGCATCCGATAAATTCTATCTTAACCTTGGATTTCATTTATCCTCGTGAATTAATTCTGCAATAAATGTACCGTTATTTGAGAATTCAAAAGTAGAAGTAATGATCTACCAATAGTGCTACAAATAATAATGCCAAATAAAGTATGGAATAGCGAAATGTTTTCATTGCTAACTGGTCACTATAATCCCGGTAAATCTTAATTGCATAGTACATAAATATTACATTGAGAATAGTTGCCCCCGCTAAGTAAATTAATCCGCTCATTTGAGTAATATAAGGCAATAAAGTTACTATGCAAAGGATGACGGTATACAACAAAACATGCAGGCGAGTAAATTGATCACCATGCGTTACTGGTAACATTGGCATACCAATTGCCGCGTATTCAGTCTTACGATAAAGCGCTAATGCCCAGAAATGCGGTGGCGTCCATGCAAAGATAATCAGAAATAACAGTAAGGCATCTGCAGTTACTTCTCCGGTGACGGCTGCCCAACCCAATACAGGCGGCATCGCCCCTGACGCACCACCAATAACAATATTTTGTGGTGTTAATGGCTTTAATATAATCGTGTAAATAATTGCATAACCTACAAACGTCCCCAACGTAAGCCACATAGTCAATGGATTTACCCATTGATAGAGCATAAATAATCCGATACCACCTACTAACCCGAGAAAAAATGTAGTCTCTGGAACGCTAACTTTACCTTGCGGCAAAGGACGACCCTTCGTTCTTGCCATTACGGCATCCATTTTTTGCTCAACCAGACAATTTAATGCTGCTGCCGCTCCGGCTACTAATGCTATACCGATGGTTCCAAATATTAAGGCATCTAATGGTACCGCACCTGGAACCGCTAAAAACATTCCAATGACAGCTGTAAAAACAATCAGCGATACTACGCGAGGCTTTGTTAACCTATAAAATTGGTTTATGCGTGATGCTGTTTCATGCCAAGCTATACTCATAGCCATAACATTGATCTCCTATATCCTTACGAGCTATTTACTCGTTTAATTTTCTATGAAGCCATGACATCTTCATAATAAATATACGAAAAACCTAGTGCTCCATTTGTGATACATCGAGCAAGTGTTTAATATCTTTACCAACTAATGTAGGGTCATGATTCTCAGGAAAGCGCATCATCAGATTTCCCATTGGATCTACTACGTAGACATGATTTCGTTGCGATTCTATTGGCGTAATAAACTCCAACAATTCACTATCCCTCGCATTTATAAAATGCGTACCCTCATATTTCTCTATTAATTCTGCATCTACTTTCACGTTGTCATCGATCAACCAAAGACGTTCAACACGACTCATTTCTTTATTTTGCACCAATCGCACTTGGCGAAGGTGAAATATTTGTGTCTGACATACTTCATCACAAACACCTGAATCAACCATAACTAGAACCCATTTTCCATGTAAATCTTTCATTCTAAAAATGGTATTGTCTACTTGATTTATTCCTGATCCAGATATTTTTTTAATCTCTAGAATCTCACCATAATTGGCACTATCCGGTCTATAATCGCTAAAAAAAATTCCGTAGGATATTATCACTGGTGCGAGCATTAACGCTAATAAACTAAGCAGTTTGATGCGATTATTTCTCTGAATCTGTTCTTTTGTTTGCTCTTTTGACATTTAACACCAAGAATATAACAATCGCTGTAATTGCCAGCGAAAACCACTGAAATGCATAACCCAGATTTCTATCAGCACCTGAATTAGGTCTCTCCCAATCACGAATCAACCCATCATCTAGTTCATCTTTTTGCAATACCATTACGGGTTGCAAATCAAGTCCTGTTGTTTCATGATAGCGCTGCAAATCAAAATTATCCCACACCAATCCAGTTGTAATGTGCTCAGAAAGCTCAAGCATCCTTAATTCAGGAGAAACAGCCAAACCCTTTATGACTATCTCACCATTAACGACCGGAAACTCAGGCAAAACTGCTCGATCCGTACCAGTTGCAACCCAACCCCTATTAATGATCACACTCAATGAGCTATTTGATATCTTAATGGGTGTAAGTACATGATACCCAGCGTTACCTTTGTAAGTTTTATTATCCACATAAATCGTGTATTTTGGCTGAAACACACCCCTGACTTCAATTTCTCTATATTGAAAATCCTCGAACTTTATTAAGCTGCTGGGTAGAGTAACTGCAGGTTCTTTCGAAAGAAGAGTTATCTGCTCATATTGTGTATTTTTTTCTTCTGCACGTGAAAGCTGCCATTTTCCTAATTCTACAAACATGATTGTAAAAGCTATGGTAACAATTATTGTCCACAACTTTGGTTTAAAACGGAATCCAGAAACTATCATTTGGTTTGTACTATTTAGATACTAGACCGTTTATTAGCTCGAATACTTTACTAATATTTTAAGCCAGCATAGATGCAGGATTTTCAAAAAATGCCAACTTCTACACACATCAATTTTCATTTTTAGTGTAGAAGCTGGAATCTTTATGTAGCTTACTGTAGCCTATTTATAATAAATAGACGAAAATGAACAGTCCCAACCAAACCACATCAACAAAGTGCCAGTACCAGGCTACACCCTCAAAACCGAAATGCTTATCTGCTGTAAAGTGACCTGCTGCACAGCGGAAATAAATTACCGTCAGCATAATGGCACCAACCGTTACATGGAAACCATGAAACCCTGTCAACATAAAGAACGTCGACCCATAAGCGCCTGAAGTTAATTTCAAGTTAAGGTCATTGTAAGCATGCACATATTCGTAAGCCTGGCATGCAATAAAGATTGCGCCAAGCGCAATAGTAGCAAGCAACCATTTCTTTAATGCCTCACGTCTATTTTCTTTGATTGCGTAGTGCGCTAACGTACATGTAACGCCTGAACTCAGCAATAATAGGGTATTAATTGCTGGCAATCCCCATGCACCCATTGGTGTAAATGCTTCGTGAGCACCTGGTCCTGTTGTCGGCCATGTACCATCGTACGCGGACCAGAAACCTTGACCGAGGACTGTACTTTCTTCTTCCAGCCATGGAATTGAAAAAACGCGCATGTAGAACAACGCACCAAAGAACGCACAAAAGAACATAACTTCAGTCAAAATAAACCATCCCATTCCCCAACGAAATGAGACATCAACTTGGTCATTATATTTTCCGCTTTCGCTCTCTCTTGACACTGTACCAAACCAACCAAACATCATATAAATGAGAATGGCAAAACCTATTGCTAGCAGTCCATAGCCTAATTCCATCTTGTTCATGGTTAATGCTGCGCCAAATCCCATAAAGAATAGCGCTGTAGACCCAATGATCGGGTATGCTGATGGAGCTGGCACATAATAGTGGCCGGATTCCTGACTCATTCTTAACCTCCTACTTATGATTTATATCAAATTTAACGTACAACAAAATTAACTAGTAACAGCACACTGATTACAAAAAGCACGCCACCAATTAGACCGCCAATGATCACTTGCATCGGTTTTAAAGTTTCAGCATCAAACTCATGATCACTTTTTTTACGAATACCCATAAACGCTGATAATACTGCTCTTGCTATTTGCAATACCGTTGCTTTCTTTTGTTGAGTATCAATTTTATTCATACCTGATTATCAATTATCTCTAATTGCTTTAGCGCCATCAGGCAACTCAAAGAATGTATACGATATTGTTACTGTATGTATATCCGTTGGCAAATTCGGTTCTATAACAAATTGAACCGGCATTTGCCTGACTTCTTTTGGTTTAAGCACTTGCTTTGTAAAACAGAAGCATTCAAATTTCTTTAAATGCTTATCTAAAAAACGAGGACTGTAACTTGGTATTGCTTGTCCGTTAATTTCACGATCTGTGTTATTTGTTATCTCATACATCACACTAACTGGTTCACCTGGGTTGATACGAACACTGCTTTGTAGCGGCTTGAATTGCCAAGGCAACCCTGTTGTATTGGCGTCAAGCTCTACAGTAACCCAGCGTTCCGTATCTACCCAGTTATCTTCAACCAGTATGTCTGGCTGCAACAAATTATTTATTCCTGTAACTTCACAGAATTTCTCATAGAGTGGAACTAAAGCATAGCCGAAGGCGAACATCACCACTGTAAAAATCAACAGCTTTTTCATCATTGTGATGTTATCTTGAACTTTGCTATTTGCCATTTCTAATTACCACTCTTTCAAAATTACGACTAAATAAAGTGCAACTATCGTAATCAACAGATACATCGCTGTTCTAAGTTTCTTACGTTTTAATTCAGTTTCATCGTGTGACATACATTACTCTTTCTATCTATTTAAGAACAGGCGGCTTCTCAAAACTATGATACGGCGCTGGTGTCGGCAAATGTGTCCACTCCAGTGTCGTAGCTCCATCCCATACTTTTTGCGGCGCTTTCTCACCACTACGAATACAGTTAATTACAATGTAGACGAATAGCACCTGTGTCATTCCAAAGCCAAATGCACCCAAGCTTGAGACCATATTAAAGTCAGCAAACTGTAATGCATAATCTGGAATTCTACGTGGCATTCCAGCTAAACCTAAGAAATGCTGTACAAAGAATGTCAGATTAAAGAAGAACATTGATAACCAGAAATGCCATTTACCTAATGTCTCGTTGTACATACGACCCGTCCACTTAGGCAACCAGTAGTAGGCGCCAGCAAACAATGCAAATAGTGATCCAGATACTAAAACATAGTGGAAGTGCGCAATTACGTAGTAGGTATCTTGAACTTGAATATCAATTGGCACGATGGCACAAATAACACCACTAAATCCGCCAATCACAAACAGGAAAATAAAACCGACCGAAAACAGCATCGGCGTTTCAAACGACATCGAACCTCGCCACATTGTGGCCGTCCAGTTAAACACTTTCACACCTGTTGGAACCGCAATCAGCATAGTTGCATACATAAAGAACAATTGTCCAACGACTGGCATCCCTGATGTAAACATGTGATGCGCCCAAACAAAGCAAGATAATATTGCGATGGACGCTGTTGCATATACCATTGAAGAGTAACCGAACAATGGCTTGCGTGAGAATGTTGGAATAACTTCTGAGACAATGCCGAATGAAGGCAGAATCATAATATACACTTCTGGATGACCAAAGAACCAGAAAATATGCTGGAATAACACCGGATCGCCACCACCAGCTGCATTAAAGAAGCTTGTGCCAAAATGACGGTCGGTCAATAACATCGTCACTGTCCCGGCCAATACTGGCATAACCAAAACTAACAAGTATGCAGTAATTAACCATGTCCAAACAAACATTGGCATTTTCATCAATGTCATGCCTGGTGCACGCATGTTCAAAATGGTAGTAATGATGTTAATTGAGCCCATAATAGATGAAGCACCCAATATATGAACCGCAAAGATCATTAAATCTACCCCTAATCCACCTTGAGTAGATAGCGGAGGATAGAATGTCCAACCACCCGCTGCTGCACCACCAGGCACGAAGAATGAAACAACTAACAATGAAGCCGCTACCGGTAGCAACCAGAAGCTCCAGTTATTCATTCTTGCAAAAGCCATATCCGGCGCACCAATCATCATTGGTATCTGCCAGTTAGCAAAACCAACAAAGGCCGGCATAATGGCACCAAACACCATTATTAAGCCATGCAACGTAGTAAATTGATTAAATAATTCAGGCTCTAGAATTTGAATTCCCGGCTGATACAACTCAGCACGAATTCCCATTGCCAATGTACCACCCACAAAAAACATAGCCAAACTGAACCACAGGTACATCGTACCAATGTCTTTATGGTTGGTCGTTGTGATCCAACGCATTATCCCGCTCGGATGATGGTCATCATGTCCGTGACCGTGTGCGTCACCATGTACTGCTGCCATAGTTATCTCCTTTTACTTAATTTCTGAGTTCGTTAATGTCTGATGGCTGCACAACATCACCCGTGTCATTACTCCAAGCATTACGCTCATAAGTAATTACTGCAGCAAGATCCAGGTCTGACAAATGCCCAAATGGTGTCATTGCCGTGTTTGCTTTACCATTAATTACAATATCAATATGCCCAGCAACCGGCCCATTAACAAGCTCCGATCCATCTAATGCAGAAAATGCACCGGGTATTCCTTGCCCATTTGGCTGATGACAAGCTGCACAATGCGCGGCATAAACCTGCTCGCCTTTTGCATTCAACTCATCCAACGTGAATTCCGTATTAACATCCACTTCAGCTTGCTCTGTTGCCTCTTCTGCCGCACTTAATTGTGCGGAAACCCACTGAGCGTAGTCACCTTCTTCCATCACTTCGACCACAATCGGCATATACCCATGATCCTTGCCACATAACTCAGCACACTGACCACGGTAAATTCCCGGAGTATCCGCCGTAAACCAAGTATCACGAATAAAACCGGGGATTGCATCTTGCTTAATACCTAACGCAGGCACCCACCAAGCATGAATCACATCATTCGCTGTCAAGATAACTCGCACTTTTTTACCAACTGGCACGACCACACGATTATCAACCTCCAGCAAATAATTCTTACCCTTGGGTGCTTTATTTTGAATTTGATCTCTAGGCGTAGACAACTTACTAAAGAAGCTTATTCCCTCACCCTCACCTTGCAGATAATCATACCCCCACATCCATTGATATCCTGTTGCCTTAATGGTCATATCCGGGCTTGAAGTATCTTTCATGGCAATAACTGTTTTAGTCGCTGGCCACGCCATTACAACAAGAATTATACATGGCACTATGGTCCAAATAATTTCCACCGAAGTACTATGATGAAAATTTGCCGCCTTGTAACCCAAAGATTTACGGTGTTTAAGTATGGAATAAAACATCACACCAAATACACCAATAAAGATAACCAGACATATCCACATAAGCCAGATATGCTGATCATAGATATCCTGTGCTATCACACTTTGCGGTTCAGGCAGATTATATTTTGACTGCTCACCTGCCGCCATACTCATACTCGAGTACAAAGCAAGAGCGGACACCCCCGCTAGGGTTGCTACTGATTTACTGCTCATATTCCCCCCCACATGATTACTTATTTTACCGATTTCAGGTGCGACCTATAACGCTACAAACCTGAACGCTTTTTTATTCAGCCGGCTTGCGGAAGCCATACACCAAAATCTCATTATATTTAACATAACCATACTATAATTAACGATTACTACATTATCTTGGCCGAATTTCCTTATTATCCGCAACTTAGATTTTTTTAGTGATAGATTACGTCTACACGCTAATAAATCGAACCAAAATTCTAGCATGCCACCGTTGCTCTAACAAGGAAAAATCCTGATTTTTATAGCAATATTACCCTGTTTATAAAGTGGTAATGGCTATTTTACCCTCCCCAAAAAACCCTGATTAGATACTGGTGATTTTATTTTTTGAGAATAAAATCTACCTTTATACCTACGCTTAAATTCTGAGTCACCATCTCGCGACGCCTATTGTCCCACCAAAGATTGCACCCAGATATCCAGTCACCGGCATAGCACAATAAAACCATAAACTTGCCCTATAAGGAAAAATAATCTCAGGATATTGAGTACATGTCTTTTAGATAATGCGGTAACTAAAGAAAATGGATAACCTCGACATGACGTAAGTCGTCACCAAACTATTCATTACTAAACATCACACCAGTTGAATTAACAGTGCAATAAACAAGATGATTGCAGCAATTGGAATAGCGAAACTCAGCCAGTCCTGAGACGATCCTTTAGGGCTATTCTTCATCATATCTCTAGCTCTTGGAAACAAAAAAATAATAAACATTATTAATGCCAATGCAGAAACTATTTTCATCCAGTCCATAACTCAAAACCTTTTATTTTTTATATACCGTACTCGCTTAAAACAAAACCCCGGCAATGCCGGGGTTTTGTAACAAGCCTCACAACATACTGGAATCAGTCGTCTCCGCCCATAATTCCTAGTATCTGCAACAAGCTTATAAAGATATTGAAAATTGTCAGGTACAACCCAATAGTCGCCATCACATAGTTAGTTTCGCCACCGTGGATGATGCGACTGGTATCATACAAAATAAACCCACTCATAATCATGATAACAACAGCAGATATCATCAAAGACATAGCAGGTATAGCCAAAAAGATATTTGCAACTGCTGCGAGCAGCACCAGCAAGAAACCAACCATCAGGAAGCCGCCTAGAAAGCTAAAATCTTTACGGGTTGTCAATACATAAGCAGATAAACCCATAAAAATAACCCCTGTACCACCAAACGCCAATGTAATAACATTTCCACCATTAGGCAACGCAGCATACATACTTAGCATTGGCCCTAATCCAAATCCTAACAAACCGGTAATCAGAAAAACAATACCAATACCCGCTGTAGAGTTTGCAAAACGGGGCAACACAAACATGGCAATCACCATACCGCCAATGACAGATATCAAATAAGTCATTGGTGGCATATTCATAAACATTGAGATGCCTGCTGTAAGACCACTAAACAACAACGTGAGCGATAAAAGCATATAAGTGTTGCGTAACACTTTATTAGTTGCCAAAGCAGATGGTGACCTTTGAGCAACTGTTGAGATATTTCGGTTCATTATGAAAAAGCCTCCATTTAAAATTAAATTCTATACTACTTTACTGAGCTCTTAGCGTAAGTAGATGGGACATTGTATCCCATGTATAGTTCAAAGCAAATCATGAAAAACACACGTCAACAAAAAATGTATTTCTTGCCCTGCAAAGGGATTCTAAGGTAGATCTACTTGTCACCACAAAGCACCCACACCTATTTCTGAGTGTCACACCTTACTTCTTAGCCCAGGAACCATTGGCCGCCTGATACCACCAACCCGCTTTAGCCAGCTTTATCCAGCGTTGGCCAAATGTTGTCCGAATATTATTTTCCCACTCAGGATGATTATTAGCACGCGCAATCTCACGGTACAATACATTTCGATCTTGGTTTTCGGCTGAAATCAATGCGTTTACAGCCTGTCTTTGCGCAAGTGGCACAACACTCGCATCACGTAGCGCTAACAACCCATCCTTAGTAAACCCTACAGCACCACCCTCGTAGTATGTCACTAACTGTGCATGCCGATCCTGCATACTCTGTTTGACACTTGCAATGGCTGGTGTGTTTACTTCGAGATTTGCATTTGCATCTGCATAAACAACTTGCGACAAAAGAAACAAGGCCAATAACAATAAATAAGGAATTGCACGATTCATTATCTTCACCTCAAAATACGTTTATTAAATTTCAGATCTTACTTTCACAGAGTTAGAGAACGACTAACATTGTTATTCCTCGGTTTCTTCCAGTTGCCATACTTCCCCAATAATCTTATCTGCTGCTTTCTCTGCCGCCGCTGCGGGAAAGTAAATATTAATAGTGACACAAGCTGATAAAAACATGCCAAATAATACTGATAGATTTGTATATAACAAAAACTTTCTCATATAACTCCTACTGAATAACAGGTTCGCTTTCTTCAGCAACCCTTTTTAAACGATCAATAAGCTCTTGCCAGTCCACCTTTTGGTTATAGCCCATCACGGTAATTGCAGGGATGCCGCCACCCTTTACCAACGTATAGGGATTGGATTGAG
>Ga0224506_10002372_pt1 | contig 12821 bp, 9 predicted proteins | sample SF_Jan12_sed_USG_2_FD_169108 | JGI IMG/M metagenome (GOLD analysis project Ga0224506, IMG submission 169108) | Sediment microbial communities from San Francisco Bay, California, United States - SF_Jan12_sed_USGS_8_1 | ecosystem: Environmental > Aquatic > Marine > Sediment | place: USA...
AATTTTACCCTGTTCCATCACCACAATATTATCTGCATTTTCAATGGTTGAAAGACGATGGGCAATCACCAGTGTAGTTCTGTTTTTGGTCAGCGCTTCAAGAGCATTTTGAATATGCCTTTCTGATTTGGTATCCAGCGCGGAGGTTGCTTCATCCAAAATGATGATGGGTGAATTTTTATAGATGGCTCGCGCAATGGCGATTCTTTGTCTTTGGCCACCAGATAAGCGATTGCCATTTTCACCTATATTGGTATCAAATCCGTCTTCCATTTTATCAATAAATTCAAGCGCATGAGCCTGTTTGGCAGCGAACATCAATGCGTCTTCATCAACTTCTTTGACACCATAGGCGATATTGGCTCTAACCGTGTCATCAAACAGCACGACTTCCTGAGAGACGTAAGCCACTTGGCTTCTCAAATCTTTAAGTTGAAACGATTGAATGGGGGTTGAATCAAATAATATTTGCCCATCAAAATCACCATAAAAACGCAACAACAAACTGGTTAAGGTTGACTTGCCACTGCCTGAATGCCCTACCAACGCAACGGTTTTACCCTTTGGAAGAGAAAAAGAAACATTATCCAATACCTTGTTTTGAGAATCAGGATAACTAAAGCTGACATTCTTAAATGTAATTTCACTCAAGGAATCATTCAACAATATGTCACCATCATCTAGCTCTCTATTGGTATCCATAATCTCAAATACACTATCTGCTGCTGTGATACCTTGCTGGATGACACTGTTAATGTTGGAAATGACCTTTAAGGGTTTTAAAATTGCCATCATGGTTGATAACATAAAAACAAACTGCCCGGCATTTAATTCATTTTTAGCTAACAGAAAAGCAGCATAAAAGATAACCAGCGCAATAGCAGTAGAAGCAATCAATTGAATCATTGGCGTGCTAAAGGATTTGGTCAGATTCAGTTTTATCATTTGCTTTTTATTTTTACTGACAACCTTTTCAAATCTTTCTGACTCATAGCTTTCACTATTACAGGTTTTAACCACTTTGTATCCGTCGATGATCTCTTGAGCCGTTTGCGTCACGTTACCCATTGCATTTTGAATATTTTTACTGATCCTTTTAAATCGTTTACTGGCAAATTTGACAATCAATCCAATAACAGGCGCAGAAACCAGAAAAATCAAAGTCAATTTCCAGTTGGTATAAAACAGCATCGATATTGCGAAGATAATCATTCCACCTTCACGGAATAATTTGGTCAAGGCATCGGTACAGGCATTGGCAACCTGTTGAGTATTGAAAGTCACTTTAGACAGCAACTGACCTGAGGAATTTTTGTCATAAAACGCACAAGGCAAATGCACATAACTATCAATCAGTTGCTGTCTCATATTTTGAACAATATTTTGTCCAATCCAGCCCATAAAATAACCCGAAATAAAGGCCCCAAGACTTCGGATAAAAACGATAGCTATGATGTACAAAGGCACCAGCTTCATAAATTCCAGATCCTGACCAATCAACCCCTTGTTAGTCAATGGTTCCAAAGCACTAAGGAACGCCACATCCATTGCGGCATAAAGCAGGTTTCCTAAAGTGGCGATAGCAAAAGCTATTTTGTATGGCCCCAAATAAGTCAGCAAACGTCTGTAACTGTTGTATGATTTCTTTTCTTCCAAGAGATTATTCCTGACTTTTTTGAGTCGCCATCTGTAAATTTGAAATTCCCATTTGAGAAGTCGCATCCAATGCTTTGACAACGGATTGATAGGCTGCATTGGCATCAGCACTAATGATCACGGGAATTGAATTGTTTTCAGCCACCAGTGGTTCAAGCGCTCGCTTTAAGGTTTCTACCTGATTATTTGCAAGGGCATTACCATTAACAAAAAAACGCCCTTCCCTGTCCACACTGATTTCTATGGATTCAGGCTTCGATTCCATTTTTTCGACATCAGCGGTGGGAAGCTCCAGCTTGATTTGTGTTTCACGGGTAAAACTGGTTGATACCATAAAAAAAATCAACAACAGAAATACAACATCAATGAGAGGCGTCAAATTGATTGCAGTATCACTTCTTTTTTTTCTTTCAGTCACTCAACTAACCTCTTAACGTCTCTCTTTCGCCATGCATAACTTCGACCATTTTCAAGGCTTCCTGTTCCATTTCTGTCACCAGTTCATCCACTTTTCTTTCATAGTGACGGTGAAAAATCAAAGCTGGAATACCAATGGTCAATCCGGCAGCAGTCGTTATCAGGGCTTCAGAAATGCCTTTGGACAAGGCATTGGCATCACCAGTTCCCAAAATTGTAATGACAGTAAATACATCAATCATTCCAATAACAGTACCCAATAATCCAAGCAAAGGTGTAACCTGAGCAATTGTACCTAATGTGTTAAGGTATCTTTCCAGTTGCAGGACAGCATGTGCGCCAGCATCCTTGATGCTTTCTTTCATGGTTTCTCTACCATGAGCATGATTGACAAGACCTGCCGCCAAAATTTCACCCAAAGGTGAACTGGCCTTCAACATTTTGAGACGATTTCTGTCTAACTGATTATTTTTAATCCATCCCCAAACTTGTGCAACCAGATGTTTTGGTGCGATTTGAGAGCGTCTTAAACTCCAGCCTCTTTCAACACAAATGATAAATGCACCCAGTGAACACAACACAATAGGAAACATTAACCAGCCGCCAGCTTTTACTAATTCTAACATAATTGTCGTTTTCCCCTTACAGCTTGTTCAGCTTACATATAAGTGAATAATTGTTTAGACAGAATTGTAACCACATCCAGCATTATATCAAGGCTTATATGAGTCAGTTTACAAAAACATGAAACAGATAACGCTTAGCGCATCTTCATCCAGAAATGTGGTGATTGTTGACGCATTGCGTTGATCTTTAAATTGTCGCCCCCCTGCTCCAGATTAATCAGAATAGCACCATCCCGGTGAGTCACCCATATTTCACTGCCAATATCAGTATAACGATTTACAATGTTATCCTTGGGAAAGCCCCAACGATTATCATAACCGGTTGAAAATATAACATGTTGCGGATGAGTTGCCCTGACAAATCCGTAAGTTGAACTGGTTCTGCTACCATGATGTGGCGCCACAACGATTTCGTGATTTTCAAGACCATTTGAAATCAGTGCAAGTTCTGCCTGCTTTTCGATATCGCCAGTCAATAATATCTTGCCATGACTATGTCCCTGACTATAACCTGTATCAATACTCAGCACACAGGATTGATCATTTCCTTCTCTCTTATGCATATCCCAATGCGGCAAAAATCTAAAACTGACATCATTCCACTTCCAGTCTTGATATTGATGACAATCTACAGTTTCGACCTGCTGTCCACCGTGATAAATTGGTTCGCCGGATATTATTTCACCTATCTCAAATTGGTTTGTCAAATGAGATACACCGCCAGCATGATCCGCATCTGAATGACTGATGATCAACTTGTCGATACGGTTAATTTGTTGACCCTTTAACATTGGGATCAGTGTTGAATTAGCCGTGGCAAAATTTTCGTCTCCCCAACCAGTATCATAAACCAGATTTCCTTCATCAGTTTCAAGGTAAATCGCCAAGCCTTGTCCGGCATCCAACACAATCAATTCAAAACGATGTCTATCAGGTTGTTCGATAAGAGTTAGAATTAATAAAAATAAGATGGGTAAATATATAAAGGATGAAATCACTTTACCCGGAATTAGCTTAAGGAAACCGATCAGGAACAGCAGCACCAAACTGACATTGCTGATCTGAAAGTCAAACCAGCTTTGGTTAAAGGATGATAAAAAGTGCTGAAATTCAACCACCCAAGACATCAATTGAGAAGCGAGTTCAAACAACCACAGCGAAATTTCATGACTCAATAGCAAGCTGAACAAGCCAAGAAACAACAAGGGGATGAGTACAAAACTGACAAAGGGGATCAAGATGATATTGGCAACAAATGAAACCAGACTGAACATATCAAAAAACAGCAAAGAAACAGGTATCATCAGATAAAACAAATAACGATTAACTGCCAGCCAGGCCATAACTTTACTTCTTGATACAACCTGTTTTTCAATCACAAGGCTGATAATAAAGACCGCAATAAATGATAACCAAAAACCGGCTGAAAGCACGGCAAATGGATTCATCAGCAAGATAATGATCAAGGCAATTCCAATACTGCTAAACAATCTGAAATTAAACCCTTTTATGGTTGCAAACCAATAGACCAATAACATAACAAAAGCTCTTTGTGCAGGCAGACCAATACCACTTAACAAAAGCAGAACCAAAGCCCCCAAAACACTTGCTATTGAAGCTACCTGCTGAGCAGGGATTAATTGACATAGTCGAGCACTTTGACGCCATAAAAATAATACCAGCCAATAACTCCAAAGCGCTGCAACACCAATATGTAAACCTGAAATTGCCAAAAGATGAGAAGTGCCGGAATATTTCAAGTCGTCCCATTGTTGATCTGAAATTTGACCTCTTTCGCCCATGATCAAAGCTAACAGTAAACCTTTAACGGAAGATTCAGCGATCACCTCATCCAACCTATTGTAGATACCTTGTCGAGCTTGATTAAACGATACAGAAACTGAAAAGGGCTGTGATAGAGGTATACCTGATTTGACGTAGCCAGAACCGGCATAGGATTCACTTAACATCCACTTTTCATAATCAAAACCATCAGGGTTGTATTTGCCAGCAATCGGTTTTAGTTTTACTTTTAACTGCCAATAGTCACCAGATAGAATTGATTCTTCAGGCTTATCAGCATATTCCCCCCAAAGCAGTTTGACTTTGTTGTATTTCAGTAAAGCAACAGGACTTTGGTCAATGTTATCAATGCAAAAATCAAAGCTGATTCTATCACCCTGACTTTGTGGAATACTGCAAATTGTTCCTTCAATGACAGCTTGTGTGGGTTGTGTAATTAATTGTCCTGAATATTCAAGCCAAAAAACCACCTGAACACTTGCCCACAAACAACCCATAAAAAGAGATTTGAGTGAATTTAAATGCTTGATAGCGAAATGAATCAACAAATAAGCAATGATGGAAAACACCAGTAAACTTAATGCATCAGCAAGATCACGGATCCACAAAAGATTGCAAAGACCCAACAAAAACAGCAAACCACGATAAAGCAAAAGACCATCCTTGTAACAAATAGTCTAAAATAAGAGAAAGACTAAACTTACATTTTATTTTCTAAATGAGTAAAATGATAACATTATAAATTTGAGTGCTGTAGAGTAAAATGCCAAGAAAATTGATCAAGCAATATTTGCCTGACCCACACAACATTAAAAATAATAAATTTCTTAAAATTTTTGGCAAGGTGCTACATGACCCGCAGCTTTGGCATTTAACCCGATTTTCGGTAGGTCATGCTGTTGTAGTAGGGCTATTTTGCGCTTTTATTCCGGTTCCCTTTCAAATGTTACTAGCCGCTGGCGGTGCTATTTTATTCAGAGCGAACATCGCTATTTCAGTCGCTCTGGTTTGGATCACTAACCCAGTCACCATGCCCTTTCTTTTTGGTTTTGCCTATCTTGTCGGAAATTGGGTGGTTGGGACACCAAATGGTGCACCTGAAATTGAATTGTCTTTTAGTGCTTTGTGGGATTCTTTATTTCACAGTGATGCCCTTATTACTTTTTTATGGGGATGTTTAATTTGTGGAGTAGTCGCCGCAATTTTAGGTTATTTATTGGTAAGATTATTTTGGCGTCTTCATATTGTAAAGGCGTGGGAAGCTCGTAAAGCTAAACGTTCAGCACAAATGACTGAACAATAACAACATGAGGAACATATTTTTGTAAAATGAAACTGTTCAAATAATATTTATTAGACAGTATTTTACAAAACAGTCTATAGTTGACTGAGATGTAAGATTTAATGATGGAAATTTCAAATGACTGATACTGACTCAACATGTTTAACCAATAAAAATGAACAATTAAAAATTCATGCTGATGAGGCAACCCTCCAGCTTAAAGCTCTGGCCAATGCCAATCGTTTAATGATTATGTGTTCTTTGGCAGAAAGCGAATTATCAGTTGGTGAGCTCAATCAAAAAATTGATCTTTCCCAATCAGCACTTTCTCAACATCTGGCCAAATTAAGAGAAGATGGCCTGGTGACCACTAGAAGAGATTCCCAGACCATTTATTACAGATTAAGAGATGGTGTTGCCAAAAATATCATCAACACCTTGCATGACTTTTATTGCGCCTGAATAAACAAAACATTTATACACGGCGCAGATTTCAGTTCTGATTAACTGGTCGCCAATTCTTTTTCTGACTTTAATCCAAATACCTTTTTCATCACTATTGCAGCAGGGCAAAATCCTGTGAATGCACTTTGGAACATATTGGCACCAACAAAAATGGTTAACCAAAAGAAATTAGCATGAACATAAAAAGTTAATGCAACAGAAAGCAAAACCATAAAACCGGCAAAAGCCAAAAGAGCACGTTCAACTGACATAACAACCTCCAAATTTCAAAATACAATATTAACTAAAACATATTAAAAACTATAATGAATTCTAAAGAAAACATTAGAATTATCCTTCAGCTGAGACAAAAAAGTATAATCATACTTTCCATCCAGCAAATTAACGCCAGCAATCAATTTCCATCTGTCATCAAATTTATACTGACTACTGTATCTCAAATAATGATCTTTATCACTCGGAGAATAAAAGATCATCAAAGAATTTAAAAGCTTTTGTTGCAAGGCCTGATGAGTCAAACGCATAGTTGTCATGGTTCTGTTTTCATCCGGGGCTATCTGACCAGGAAATAAATTGGCAACAAGCTGTGAATAATCTTCAGTTTTTTCAAGATAGGCCTGTAAACCAATGGTTAAATTGGTCACCAGTTCAGTTTCATAACCTATCAAAATACGACTCTGACTATTATTAATAAACGGATTGGTTCCAGCCTCATCTTCCAGACTTTTATAATGGCTCCACTCAGCATTGAATAAGCCGCCAGCTACATTGGTTCTAATGCTGGCACCATAGGATCGCATTTCAGCATAAGTCATGGTTCCATCCGGTAAAAACTTACTGGGAGACTTATAAAACCCCTCATACATATAAAAAGCCCATTCAGTTCCATCAGAATTAGCGAAAATTCTTGCCGCAAATTCTGGCTCATCCTGTTTAACAGGATTCAATTCCGGTTGTGGTTGCACAATGCCAAAACCTGGAATATAGAATGAATATCGCTCGCCAGTCATTACTTTGTCTGCTTCGAAATCAGGAACATAGGCAAAATCTACGTTAAATAAATCACCATAATGGCTGAGTCGAATAGCATCAACCGGATCTTTTAAATCTGTGTCCTCACGTCCGTTAAAAAATGATTTCCAGTCTTTAACAAACAAATCATTAAGAAACAGCAGATCAGCAGTTCCCCAGGTCACAACCTGTCTGCCAACTTTAATATCTGTACCACCAGAAACAGGTACATACAGACTTAATTCATCCAGAACCACTTCGCTCTCATCAGTCAATTGGTCGACAAATAACTCAGCTTCAAATTTGAATGTAAAACCTGTTGTCTTGTACTGATACTCGGTATCAAATCGCAATTCATTCAGCGTGTAATTCTCTATATTAACCGAATTACTATCCAACAAATGGCCATAACTGTAGAGCACTTCATAATTGGAAGAATGTGGTGATTCCTCTTCCCATTTGTCGTCACCCCAGTCATCACCCCAACTCTCATCTTCAGCTGCATAACCGTGATGAGCCATTAAGACTAAAATCAACAATATATTTGATAGCAGCTTTTTCATTACTGACCTTTTAACCATTGCGCAGGTGGGTTTCTCAAGGCTCTTTCAGTAAATACATCTTCAGGTACACCGATATCATATTGCATTTTTCTAAATGCCATTAAGGTGTAGGAGTTGTCTACCAGATTAGTAACCTTGGCATCCATTACCGTAGGAATATTCTGAACCATTTCAACTTTTAAGGCTTCAATCAAGCGATAAGCTTTACCATTATTGTCATAATATTCTATCTTCATTGGCAAATGATTGCTTTTATCGATCCAGGTCTTGTAAGAAGCAAACTCTACAGATTCTGCTGACTTGGGCTTGTGCTCAAGAATATAGAATTTTTCATCTTGCCCGACAATTTGATGGGTGTCTTCAGTTGTTGCACGGCCTGATACATCTTCATAAAAGTAATGTGCACCTACAAAGCTGGTTCTTTTGTCTCCGGCTGAAATGCGTTTTACCAAATCCAGGGCAGGCAAATACAACCAGCGATCATCATCGCCTGTTACTTTTTTATGCACCATAAAAACAGTGCCACTGACATCAGCGGGTCGTGAAAAAACCACCAGAAATCTTTGTTCACCACCCTCTTCAATATCTTTTCTTAAGATTGTGAACTGTCTTAACTGTTCGCGACCATTGGCATCGACAATTTTCATTCTGGCCATTGTTCTACCATCATTACCGCCATAATAAGCACTTAATGAGGCTTTTTTAACCAATTCCTCAGCTGATATATTTTCTTCAGCAAAAACATTCATTGCGCCTGTAAAAATAATCATTAAAGTCATTAACACTGTCTTTTTCATATAACCTGAATTAAACATAATCTTCTCCATAATTCCTTTCAATTATCCAAGCAAACTCTACTTGGCTGCATCATCTTTAAAAATAAAACCTTTGAGCACATGCATACTGGCTGGTAATAGCACTATAGTGACCAGCGCCGACACAGCCATAATAGTGGCAAGGAAAGCGCCAACTGTAATATACGGAACCAAAGGTGCCAACAATAAAGGTGTAAAACCAAGCGCAATTACCAATGCGTTTCTTGTAATTGCTCTGGCAGGTTCTTTAAACATATGATTTATGGTTTCTTTCCAGTCACCTGTTTCGGCATAAATAGCTCTGGTTCTTTCAATAAAGTGAATAGCAAAGTCAACTGACAATCCCAGAGTTAAAGCTGATAACACAGCAATTGGCATATCATAATACTTACCAATCCAGCCAATCATGCCATACATGAAAAGGATAGTAATGGTGAGTGGTAACATAGCCAACAATCCAAATATAACCGAACGGAACAAAAATGCCATCATCAAAAAGACAATTACAAATGAACTGGTTAAACTATCAAACATACCGCTCACCATTTTGTCTTGCCAAATCAGGTTCAGATAAGCTTTACCTGCCCAATTAACTTCTATATCACCCGCGACAGGATTGTCTGCCAAATATTTATCAACTAATTCAACCACTTCAGCCATATCCTGATTATCTCCACTGGTTAATTGCAACCAGATGAGTGTTTGATCATAGGAAGGTGTCACAAAATGCCATAAGTCTTGCGGTCTATGCGAAGACTGAAATTGCAACAGGGTTTGTGAAACACCATTGGCGGTCTCAGGAATGACATAATCGGCTGAGTCGCCACTTCTTAATTCGCGATTTACTGTCTTGATTAAATCAACAACTGAGTTTGATTTACCAACCAACCCTGTTGTTAAAAGATATTCCTGCAATTTTTCAATATAAGCCAGTTTTGCCGGTTGAGTGAACACCTTGTTCTTCGCAGCATAAACATCTGTTATTGCCAGCAAATCATCATAGCCAGTAGCACCACTTTCGTCTTCAAAAGCCATGTCATCCAACATTAAAGTGAATGATTGCGCTGGCGTTACAATATTGTCTTTAATAAAAAACGCACGGATTTGGGTTTTATTTTCTTCTGAAATATCTGATACTTGCAAGGCAGACTCAATATCTGCTTTCCAGACATTAAACAAGTCTGACTGACCTTTAAAAGAAAAAACCAGATGAGCATCATAGGTTCCTGCAAAATGGTCATTCAAGACTCTATCTGCCACCCTGATATCATGATCAGACTTAAACCATCTTATCGGATTGTCGTTAATCTGTATTTTGTATAACCCCATGATGGAAATTACAGCCACAGAGAAGGCAGCCAAAATAATTAATTTTGCATTTTTTAAACTGAATTTACCCCAGAATGGCAATATCTTTGCGATGGTACTATTTGAATGACCATTAGAGAACAATTTGCGCTGCATGTTATGAAGCTGCTCCTCACTCATTCTGGAAATATAGGCCGGTATAAAAATTATCGTTAAAATGAAAGCTAATAACATGCCCATTCCTACAAAGATACCAAAAACTTGTACCGGTGGTATTGGCGTAAGTGCCAATGAAAAGAAACCGGCTGAAGAAGTTATAGAGGTAAACAACATTGGTTGATACAAATGACTGGTCACTTCTTTAATAGTTGCCTTGGGACATTTTCCTGGCTTATACAGGTCTGCAAATTCAGACATTATATGCACCGAATCAACTACCGCTATTGGCATCAAAAAAATAGGGATCATTGAGCTCATGATATGAACGGTATGACCCATACCAATCATGGCACCCATAATAGTGATTACTGTTGCCATAGCAACTATCATCGGCGCAACAACCAGCTTTGCACTTTTAAAGAAATAAAGCATCAAAAGGTAAATAACCAATGCGGCGGCAGGAGCTGAAATACCCATCTGTACAAACATTTGCACACCAAAAGTATCTTCTGCAACAGGAAGACCTGTGATGTAATATTGATTGGCATTTGATAAGGATTTCACTTTTTCAGAAATTTGATTGGATATGCGATAACTTTCATTTTTATCGATAATAGGCACATAAATAGTGGCTGCCTTTTCATCCCCTGACACAAGACTATTGACTACAAAAGGCAGGCGCTCTGCTTTCTTGCCAATTGCGGTTGCTTCACTTTGACTCTCAGGAGCAGTATTCATCATCCATTCAAAGCGAATAGTACCCTCACCTGCCTGTTCAATATTATCAATGGTTGACAATGAATTAACATCTGATGTCTTGACGCCATCGATCGATAAAACATAATCAGATAATATCTTGAGATCTGTTAAAGATGCCTGATTAAAAATTGACGCATCATTTTTTGCAACCGCACCAACAACAATTATGTCAGATAACAAAAAGTTCTCTTTTACCTGATTATGAAAAACTCTTGCCGGTTCATCAGCTGAAAGCATATTCTCCGGATCTGTATCTACCTTGATATTCATAATCAAGGCACCAACACCAAAAGTCATAATCGCTAATAACCAGTAAACAAGCACTGGACGAGTGAGTGAAAAATCGATAAGTCGGGTAGACATACTTAATTCCTGAATAAATAAATGATTGTCGTATTGTAATTCAAGTTAATTATATTAGCAATAGCTAATATATATTTAACTAATAGTTTGTGACTAAATTATAGGAAATATTAAAAATATAACAGTGCTTTTTGTTGCACTTTGAAACATTAATTTTCGACGAGTTAACTCAGATCACTGGTTTTCTTTAATGAGCGGGAGTATATTATCAAAAAAATTCTCACTAACTCATCAGAGGAAGAATCATGATAAAACCAAAATTACTTTTATCCACACTTATCATCTCAGGTCTTTTAGCTGCCTGTTCTGAACAAGGTGATAAATCTGGCGCTACTCAGGAGTCAGATTCACCAACTGCAATTGAGCAAACAAGCCAACAAGATGGCAATACCCTATTAGCTGAGTGGTCTGGTTCTTATCAAGGCGTACCAGCTTTTGATAAGGTTAAACTGGAAGATTTAAAACCTGCTCTTGAAGCGGGTATGCAACAAAGTCTGGCTGAAATTGATGCAATCACCAATAATCCAGAACCAGCCAATTTTGAAAACACTATCGTAGCAATGGAAAGAGGCGGTAAAATTTTGGATAGAATTTTTACCTATTGGGGCATTTGGAGCAGTAATGTTTCAACGCCAGAGTTTAGAGAAATTCAAAAGGAAATGGCTCCCAAACTTGCAGCCTTTCGTTCCAAAATTAATCAAAATACACAACTTTTTGAACGTATCAAGGCAGTTTATGAAAGTGAAGAATTTAAATCCTTATCAGCAGATAAACAGCGATTGGTTGAATTAACTTACGACGGGTTTGCAAGAAATGGCGCGACATTAAGTGGTGAGCCCAAAGATCGGTATGCCGCAATTAACCAAAAACTGGCTGAATTACACACCCAATTTGCCAACAACGTATTGGCCGATGAAGAAAACTATGTACTTTATTTAACAAAGGAACAATTGGGTGGATTGCCGGAATCTATTGTCAATGCTGCAGCCAGTGCAGCAAAAAGTAGAGGTAAAGATGGCATGTATGCGATTACCAATACACGCTCATCCATGTCCCCTTTCCTTTCTTACTCAACCGAAAGAGAACTGAGAAAAAAAGTTTGGGAAACCTACTACAATCGTGGTGATAATGGCGATGAATATGATAACAATGCGATTATTGCAGAAATTCTAAAATTAAGACATGAACGAGTTCAATTGCTTGGCTTTGACAATTATGCCCAATGGCGATTAGCCGATCGCATGGCCAAGAATCCTGAAAATGCGATGAATCTGATGAAATCCGTTTGGCCTGCAGCCATAGCCAGAGTAAAAGAAGAAGTGGCTGATATGCAGCAAATTGCAGATAATGAAGGACTAAACGACAAAATCAAGCCTTGGGATTATCGTTACTATGCTGAAAAAGTCAGACTTTCCAAATACGCATTGGATTCGGATGAAGTCAAACAATATCTGCAACTGGATAAATTACGAGAAGCCATGTTCTACGTGGCAGGTCGTTTGTTCAATTTTAAATTTACCCCGGTTAAGGAAGGATCTGTTCCGGTATTCCATCCTGATGTTAAAGTCTGGGAAGTGACTGATTTAACTTCTGG
>Ga0224506_10002374_pt1 | contig 12814 bp, 7 predicted proteins | sample SF_Jan12_sed_USG_2_FD_169108 | JGI IMG/M metagenome (GOLD analysis project Ga0224506, IMG submission 169108) | Sediment microbial communities from San Francisco Bay, California, United States - SF_Jan12_sed_USGS_8_1 | ecosystem: Environmental > Aquatic > Marine > Sediment | place: USA...
TTGAGTAGCCTCCTACAGGCTTTGCAGGCGCTGTGACGGTGATAGTAATATCTTCGCTGTCCGTTAGGATCCCATCAGTCACCTCAAAGTGGACACTAGGATAGACTCCAGCCTGCCCAGAAGTGGGAGTCCAGTTGAAGACGTGAGTATTAGGATCAAAGGTGGCTCCTGTGGGGAGGTTGTTTGCCGAGTAGGTTAGGGTTTGCGCGGGTATGTCAGAATCTGAAGCAGTTACGGTGAATTGCAAAAGATTTCCCACGGAAACCGTTTTAGGTCCAATGGGATTTAGTACAGGAGGCTGGTTGACTTTGACTTCATTTACGGTCACAGTGATGTCTTCGTAGTCTTGAGCAATGCCGTCAGAGACTATGATTCTTATCGTGTAGCTACCCGGACCTTGAGCTTCTGTGGGAGTCCAGGTGAAGGCTCCACCACTCGTGATGGAAGCGCCGGATGGTGCACCCGGTCCCAGAGAGAAGGTTAGAGTTTGAGCGGGTAAGTCAGCATCAGTTGCCGTGGCAGTAAAGGAAAGCGTGGTTCCTTCGTTAACCGATTTAGGTCCAATAGGGTTTAGCACCGGGGCTAAATTCACCTCGTTAACGGTCACGACTATATCTTCATAGTCTTCAAGGAGACCGTCAGAAACAATGATCCTTATAGTGTACACACCCGGACCTTGAGCTTCAGTTGGTGTCCAGCTGAATGCTCCGCCGCTTGTAATAGAAGCACCAGCCGGCGCACCAGCACCTAACGAGAAAGTTAGGGTTTGCGCGGGTATGTCCGCGTCTGTTGCTGTGGCGGTGAATGAAAGCGTGGTTCCCTCATTAACGGTTTTAGGTCCAATTGGATTCAGCACTGGAGCTACATTCACCTCATTTACGGTCACAGTGATGTCTTCGTAGTCTTGAAGGCTGCCGTCGGAGACAATTATTCTTATCGTGTAGACGCTAGGACCATGAGCCTCAGTTGGAGTCCAAGTAAAAACGCCAGTCGCACTGTTAATAGATGCGCCTGCAGGAGCGCCTACACCTAAAGAGAAGGTTAAGGTTTGCGGGGGCAAATCTGTGTCAGATGCGGTGGCGGTGAATGTGAGCAGTTCCAATTCGTTAACGGACTTTGCGCCTATTGGGTCTAACACTGGGGCAACATTGACCTCGTTGACGGTGACTGAAACATCTTCGTAGTCGGTTAAGTTGCCGTCAGAAACAATTACTCGGATGGTATAGACTCCTGGTCCTTGGGCTTCGGTCGGTGTCCATGTGAAGACACCGGTCATGGCATTAATCGAAGCGCCCGCCGGGGCACCTGGACCTAACGAGAAGGTCAGGGTCTGAGCGGGAATGTCAGGGTCAGATGCGGTGGCTGTGAAGGTGAGCAAAGATAGCTCGTTGACGGCTTTGGCACCAATCGGGTCAAGTATAGGCGCTAAATTAACTTCATTAACTGTTACCGTGATGTCTTCGTAATCTTGAGCAATGCCGTCGGAGACAATTATCCTTATGATGTAGCTACTTGGACCTTGATCTTCTGTTGGTGTCCAAGTGAAGAAGCCACCACTCGTGATGGAAGCGCCGGATGGTGCACCCGGTCCCAGAGAGAAAGTTAGGGTTTGCGGGGGTACGTCGGGGTCGGTTGCCGTGGCGGTGAAGGAGAGCGTGGTCATTTCATCAACAGTTTTATCCCCAATCGGGCTTAGCACAGGAGGCGTATTCAGGGGTGGCCAGAATAAAACTGTGGAGTCTTTTTCGTGCGGGTTATCAGTTACGTGGCCCTTGCTCGTTGGCGGAGGTGAAAATGGATCTGCACTTCCATAAGCGTCGAAATGCGTCCTCACGCCCGTTGTGTTAGAGAAGGTCACGGCAACTGTCACGTCTTTGTAGCTCTTGGGGTTTATGTCACCCACAACATAAATGTCACTAAACCATGTTGGATATACATCATTTTCCCATGTCAGTGTGAAGCCGTATGGTTGCGGTTTGCCGTATGTAAAGGAAGACGGAGATATTGTGGTGCTGTCAACGGTGAGGCTGCTAAGATAATTGTAAGCGCCGTTGTTGAGGGCAATAATCAGATGCGTGTTATATGATACATAACTTGCATGTGTATTATTTATCCTTACAGTGAAGGTTCCGGAGAGTCCAGTAATGTTGAGAAGCCAACATTGACTTAACCAATTATCCGGGTCAGGTCCAATGTATGTGCCAGCTGGTAAAGAAACGTACAAGATTGACGGGTTTGTCACTGACACAATCTGTGTGGTGAAGCCTGTTGAGCCTTCATTATCTGTTACTGTTAGGGTTACTGTGTAGTTTACTGTGGATGTGGCTATTGTGTAAATATGCGTTATGATTGGATTGGTCACGGTTGTGATGTTTCCGTCTCCAAAATCCCATTTGTAGCTTACAATACTGCCGTCAGGGTCGTAGGATGCAGAAGCGTCAAGGGTCACGTTATCATAAATTAGAGGGTTGCTCGGGGAATATGTGAAAGAAGCAACAGGGGCTTGGTTGGGATAGGTAAACATTACATTCGCCACTTTGGTCTGATCTGCCAAAGCCAGCGTACTATCATCAACCAATAGCTTAACCGACTTCGAGTTCTGCGAAGTTGTAACGTGAATATAGTATGCCACTTCCAAATAATCTGTCTGATCAACAACAGTATAAGCTGCCCAATTGTATGTTCCTGTTAATGTTTGCCAAGTATTAGTTTGTGTTATGGTGGGTGAGTTTGCAACGTCTGTTGCTAAAGTTGTTCTGATTGTATTATCGCTTTTCCTAATCACTACGTCAACATCGCCATGTGCTACAACTGCATATGAGGATGGACTTTTCAAAGCCCGGTACGTAATAGTCCATGTTGAGGCTGGAATCGAAACGATTGCATTCAAGGGATAGACCCATCTGCCCATCAACTTTCTACCAGTGGTTACCGCTGATTGTGATAATGTTGTTGCAGGTCCATCAGCGGATGATAATTTATGTAAGTAATAATTCACACCGCCTATTGTTGTTGTTTCTGCGTGGGCATATAATGTATTAGTTGAGGTGCCGCTCTCAACTTGTGAAACAAAAAATGGCAGAATTAGAATTAATAGAAAAAGCATAACAACTACAATAGCTAAGCGCAGCTTCACAGTTTCCCCTCTCCCTCGGCACCACTATTTAGTGCTTGAAAGACATTTAAGCATTTTGGAACAAAGTTCTATATCAAAAGCACCTTTTCGTCGCAAAATATCCGGCAATGAGTAAAATGATTTAGTTTGAATTAAGTAAAAGTATATGGCTTTTAGAATTAAAATAAGCCTGGAAAGTTTCAAGGGATGACGTGGTGAGGCAACATACGTCTCTGTGCTTTGGATAATTCAAAACTATTTGTGTGTGAAATCATGTTATCATATGCATTTTCACTATTCTTTCCAGCATGCCTTTCTCACGAAAGTAATTAACTAGAAATTTCTCAACTTCTTTGTTACTGATGTCACGACCTACATATATACATTTTATTTCGCCGATTGTTGGTCTCTGACTCAACTCAGGGATTATGATATTTGAAGGCATGTTAAATCTTTTTACAATTTTAACCCTAAATCTTTCTAATCCGTGCTTATTACAAAGTATTTCCACTGCGTAACTGGTCATGGAGCACACGTCAGCCTTCTCTAACAGTTATAAGAAATTCACCTATAAATATGCTTTGTGAAACGTTTTTCTGGCAACCCTAAGGTGGATTGTGGACTTGGCACCTTGCCAGTGAGCATTACTCTTTCTCTTTTAACGGTATGGTCAGGAATTAGAATTGAAGAGGAAAGGGCTATGGAGCATGGGTAGAGTGGTTCCTTGTATGACTCCGATGTCTGCGCAAGTTCAACAATCTTTCCAAGGTACGTGCAATCCACAATACTTAATTCATGACTAACAAATAGATATTATAGGGAATATTGGCGGAATGGTGGCAACGCTGACGTAGGGTTTCTTCCTCTTCAAATCAGTAAACTAATAAGTTCGGAATTATGGAGTATGTGAGGTAGACAAAGAAAAGGAGGATGGATAATAGTGCTGTCACATTTTTGACTCTTGGGAGCGTAGATTGTTTGACATCAATTACAGCGTGCCTTCCTCGCCTTCTATTTCCTCGCCTTCTGGTGGACGCTCACGTGCCCTCTTTTTCAGACGGACATAAGCTGTAGCTACTACAGCTACGACTATGATGCCGACTGCTGTTACTTGGAACCAGAGTTCCGTCCAAATTGGTGATTGTGGCGGTCCTTGCTCCGTAACGACGCCGTCCCTGTCCTCATGGAGTATCTCCTTTCCTGCGCTATGTATGATCATGCTCTGTCCCGGATACGTGATACTTGGTCCGTCTATGTCTATAGTTGTGGTGCCTACTTTAACGGAGGTAAAGTTGATTGTTACTAAGACCCCATCTCCGCTAGCTGCATTGCCTTGAGCTGGGTAGGAACATGCAAGAGTATCAATTTTGCCGAGCGCGTTTTCTATTCTTTTGGCCGTGAAGACCGTATCACGGACAGTCTTTAGAAATGGGCCTTCATATATGTTGTACTTTCCACTTCTTAAGTCACCCCAGGCTTTTGGGTCTGGGTTTCCGGTGGTTATTTTGATTATGTTAGGATCCCACGTTAGGTTAATAACCCATGTAACTAGGTTGGTTACGCCGGTGATAGTTATGTTAACCAAGAAAGTTTTACCTAGTTCGGTTACGTTATAGACGCTGGTGACGGCGACTACGGGCCCAGCAGCTCGAATTTCAGTTATGCTTTTCAAGGTTGCTATGACAACGAGTACGAGTAGCGTTAGTGCAAGTTTTCTCCTCAACTTTTGTCCCGCCTTCTTGACTTGATTAATACACTCGTTTGTATTTGAATCTTTTTGTTTTACAGCTTCAGTAAACTTGTTGATTTTGCAGGGTGCCTTAGAGAAGAAGTTTGTTATGCACTTTTGTAGAGCATCATAGTGTTTGCAAAGAAATTTAGCATAGTCGAAATCTCTGGAAGATTGAATCTAGTTTTGTTGATTGAAATGATACAATGTTAGTTACATTTGCTTTAAGAAAGTTCTAAAGTTTGAGAATTAGGCGAGTTATTATGATGTTTGAATTATGAATGTCATAGGTGTTTCTGGGCAGTAGGGTACTCCTCCAGTTCGGGGTAGGTTCGTGTAGGCGTTAGCATATGCTGTGCCGAAGCCGATAAATGCCCATTGTGGAATCTGTAAGTCAATGATGAAAAACCTGGACAAGCCTGATGGAATCACCCAGTTATGCAGTATTACGCGCCCAATAGGCACGTTTTCTTCATCATAGACGACGATTGTAAACGTAGCGGTCTTAGAGATGAAGGCGATGTTTCTCGCTGTAAGATTGAAGCATACGTGTTCACCCTTGGCGAAGCTGTTCTTCACTGCTCCTGTCACATCGACCGTTTTCACTTCAGTTATCTCTATTATCCAGCCGACTTGAAATGTGAGGGTGTCTTCCGCCGTCAGATTTAAGACTGACGCTTTACCCGTAACTGACCATATTCCAAATACGGTTTGTTCAGGGTTTTCGCATGGCCAAGGTATTCTGAAGGTGATGTTTGCGATGCCTTCTGTGTTGGTGAAGGCAGCTCTGTCCACAATTACTTCTCCGCTCGGATTAGTCACCTCAAAACCTACGGGTTTGTTCTGCTCGGGCTCGCAGTTGTACGATACATAGGCGTACAATATGACTTCTTCTTGTGGTGCGAAGGCATCGCTTGGCTCATTCGGCCCTTGTCCATTGTATGGTTCCTTTTGAGTGTATACGTCGATGTATGGGCCTCTAACCTTGAAGGTTAGTGTGTCGCTGACGATTTGCTCAGATACGGAGGCTGTTGCAGCAGCTATCCATGTTCCAAAGATGTTTGGTAAGCATAAGACAGGTACGGTGAAGTTCACTGTGGCCAGACCATCTGCATCGGTGACGTTGCTTCTGTTGAGCACAATTTCTCCCGTCGGATCGATCACTTCAAAGCCCACAAGCTTGTTTTGCACGGGTTCTTCATCGTATGTCAGTAAGGCTGTTAGTGTCACCGTTTCTCCCAGCGCGAAGGCGCCATCAGGTTGGTTTGGACCTTGACCGCCTTTCTGGTTGTACAGGTCGATTGCTGCTCCGTCTGGTTGTGGAATAACTGTTATCACTTTCCACGTGGTGTCTTTTTCTCCTTCATCATCTGTAACGGTTAGGGTTACCGTGTAGTTTCCAGCTTCTGTGTAGATTTTAGTTGTAAACACGCCTGTACCATTCGTGCCGTCGCCGAAGTTCCACTCATAGCTGATAATGTTTCCGCCGTTCGGTGTCGTTGCGGAGGCGTCGAAGTTTACTGTGTCATTCACGTATGGAGTAATTGGCGTGTGTGTGAAGTTCGCACAAGGTGCACTACTAGCGAAGCATGTAAAGCCTTCTGCGGGTCGAATAGGCGAAGCTAGAGGCAATTCTAAGGTGGCAATGCAGATGAAGAGGAGGGAAATTACGCATAACGGTTGTTTTTGCTTCAAGGGTGTCGCCAACTTTTTAGTTTTATAGGCTTTGAAATTTTTGCACATTCATCCCTTTGTGATATCGAACGGGGTTAGGTTTTCGGGACAGTAGGAGATTCCGCCAATCCACGGCCAGTTAGTGAAGGCACAAGCGATTGCTCTTGCTGATCCAACGAAACTCCATTGTGGAATGATTACATTGAATATAAGATTGAACTCGTGTGTTCTTGGAGCAACTTCCATCTTAAAAGCTGCGACACCGATCGTTACGTTGCCTTCATCTAGAATGGACATCGTCAACGTTACGTTCTTCGGGGTGAAAGCTATATTTTTTAGGTTTATATCGAAGTACACGTTTTCGCCCTTAGCAAAACTGTTCTTTGGGTTATTGTATTGGTCTACTGTTTCAACTTTCATTATTTCTATTATCCAGCCAACCTCGAAGGTGAGAGTGTCGCTGGCGTTTTTTTCAGCAACTGAAACTGTGGCGATGACAGTGTATGTTCCAAAGAGAGAAGGGTCTGATGTCGAAGTGAAGTTGATCTCAGCGACACCTGTACTGCTAGTGTTAGCAGATCTGACGAGCACAGTCCCTCCTTTCGGATCTGTTACTACAAAACCCACTGGCTTGTTTTGCACAGGATCGTAGTTGTAGGTGACTTCAGCGTACAGGATTACTTTTTCTTGGGATGCGAAGGCGTCGCTGGGCTGATTTGGTCCTCTGCCACTGTATGGTTCTGGCTGCTGTGTGTAGACATCTATTTCAAGTTTGTAGAGTAGAACCCTTACAAGATGGGATGTAGAGTTTGTGTAACCTTCATTATCTGTCGCCGTTAAGGTTACTGTGTAGTTTCCTGGATTTACGAAAGTATGAATTATTATGGGATTTGTGCGCGTTGTGATGTTTTCGTCGCCAAAATTCCAGTTATACGATATGATAGTGCCGTTTATTTTGTAGCTTTTTGAGGCGTTGAATGTTGCGGGAAGATTACGGATTGGTTCTAGTGGGCTCCAAGTGAAAATAGCGACTGGGTACACTGGAGGAACTGGGACCCATGGATACATGAGGGGATACCAATCCAAACCAAACCAAGAGACCCCGATAACTTGGGAGTGCGGTATTCTTGTGTCTCCTATGCCGTCGTTTTTGACTCTTAGTTCACCCCATCTGCCTACGCCAGTTCCATCGTCAACACCTGTGTAGTCGCTCCAGTAATTGCCCTTGGTGCCTGGATGCACGTCGGTGTCCCAAGTGTTTTTTGTTAAATCAGCATCGTACTTGTCTACTTGAATTGTGTTGTCGATGAAGTTGTTATAGTAGAAGGTGTTGCCGCTGCAGTTCCACACAAAGACTCCATATTTATTATTCATTAAATTGTTGCCTTTGATTAGAATGGCGGATGAATATGATAGGCGGATGCCGTATTCTGTATTTGAGGCTATGGTATTTAGGCTTAGGTTGTTTTCATTTGAATACTCAAGGAGTACTGCGTATTTGCTGTTTTTCACAGTGTTATAAACGAACTTATTGTAGTTAGAATGGGCATATAGTTCGACTGCATAATATTTGATTCTTTCTACATTGTTCTCCATGATTGTGTTTTGGTCGGACTCGTGTAGACTTATGCCATAATAGCAATCCGCTATATCATTGTTAGTTATTGTGCCGTTGACAACAAACGAGAAGTATACACCTTTGTAATTGTTGATTAAAGAGTTGTTGGTAACAACAATGTTGTAGCGGGTTTTAGCGGTTGGAGATGATGCCCAGATGCCTCCATAGGATCCTCCGTTTTGTACGGTGAAACCGCTGATTTCAACGTTGCCTGCGGTAATATTAACAATCATTGGAGGAGACTTTTGTCCGTCGATTATGGAGGCTCGATTGTCACCTCTCAATATTATTGACTTGTTTACAACTATATGCTCGTAGTATGTCCCTGCGGCTACCTGGATTGTATCACCTGGATTAGCTGCATTAATACCCGCCTGGATCGTTGGATACTCTGGTGAAGGAACATTTATGATGCTTAGCTTTGTTGTTGATGCATTGGAGCAGTGCCAGAACACATTAAGCAACAAAACTGTTACGGTGAACACAACAACAGGTCTCTTCAAACCTGACACTCTTCCTCCTCCTCTCACTTTTATTCTTCCTTTTCTACTATAAATGGTTTCCCGAACTATGTTCTATGTTGTCAATTTGATAAATTGTCTTGCAGTAATGTTTCTTGTGTAATCCACTCTTCTCTATGTGATGCTAAATTATTGAAAAATCCATGCATAAAACATTACAGTGACATCTTTTTTAGGCTTCAACTAGTTTGAGTTTGAGCGTTTTTTCCGGATAGAATTGTTCAGTAGCCGGGTGGATAAGTATTGGTTGAGTAGAAGGTACAGAGTGATTGTGTAATAAAGAAGAAAGAAGGGTGATTGGGTTTTTTAAGGTGACATTTGTTTTTAGGTGGATTCTCATGGACAACCTTGTTTTATGGAACTTTGATGCAATATCGGCTCTTCTTGGCAAATATTTTCACTAGTACGGCGATCCCTGCAGTTGCCATTAGGAACAATGGCAGTATTATCGATGTTGGAAATTCTGGCACCACTGTCACTGTTCCATCTTCCACTGTGTGTTCAATAAGTACCGGTTTGGTACTGGTGGTTTTTGGGTCGAGGAGGTAGGTGCCAGTCAATCTCAGGTAAGTGTTGCCCACTGCTGTCGCATTAAAAGTTATTGTAGCTAGAGTTCCACTGCCGTTGTATCCGGTTTTTGGCACAGTCATGGATATGCATGACAGTGATGGGATTGCGCTGGCGTTTGGAGGCGCAGCCAACCACATAACGGGATCCGGAATGAATGGCCCTTTGCTAACGCTCACGCAGCTTAGCACGGCTGGGTCCCACGAAATCACGCACATCCAGCTCCAAAGGTTCGTAACGTCAGTGATGGTTAAGTTAACTTGGAAAGTGTGACCCGGTTCTGATGCTTCATACGTTGACGGACTTATAGCAAAGACTACTTCCTGGGCTTTGACTGTACTTGTCATGGCTATGTTCATGCATGTAACAAGTATGAATGGTACCAACAACAAATATTTATTTTTCATTTTTTCACGACATCAGCGTATGTGTTTCATCTATATATTTTAACTTTTCGCTGTACACTCCTGAGTGGCCAAATCGCTGTTAGAGACTCTGCAGGTTCTATCCTTTTTTTGACTTTAAATCCAGTATTCAACAAAGGCGTCAACGAAGGCGATTCCGTCCCAGCCGTCGACGTCGCCGTCGCCGTCAAGGTCGCATCTCCAGTAGTCCGGGTCGGTTACTTCTCCCACTGGGGGCGTCCAGTAGTCTACGTAAGCATCAACGAAGTAGATTCCGTCCCAGCCGTCGACGTCGCCGTCGCCGTCAAAGTCGGCTATTAGAATAACTTTGAATGTCGTGTTGCTGGAGGCTTCTTCTCCTAGGTATCTTGTGGTGACGTATATGATATAGTTGCCCGCTGCCGCTCGTGGTGGTAGTTTGAATGTGTTGTTGTAGTTTCCGTTGAATTGCATAGTTGTAGAGAACTCGGTTTTCTGTTTCAGTGCGGTTGTGGTTGTGAATGAAGAGGATCCTCCATTTGTGATTAGGAAGGTTGATGATTCTTCGGTGCAGTAGGGCCATCCGCCTAGTGACGGCCATCTTGTGTAGACGTTGCCGTACACGGTCGCGTTTCCGAGGGCCGCCTCTTCGGGGATGAGTACGCATAGTATGGCGTATGAGGTTGATGGCCCCGCCATGTTGGGAACTAGTATTGAGTCGTATCCTCTGGGGGTGCCGCTCGAGTCGTAGATGTTGACGGTTAAGCAGACATTGCGGGGTTGGATGTCGTAGTTTGTTATGGTTAAGTTGAACCAGGCTTGGAGTCCCCTTTTGAAGCTGTCTTTTGGGCCGCCTGTTGAGTCGCATGGGATAACGGAACGAACTTTTACGTACGGTGTCTCTGGAGGAGCATCTCCCGTTGTTGTTGTTCTTATCACTAAGGTTTGGTCCTTTGGGTCTTTCACTTCTATGGCTACTAGTCCGTCTGGGACTGGTGCTCCATCCTGGGTTAGGTTTCCGTATGTTGTGACGTTTTCTTTGGGATAGTATGCTGGTTTATCTGTTGTTACTGTAAGCGCTGGTGTTGGAGAAGCTTGTGCGGGTGTGAGTGTGACTACACAAGTAATAGTAATGAGGATAATTAAAAAAAGGGGGGGAATTTTGGGTTTCAAGGGCTTTTCGCCCCGCTCGCCTATGGTGGTTTTGATAGTATTATATATTTTTGTGTCTCGGGGCACATTGGTACGCCGCCTAGTTGCGGCATGTGCGTGTAGATGTTGACGTAGATTGTTCCTGTTCCGAGATAGGCCCATTTTGGAATGTGTATTGTGAACTCTGGTGTTAGGCCGTCGTTCGCTTGTACGGTCCAGTCGGCTAGTACGTCGAAGCCGATTGGTACGCCGCAGTCGTCGTAGATGACAACGGTCACGGTCACGGTCTTGTCTGTGTAGCATATGTTGTTTATGTCTACTATTATGTCTATGTATTCGCACTTGTGGGCTGTAGTTGGTGCTATTATTTCGTCGACTTGCACTAGCCAGCCGTATCTGAACTTGACGATGTCGTACTGCTCGACCTCGGATACTGAAACTGAGGCGTATATGTGCCAGACTTCGTATTTGCCTGCGAACGTCTTGTTGCATTCCCAGATCAGTCTGAAGAATATGGTGGCTATGCCGAATTCGTCTGTGAAGGCTGTCCTGAAGAGGACTGCTTCACCGGTTTCGTCCTTCACTTCGAAGGCTACAGGCTTGTTTTGCACTGGATCGTCGTTGTAGGTTACCTTTGCATAGACTGTAACTCCTTCTTGTGGAGCGAAGGCATCTGCCCAGTTTGTTGGATATTCAAACTGTAGAAGTGTGTCGGGGTTGATGCCTGGTCCTTCACCGCCTTTCTCTGTGTAGACATCGATTATTACACCCACTGGTCTTGTTACTTGGTGTATAGTGTGTGTTGCTGAGTCTACTGAGATGTAGTCTGGGTGTGAGGGTGGATTTGGATCTGGAGCGTAGACTGTTAGGGTTATGGCAACGTCTCCTGGTCCGTCACAGTGGAATGCATCTGGAATGTAGTCTCCGTGTAGAGTTATAACTGTGCCGTTAAGGAAGTCGATGTCCCATTCGTATTCTTCGATTGGGCAGCTGTGCGGGTCTGGAAGGGTGTCCCAGCCGTCTGTTGAGGCACGACCGTCAAGAGTTATCCAGTCGCAAACGTAGACCATAGTGCAGTGTGCAGGTGTGAATTTAGCTTTCGGGCTTGTTGGTGGTGGTGGTGGCAGTTTGAAGTATCCGTTTATTGTATCGTGTGTAATTAACACTTTAGCTGGGTCCAAAAGATAGTCGCCGGTTATGGTGATCGCTGTCTCCCCAACGGCGTTTACGTGGAATTTTATTGTAGCTAGAGTTCCACTGCCGTTGTATCCGGTTTTTGGCACAGTCATGGACGTGCATGACAGTGATGGGATTGCACTGGCGTTTGGAGGCGCAGCCAACCACAGAACTGGATCCGGAATGAATGGCCCTTTGCTAACGCTCACGCAGCTTAGCACGGATGGGTCCCACGAAATCACGCACATCCAGCTCCAAAGCTCTGTAACGTCTTGGACTTCCAGGTTAACATCGAAGTTGGTGCCCACGGGCACGTCTTCGACGAGTGCGGGCGTTATCTTCAGGTTTGTGGTCACAGCTGAGACTCTTAGGATTGGCAGCAACGTCATTGTCACTGACAGAACGATGGCGAGGCTCAATAGAGTTTTTCCTTTCATTTATTTTTCCTCCTTACTTAAACGCAATATGTCCAATATTCTGCGAAACGGTCAACGAAAGCAATTCCGTCCCAGCCGTCGATGACATGGTCGGGTTTAGGATCGCCAAGCACGCCGACAAAGTCGCATTTTTTGTTGTAGAGATCTCCCACCGGGAGTGTCCAGTAGTCGACGAAAGCATCAACGAAGTAGATTCCGTCCCAGCCGTCGATGACGCCGTCGGGTTTAGGATCGCCAAGCACGCCGACATAGTCGGCACCAACTATGTTAAAGACGGTGACATCGCCGTCGCTCACCAGGTTGTTTACTGAAACGCTGTCGTATGCGATCGCGGATGACACACCGACACTGCCGCCTACTGTGTATTCGGCTGTTGCAAGACTTGATTCATTCCATTTGAATTGTTTATTTGCCGTGGCTCCAAGTCCGACCATCGGCAGAA
>Ga0224506_10002375_pt1 | contig 12811 bp, 11 predicted proteins | sample SF_Jan12_sed_USG_2_FD_169108 | JGI IMG/M metagenome (GOLD analysis project Ga0224506, IMG submission 169108) | Sediment microbial communities from San Francisco Bay, California, United States - SF_Jan12_sed_USGS_8_1 | ecosystem: Environmental > Aquatic > Marine > Sediment | place: USA...
GCCAGTAGGACCTGGACGGTCCTCCTGTACTCAACCAAACGAATCCCACAGATTACTCCAGCACGGATAATAACACTTGCGAGGGGATGCAAACCGATAAAACCCCGTACAGTCTATACTAGGCGGACTACCATGAGCGTGGAAGAGAGGCTCGAGAAGATGGGGCTGAAACTGCCCCCTGCGCCTGCGCCGGCGGGTAACTACATAGGGGCCAAATGGGTGGACAGGATAGCCTTCTCCGCGGGGCAGGGGCCCTTCAGGACAACCAAGAGGGGGCTGGTGGGGGAGGACCTAACCCTCGAGGAGGGGTATCAGGCGGCGAGGGAGGCGTGCCTCAACTGCCTCGCCCAGCTCAAGAAGTTCCTGGGTTCCCTGGACAGGATCGAGCAGGTGCTGCAGGTCGTCGGGTTCATCAATAGCGCGGAGGGGTTCATGCAGCAGCCCGCGGTGCTGAACGGGTTCACGGACCTTCTCGTCAAGCTGTTCGGCGACCCCGCTGGGAAACCGGCGAGGGCGGCGCTGCCGGTCCACCACCAGGGATGGATCGCCGTCGAGGCGTGGATGGTCGTCGAGCTGAAGGAGTGAGCGGTCCCTCGCGGGGGGCTGCGATCGGGTGGTGGCTGGGTGTAAGGAGTTTCCGATGTTGTGGTCGTGGCTTTTTTTCCTTCGATTTGATTGCTAGGTAAGTGGTGGCCACTTACAAGGAATTCTGGCGGCGTTTCGGATGCTTTGGGGTCCGTTTGGGGGTTTACGAGTTTTTGCGTTTGTGTTGAGTTGATTTATATCGGTGTTTTGGCCTTCACGCCTTTCTTTAATCCTTTTTGGGCTATTTTTGAGGCCCTTCACTGGACTCCTAGGAGATAATAAAAGTAATTAATGCTCTCTGAAGTAATCACCGTTTGCGCAAGAAAAAATATACTAACTTGTCAAAGGCTGAAAAGTTTTAGGATAAAGCATTCAAGAATGATCGTAGCGATTAAACATTAAATGTAAACGCGATTAGGCTTCTGTAATAGCTCTTTTCTGCCTTTGTAAGCAAAGCTATTCATTTAAATATCTAAATTCGAACGATTGCATACTATGATTTTACTATCGGACGAAACTTCCTACATTTCCTGTTTTTTTCAATGTCTTCTACGTAATCCCTTTTATCCAAGCAGAAATACGTGATGATGCTTTCTTTTCTAACATGTAGATGGTCGCAGCCAATACAGCGGACCATGGCATCACTATATCGTATAGAAGGGGCCCAAATATTATTTTTCCTTGCGTGTGAAATAGTATAAGCAGTAAAAATAGGTTTCACGCCTTTTGGAATAATGTTCCGATAATGGAAAAAAAATGCTCTTTGTTTTCTATAAGAAGAAAGTATTTACCTTTCTCGTTAGAGAAGGCTTATATCTGAATATTGTTCCTGAATAGTCCACAATGGAGGGAATACATTGACATGCATAGAAACAACATGGACGAATAAGACCTACATAATGGAGAATGCTGTAAAATATGTGAAATACTCTGCAAGTTGTTTGTTAAATAATGTTAAGAAATTTATGTCTAACCTCATCCCTGATACTAATAGCGATATAGATGCAATGAAAAAAGAAGTGTGGGCAAATTTATCTGCTGTTTATTACAAATATGATTGTGACGATCACAAAAGGGCTTTCCGTGAAGTTACATATGAAATTGCAGAAAAAGTACTGGAAGGCAAGTGGAATGCTATTTATAAGAAATTTTATAGAATGGAACAAAAAATTTGATACAATATATTCAAACTATTGAGTATCGATTGCGTACGCCGAAGTGAGCACCGGTTCCTAAAATAAATTTTTTATAGTTACTTTACAGGTGTTCACTCCCAACACGTGAATCGCATTTAAAAAAGAAATATCTGTATACTTGATTCGTATACATGCTTGTTTCAAAGGGTCTTTTTTCAATAACAAAATTACTTTATCATTTTTTATCAGATTTTTTATTTGGTAATTTAATGTTTTCTTCAATGTCTCTTGAAATTTCCAGCCTCTCCGTAATTTCATCTGAATACTCTTGAATGTCAGCAACAACCCGATTAAGTATACTTGTTGTCGATCTAAGTTTGGAGATCTTGTCATGAATCATACCGTACTCGATGACCTGTCCAATCGTCTTTTGCTCGATTGAAAATTTGAAAAATAACCTGGTGGCGACAATACCCATGACAAATCCCACTGCGCACCCTATGATGAAAATGTTAAACGGTTCCAAAACCATGTTCTCGCACCAAAAGGTTACCCAATTCCATTATATGCATTGCGTGGACATATCTTACGCCAACTGTTTTTTAGCTAAAAACGGCCCTACAATCACTCCAAATAATACCGATCGCGCGTCCTATCTCTGAGCCACGGATGTGCTGTAGAATTAAAATTTATTGTTAGAAGAAATTTAGAAGTTGCGGATACAATCTATGAATGCTCCAGCGATATTTTCTGTCTCTGATTTGGGTTTCCATACTTTCTCGGATACCACTATCCGACAGGAGGCTGAACATTGCCTGGGCTAGGTCATGAGGTTCGAAAATGTGCATCTTGAAGAGCACTTTGTTCTTGTAGTTGAACCATCGCACCTCTTTAAATGGGATCAGCTTCCCGGTGCAACCATCCTCTATGATCTCGTTGAATGGCGGAGCATCAACTGCCACAACAGGTTTATTGAGCCTGAAGGCTTCGAGGATGGGCAACCCAAAGCCCTCAGTGAAGCTAGAAAGTACATAGATGTGGCAGATCTTGTATAGCGTGTTGATCTCCTCGGCGGTCATCAGGCCATGACGGTTTGTTAACCATATTCTCCCTAATCCCAGATGGGAAGCTATTTCTGGCAGATCATAGTGTCTTTCGCGATGTCTTTTTTCTTCGTAATCATAATATCTCTTGGGCTGGGAGTGCAACACCAGGTAACTATTTGGAATCCTCTCTTCAACTAACTTATGCGCTTGGAGTAGTTTCTCTAAGCCTTTCCGAGGGTCGTTGCTCGCTATGGTCAAAGCCACAAGCTTCTCCTTGAATTTTTCTTCGAGCGACTTCAGAAAGGACAAGTCCACTTCTAAGGCATCCATGTCTAAACCGTGGTGCACAACTCCTGCGACGGGTACATCGACCTCTTCGAGCATTACTTTAACAAAATTGCTTACCGCTACAACTTTGACATCTCTCGCAAGTCGAATATTCTCCTCATCTAGGAAGCTGTGTCCTTCAGTCGTCCCATAAAAAACAATATTGCTTCCTGGAAGAAATTTTTCTAAAAGTTCGAGGGTGTCCTTACGGACGGTCTCGATGAAGAGTATGTCTCCCCCCGGCTTAGCATCCCTCCAGTCAAGGACGCAGGAATGACAATAAGGCTTTAAGGCATTACGGACATCACGGGCGACATTTCTAAAAGACGGCCAAGCAAGATTAGTGACGATTTTCAAATCGGTCATAGACTGTTAAAACGCCTCGTTTCAAACTAAGTTATGTTATAAGACCGCATGAGCTTCCTGACCTTTAAAATTCTTTAACATTTTCCGATTAAATACAATAGGTAATTTAAATGGTTGGGAAGTTTTTAGAGTCATTAGGCGAGAAGACAAATCGGAAGTTATCTTGGTTAGAGTAAACTCTTTAGCCCTATTCTTTGCGTTCAAAGCAAGTTCGTCTCTCAAAGTGGGGTTTTTTACCAATGTGTTTATTGCCTTAGCAGCACCTTTCAAATCGTCGGGACCTCTAACGTGAATCCCATCTACACAATCTCTGATAAGCCACCTTTGTCCTCCGACTGCAGATGAGACTATCGGAACGCCACCGTACATGAATTCGAGCTGCGTTAAACCTAACGCCTCCATACGACTAAGCAAGATGTTGACATACGATGATCTAATCAGCGCCATCTTATCTTTCTCCGAGATTGCCCCCACATAGCTCAGGTTGTGCAGCCCTTTCGCCTCCTTCAATACTTGTTTATGTTGATTTGAGGGGTGGCCAGCTATTACGAAGTGCACATCTTTCAGCTTCCTCAACATCTTGGATACCCTCACAACTGCTATGGGATTCTTGCGCTCCTCCAAAGTGCCCATGTATGTGACGAGCTTAGCGTTGGCTGGGATAGAATACTTCTCAAGAAAACCTTCTGGGTCCTCTGACCCGTATTTTTGGAAGACTTCTTCGTCAACCCCTCCAGGATAGAGATGGCACCTTTTTGCCTTAGCGCCCATGGCGACCATCTGGTACTTCTCGATAGGGGTGGTGCAGAGGATGACGTTAGCAGTTTTATATATTTGAGGGAAGACCATACGGTTCCAAGTAAATCTGAAAGCCCTCTCAGCTACATCGTAACGTAGTGGGTCAGGGGGCTGGTAGTGGGGCATATAACAATGGGCTACTCCGTCCGCATTATGGCCCTGGTGCTTAAGCATTCTCCTCCACGAGACGAACTTCGTTATCTCCTCAGGACCATTCCATAGGGTGCTGTGACTGATGATGACATCTAAACCAAACCTATCTGATAGTCTCCTCAAGACATCAACGAAATTTCGGAACATGATACGACGTGGAGGCCAAGTTGAAACATATCCGTTAACCCTGATAAGCGGGACCTGAAACTCGCTCTTCTGAAAGAACAGGTAACCTTCGACGCCTCGCTCAATCTCATTGTACTCGGGGATGGGCTTGTTGTCATGGTAAGGCCCTGTGATCAAGAACACTTTATGCCCCTGTTTAACCAGTTCTCGGGCCATCCTCTGGGCCACGAGTTCCTGCCCTTTTGTGAAGCTCGTCTGATACATTACCAAGCCTACGTTCATTAAATTCAGCCTCTTTTTCCTCTAGTTTTAATTTGCATATTCTTATGATGTGGTCTTGGACCTCTTAGGTACTCCTCGTATAGTGCTTTCAACCTTTTTTGATTCTCCAACCAGCATTCTATCAAACCACGGACCCAACATGTACTATAAATGCCAGTAAAATGTAACGTCCAAAGCAATGGTCGAGCGAGCATTATAGTCACTTTCAAGCTTATCACCTTTTTCATGTCAATTGCTTCTTGGCAATGACAGGGCCTGCGATTGCAGCAAATAAAACCGTGCCAAGCACGATGGGCACAGCTAAGTTAGGATAAATCTCTGGATTTAGAAAATAATGTCTATTTGGATCGAAGATAAACGGGAGTTGTGACATGACGAAAGCAGGAAGCCCCTGAGCGAAGATCAGCCTCGTGATCACCTTTTCCTGCCTTGTGAAATCTAAAATTCTCGCCACACCCGTGGCTACGACAAACCTGATCACTAGAATGACGACAACAATGTACAAACCTATCTCTATGTAGCTCATGGAAATAGTCACAATTAGACCGATGTAAACGAAGAAAAAGGCCTTCACAAAAAACGTTATTTCCTCGTGGAATTCCCTGAGCCGCCTCTTGTCTATTTTAATATTCCTCTTAATTCCTATCCTTTTCGTTATATATCCATAATTTGTAATCATCAGGCCAAAACACAACGCCGTCATCGGGCCACCACCTTCCCCGATGACCCTCTCGGCAATAACGTAGGCGGATAACAGGATGGAAATAGTCAATATGTATGTGAACGGCCTTCCCCTGAGCCTGTCCAAAACCTCTGCCCACATTTGACCCATGGCGAGGCCCAGGCCGGATGAGAGCAGAAACGTAGTGAAGATGTCCATCAGGCTGTTAACTATGGAAACATCAGGGAGCATGATCATCCGTATCAGCGTTATTGAAGCTATGATGCAAATGGGATCTGATATTACCGACTCCATCATCAATATGACCCTGGCGCTCTCTATACCCGGTATCAGCTTTTCCAAACCGTCGAGGATTCCGAAGATTGCGATCGTGCTGGTTCCGCCTATCATCGACCCGAGAAGAAGCCCCTGAAGCGGCGTGAAGCTCCCGGGCATGAGATAATTCAACAGCAAGCCCACGGATCCGACGACAGTAACGAAAGTGCTGATCGCCAGTATCGTGGACTTCGCCATTGTCTTCATCAACGTGGTTATGTCCACGTTTATCCCAGCATCAAACAGGATGACGCTAAGAGCTAAGGTGCTCATAATGGGAGAAATTTCAAGGAAGAAGTCTTTGTCGAAGTATCCGAGCACTGGTCCCAGGAGTATGCCGAATCCCAGCACCCAGATTATGTCCGGTACCTTCGTCTTTTGGTAGAATAATCCGCTGATATAGCAAATAATTAGCGTCGACGTGACGAGTATGAACAATTTATCGGCAAAGACGTCGATCATCTCAAATCACCACATTTTACTCCTTTCTAGAGGGAATGACATGGGCAATAGAAAAAATAAAACCAAACAATATACTTAAAGTCAGGATTTTCCATAAGGGTTTAACTAATTCTGGGTTCATAATCTCGTTAGTTTCATTTAAGTTATAAAAGATGAATATTGAGACGAATGAAAAAAGCAGTAGTGCCTGTAAAAAGAATATTAACAAGCCCCTTTGCATTCGGCTTTGCCGGACTACGTTATTCAGTTCTTGAATATAAAACCTTCGTTCGATATCCGAAAATATTAAAAATTATCGAATAGTTTATAAATTTCTAATAGAAATATCGGATGATCACAAGTGACCAAGCTCAGCGAAGATGATTTGACGTTACTCAGAGAGTTACAGATGGAAGGGCGAGCCAGTTATTCTAAACTTTCCAAAAAAACGGGGATACCTAACTCCACAATACACGACAAAATAAAGCGGCTGATATCCAATGGGGTCATCAAGGGATACACGATTATAATAGATAAAGAAAAAGTCGGTTTAGACAATGTTGCCATAATAGGCGTAGAAACCGGTGCCAAGCAATTCAGGGACGTGGCTAAAAATCTCTGTGAAATCAGAGAGATAGTAGAGGTTTACGGAACGACCGCAGAGTTTGATTTAATGGTTAAGGTCCGGGCATCATCAAGAGACGAATTGAGTAACGTTCTCAACCAGATACGCAGTGTGGATGGTGTCGACGATATCTACGTGTCTTCGATTTTAGAAGTGTTCAAGGAAGAACTTACATTGCCATTATAGAATGTTGAAGCGTGCGCACAACATGTAAGAGAAAAATAAAATGCGTGCGCAACGAAGTGAGAAAGCCCAATAAAAGTTGAGTTCGCATACACGAAGGTTACTCATAGCATATATTTTGATGGTAACAATAAAGAAAATAGGATGTTCTTGGAACTTGTGTATAGGATATCTAAGCTTCGGGAAAAACCTCGTTGAGCTTGTCCGTTATCGTTTCGACGACGTGTAGCGCGAATTGCTCCCTGTCCATCTTCGGATAGTAGACCCTATGGTAGCCACCCTTACCCGACTCCTCCTCATAGGTCAGTACACCTTCCTCCACCATGTCGTTGAGGAAGAAGATGACAGACGCCCTTGACTTGCTGTCAGGGTGGTCCTTCAGGAACTCATAGGCCTGACCAGAGGTAATCCCGATCCTGTTCGGATTGTTCAGCTCCCAGATGTGCTCCAGAAGCGCCGCCTGGTACGGCTTGAAGAGGGTGAGAAGCCCCTTCTCCGACATGTCGAATTTCATTTCCAGACCTGAAATGATCACTGATTCTTAAAGGTTACTAAAACATCAGTTGTCATCAATCGCCTCTCCTCTTACTATATTACAAAACGATGAAGAGGATTCGCGTGCGGAGTAAAAAAATGATGCCTAGGTAATTCGAACATAACGAGATTGAGGCTATGAACCTTTAAGTTCGAATGTGGAACAGTTGTTCCATATTGTTCCTCAGTATTCCTGATAAGGAACTAGCTGACCTTGGAGGGGGTGAGAATACAATGAGAAACAAAGGGAAAAGTTTGATCGCAGCCGCTCTGATGCTAACGGTGTTATCAGTGACCCTCTATGCTCTACCTATCTTCGCTGAACCCCTTAGAAGTCAGACACAAGAAAGAGGCGAGGACTGCCCTCAAACCTGCGAACCGTGCGAAGATTGCATTTGCGACGATTGTGATTGTAATCAATACCGCTATCAAAACTCCGATTACAGAACCTGCGGAGATTGCAGCTGCGATGGTTCGCAGAAGCGGATAAGGGCAGGACAATCCGCTTAAAATGTGCGCCTAAATTCATTTATAGCCCCTTTTTTTCACGCATGTGCTCAAAGTTTAGGGCCTCTAAAACCAGTTTTGGGGAGTCTAGTAATAAGCTCCCGAAACAGTTATCATTATATTTTTATCACACACTCATGTTCGCTGCAATCCTGGCGCGTGTAAAGTACAAGTGGTGATGCACCCCAACCAACGGTATAGTAAGAAAAGGAACTCGCACAAGCCAAAAAGAGCTAGCGGAGAGAGTGAGATGAAGAAACACTGTCCTAATTGTCAAAGTGGACTACCTGTAATCTCAAAATACGAGATTGTAAAACGCATAATCAAGTTGCTTCCGGTAATAATTCTCACATTACTAACCGGATCTCGCATGCGTCTTCAATACCTCGACATTCGGATGACTAAACAATACCAATGTCCAAAATGTGTATGCAAGTTTTAAGCGGAGGGAGCGAGATGAGTCTTGGATCGATGTTCGCACGCGCAATCAAACGATCCTTGTATAGTACACCCTAAATCGTTCTTACGATGGGTCTACTGGCTGGCAGTTGGGCCTGTTCTACGGCGTAGACGGTGAGGGCGACGACCCAGAATCGGTTGTTGTCGGAGTATTAATCGCACAAATGTGTATCATTTTTCTACTCATGTAGTATGATAATAAGCCCACCATCGGAGGTCTATTTCCTTTGCTATGTATTCTATAAAGATAGGAAAATCGCATACAATCGTATCGTCAAAGTAAACTATTACCCGTGGTTTCTCCAGAACAAGCATCAATCTATGCCAGCTGGTAAAATCAAAGTCAACCTCCTGTTCGTCATCGAAGATGGGTGGAACTTGATCCCCGAAATATACAGCAGACGCCCAGATGTTATTCGATTTGTCGGAAAGTCTTATAACACAACCAAGGCGTAAACGCCCCTCTCCTCTTTCCATGAAGAATAGACTCAGATCCTGACGGGTCTCGCTTCCCAACAATGCCTCTTTCGGTATTTTAACGAACCACGTGACGTTCAGCTTAGACCATTCAGGATTTATGGTAATTCTTGGATAAAGGGTTCCATATTCTCCTTTTTCGCTTTCAGCACATCTTAGAGCAAAGGATGACGGAGGTGAGTGATAGACCTCATCTGTTGTGTGAGCGTATTCTATCGTCTTCCACTTCTCGGAGGCAGTTTCGTTCCTTATATCATCCTGGAATACTATTACACCATCTATGCTGATGGAGACATCGTCCAAGTATATGTAGCCCCACCTCTCATTTTTCGGAAGATTCTGGATGACGATTATACCTGAAACTATCACGATTATGAGTGTGATCAACAACAACTTTTTTCCAATAAATTCCATTTACGCACCTTCAGAGGATACGGTGAGAGTACTTCCGACGCAGCTCACTCATTCTTTCACTTCAATAAATGGTAGAGGAGGATCAGTAGGAGAATCAAGATGACCACTATAAAGTATAGGACGTGGACACCTCTAATCTCCCACTGTTTTTGATCCATCGGTTCTTCCCATCCCGTCACCCTTCTTCTTCCTCCTCGACTGCGATAAAAAAAATTAAGGCGTAGTGTCTATTATCAGACCTATGTTCTCGACGCTTCCTAGAAGGGTGCTGGGCAAGATCCCGTTCCACTGGGTCAAGTACAGATACTGGGCGTATTCTGGGGTCATCTGAGACGTTATCTGCTTAATGGCCTCGGCTGTTGCGCTGGCCTCTATCATGATCCTCCTTGCCTCGGCCTCGGCGGCTATTATCTTCTGCTGAGCCTCCGCACTAGCACGTATGACAGTGACATTGTATTGGCCTTCGGCTGTTATTATCGCCTGCTGTTGCTGGAATCTCGCTATCTCAACCTTGTTCTTCTCAGTCAGAGCGTCCTGCGTAACCACAACCTTCCTCTCGATGGCATCCCAGAACTCCTTCGAGAACTGGAAGTCAATGAAGTTCACAGTCATCACATCTATGCCGTACACCTTCAGACGCATGTCCAGCGTCTCTTGCAGCTGTATAACCACCAGCGGCCTGTCAGTGATGAGTTTCTCAGCAGACCAGTCTGCCGTCGTTGCCTTCAGTTCTTCCATGATCACAGGTTCAACGAGCAGATGAAGATAGTCCATCCTCATCGTTTGATAGACTATCCATGCGCTGTCCTCCCTGATTCTGTAGTGAACAGCCAGCCTCGTCGTAATCTCTTGTAGATCGTTAGAAGCCGTTGATTCCGTGACCTCGGCCTTTTGTATCATAACGGGCATGTTCACCACGTTCTGCCACGGCATGATGATGTGTATTCCCTCATCGAGGTTTATGGGTGACACTTTGCCGAAGGTTAAAAGGACCCCTCGATGTCCAGCTGGAACCCTGACAACGCTGCTTCCAACAATGGCAACTAGGATAATGGCGACCACCACGATTATCACTGTTCGTGTCGGATGTTGCTTTACGAAGTTTGGGATCAGCGGGTTGTTGTAAGGTTCTCCGCCTCTGCTGGTTGGAGGTTCTCTGGATGGGGGTTCTCTATCGTACCCGTATCTTTGTCTGCGTGCCGTCACGACCCCTATCACTGCAATCGCAACCATTACCAAGATCAACCCGATCATCGAAGGAATGTTCATTTTTCCTCATCTACCTCCGCCCATTAGAATCTTCTCCAGCAAAATCATGTCAAACCACCGTCGACCTTTCCTTAGTTCCATTTACATTTAAAACTATAACCATTCTCCTCATCTTGAAGGATACGGATTCCTTTGGAAGACCGCGTAGAATGGCGGTGCGTCGTTCAGCCAATTTGGAATGTCAGCGCTGATACTAGGACGACTATAATGCAAATCGAAATCTTGTCCTGTAATTCCCATGTCTTCGATATCTATACGTGTCGTCAAGTGACGATGCTTTTCTCCTTTGAGAATTTTTCATGCTCCCTGTTGTCTATCACTGCCCTCAGGTGCTGGGCCACTTTCCAGACATCGTGGTAGCTGACGTAGAGGGGAACAGGCGCAAGCCTTATGATGTTCGGCGGCCTGAAGTCGGGGACCACCCCTCTTGCCTTCAGGGCTTCGTTCACCCTCCAGGCGTCCCCGTGCACCACACCGACATGCCCTCCCCTCCTCTCGGGCTCCCTCGGCGTCCCGATCGAGAAGCCATACGGCGGGTCAGAGAGCATCTCGTCCACGAGGAACATCAGGTAGGCCGTGATCCTCAGGGACTTCTCCCTGATCCTCCCGATCCCCGCCTCGTTGATCATCCTTATCGCTCCCTCGAGGGGGGCGGTGCTCAGCATCGTGGTAGTCCCGATCTGCCATGCAGCCGCCGTCTTCGCCGGGTCAAACCTCGTGTCCATGTCGAACATCGTCGACCTGTCGTTGCCGAACCAACCTGCCAGCCCTGGCATCGTTCCGAAGTGCCTCTTGTTAACGTAGATGCTCCCGGTCGCACCAGGTCCGCCATTCATGTACTTATAGTTACACCAGAATGCGAAGTCTACGCCCCACTCGTCGAAGTGGTGGGGAACCACTCCGATGGAGTGGCTGCAGTCGAACCCGATTGGGATTCCTCTCTCTTGAGCAGCCCTCGTCAACTGCTCCATGTCGAGGAGCTGCCCGCTCCTGTAGTAGACGCTCGGCATGAGGACCAGGGCGACCTCGTCGGTCATGGCTTCGATGACATCCTCCTCCTCTATGAGGCCACCTTCATCGCTCTCCACCAGGATAAGGTCATCGTCGGGATCCCCGCCCATCAGCCTAATCTCGGCCGCGAGTGCGTAAAGGTCGCTCGGAAAGTTCAGCTCGTCCGCCAGGATCTTATTCCTGGCTCCCTGCGGCCTGTAGAACGTCGCGACCAGGGTGTGGAGATTGATTGTCGTGCCACCGCAGACGACGACCTCGTCCGGCTCGGCACCCACCAGCCCCGCCTCCATCGCCCCGAGGGTCTCGGCATAGGTGATCCAGGGGATCTTGGCGCCACTCCATCCCCCGATTCCTAGAACCCGCCACTCGTCCACAACCCTGAGGAGGGTCGCCTCAGCGTCTCTCGACATCAAACCCAGGGAGTTGCCGTCCATGTAGATGACGCCGGGGATGCGGTGGAACCTCCCCTTGTACGCGGAGATGGGATCCTTAGCATCCAGCTGGAGGGCGAAACCCTCGCCCAGTTCGAAATCACCCATTCTCTGGTCAAAAGGTAAGGGGAAAACGTTGTTTAAGACGTTGTCGAGTATAATGTCCTAAAGGACAGGGATTATCACCGGACACCTTTAATTTGGTAATTATCAAGTTTGTAGGATTTTGCGATATCCGAGGGAGCTGTCTTGGCTGGGGCGCTCGGGATAATCCTCGAAAACGGCAAGATGCTATTGATCAGGAGGGGCACCGAACCATACGAGGGCTACTGGTGCCCGCCCGGCGGGGTCCAGGAGGAAGGTGAGACCCTCGAGGAGACTGTCGGGAGGGAGATAAACGAGGAGACAGGTTTAGAAGTCGAGGTCGTGAAGAAGCTCGGTAAAGTGAGGGGCCCGATTACAGGCAAATTTCACACCCTCTTCCTGTGCTCAGCAAGAGGCGGCAGCCCCCGGCCAAGCCCGCCAGAGACCACGGACGCGAGGTGGATATCCTACGAGGAGCTGCCCGGATTGCCCATCCCACCATTCATCAGGGAATTCCTGGACGAACTAGATTTCCGGAAACTAGAGGCAGCAAGTCAAAC
>Ga0224506_10002376_pt1 | contig 12810 bp, 11 predicted proteins | sample SF_Jan12_sed_USG_2_FD_169108 | JGI IMG/M metagenome (GOLD analysis project Ga0224506, IMG submission 169108) | Sediment microbial communities from San Francisco Bay, California, United States - SF_Jan12_sed_USGS_8_1 | ecosystem: Environmental > Aquatic > Marine > Sediment | place: USA...
TGACTTTAATCTGCTCATTGAATTTAAAGAGCCTATCTCATCACTAGACAAATCGATTATTTCACAATATTACTCTGAGAAGCCTAATAATATACAAAGCATTGTCAACCTGGGCTACTATATATTGGATCCATTAAAATATAGTAATTTCCCAACGAAACTCATTGTTTACATGAAAGAATATTCTCCTGGAATGGAATTCGGTACTGACGGAGTAGATGTTAGTATAATCAGCCAGGAAAATATCGACAGACTTCAATATTTAGGAAAAACAATTAGCCTACATGTATTAAATGACAGAGAATCCATAACCAAGGCTTTTCAAATACGAGCAGACTTAATTACCACAGATACATTAGAATTATGCATACAAATCAAACGGGAATTAAGCTAATTAAAATTATATGCCTGATCGCTTCGATATTAATTATTTCGCCAAATATTTATGCTTCTGAACGAATATCCAGCATCATAACGCCTGAGTCCTATTCAGTTGAATCATCCTTATCTCATGGGTATATTCTTGGCAGCCAACACCTGTTATCTACCAATAATGATAGATTTATCATAAAAATAAAGCCGTCTATCGGGTATTACTACCAAAATAATCAATGGCTCCCTTCAAAAATAGGCGTTGAAACAAACATACAATTTATGGCGCTCAAAAAAGTCGAATTTGGAGTCTCTTTGGATAACCCTTTTTATACAAAACATCACTTTATGTCTCTGAGCGTAGCGAACATAAATAGATTGCCATATACGACAAATTGGGATTTTCTATTTAAGATAGATAGGTATCGATTTATCAATACTGGCGAAATAGAATTTGGAAACACGTCGCCATCCCCTTGGAATCTATCAATGGCTATTGGTATTCAATATAGACTACCAAAGCCGCAGACTTAGAACATCTGCAGCGTGACCAATGATATTAATGAACCATCGAAGTAATTTCAGAGTCCATAAATTCTTCATCATCAAATGTGGCGTAATCAAGACTTGATGCCACATGCATTCCAGCGGTAAACATAGCACGAGCGACATCGATGTGACGATGATGTAATCTTGACCGGGCTTCTGACGAGAATTTAATCGTAACCATCGGCTCACTGTCGTCATCAACTTGCCGTAAAGCAATTTGGCCATCGTCTAACTCTACGATTTCCCAATACATAATTTCTCCTACTCAGTCACACGATAAAAATGGACATGACTTAATTGTTTACACCTTGCTGTCGAAACAACGCAATGAGTGACACTAATTGTTGAATGCTTTCGCCATAAAATACTTGGTTATAACAAACAGATTTCCGGTCAGACAAGATCAAACCTGCCTCAATAACACCATCAGATTTAGTCCGGGATAAGCGTGTTTGTACCTGATTTATCCAACTGGATGGATCATCAAACAGCAATTGCAGCGTTTGGACTTCCATCATACCGGAATTGAACTGTTTTAGCCCTTGAAACGAATGGTTGGTAACACCATAGTTTTGAGCAACCTCTGAAACCAGGGCATCAAGAGCCTGCTCAATCTCTCTATCTAATGCATCTGCAATCACTTTAAATGCTTCAGAGTCAGAGTCTTCAACCAGGAAGTCTCTCAATAACTCACATCGATATACATGATGATTGCAGCTTGCCATTAATAGTTCATCCGAAAACCGATATGGTATCCAGAATCAATTTTCTCGCGAACACCGCCTGTAACCGTACCTGACAAGTCATGGTAACCGATAAAAATACGCGCCTGAGGCATCACCTTATAGTTCACGCGAAACATCATTTCCTGAAAAGATTCAGCACCCAGAAATGAAATAATGTCAGGGGAATAATAAAGATGTGCTTCTAATCCCATACCATTCATATAATCGGGCGTATAACGTGTAAAGCCACCAATTGCCACTGAGAAATGCGTGTCATTGGTACTCCAGACATACCCTTTAAAACCGACGCCGCCCAGCCAATCTGTACTCTGACTGGTAGTATCGACACCATTCAATCCAACAGAAAACATGTGTTCATTGGTTTCTGTATAGGCACCGCCGATTGTAATGTGGGCACCTGTACCCACCTGAGTGGCTTCATGTTCTAGCCGAACCATTTCATTCTTCAATGAAATATCTAAAGAACCGCCCGCCTGCACGGCCATTGAAACCAGAACACCAAAACCGGCTACCAGAATACTCCCGAATTTATTCATAACACTTCCATCTTAAGTTTTTTGTCTATTCTACCTGCTGAACGCCATAACAAAAAGGGTCGCACTGCGACCCTTCACGTTTTATTCAGCTTGAGACCACTGCACGAACGCTATTTGGCTAATATGGCCTGTTAAAGTTAAACCCTCATTGACATCTGTAAACCCGGCAAACTGCCCCTGCCTTGCTCTAGCTACAGCATCCATGCTGTTATCACGGCTTTCACACAGCCTCGCACGTGTTTGCCTTACCTGTTTAACAATATCTCCATCCGTGTAAAGGTCTCCCCAAAGCTTATTGCTCTGTAGCCTTAACCATTAGTTGATTAATGCGACGAACATAGGCTGAAGGATCTTTTAACACGCGACCTTCAGCAATTCTTGACTGCTCATATACCAACCAAACCAAATCACTAAATAACTCGTCATCAGACTCGCGATCCAGTCGCTGTACCACAGGGTGCTCGGGATTCAGTTCAAGGAATGGCTTGGTATCAGGAACAGTCTGACCAACAGATTCCATAATCTTGCGCATTTGCGCACCCATATCCTGTTCACCAACAACCAAACACGCCGGAGAATCAGTCAGCCTGTGCGTTAATCGCACATCCTGAACTTCTTCAGATAGAATGTCTTTGATACGCTCTAAAAGCGGCTTAAGATTTTCTTCAGTTTCCTTCTGTTCTTTTTTCTCTTCTTCAGATTCAAGATCACCCAAATCCAGCGAGCCACGTGCAATATCCTGAAGCGTCTTCTCCTCAAAGCTGCTTAGGTGTCCGACCATCCATTCATCAACACGATCGGTAAGCAACAAGACTTCAATACCCTTCTTGCGGAAAATTTCAAGATGCGGGCTGGCCTTGGCAGCTTCGATGGTATCAGCACAAATATAATAGATCTTGTCCTGACCCTCTTTCGCACGACCTAGATAATCAGCCAAAGAAACCGTTTGTGCCTCGGTATCTGAATGCGTGGAATTAAAACGGAACAAAGAAGCAATTTTATCCTTATTGGCAAAATCTTCAGAAGGACCTTCTTTAAGGACCTGACCAAACTCATTCCAGAACACCTGATATTTTTCTTCATCTTTCTTGGCTAACTTGGTCAACATATCCAGAACACGCTTGGTTAACGCGCCCTTCATCGACTCAACCGCCTTATCCTGCTGTAAAATTTCGCGAGATACGTTTAATGACAAATCGTTTGAATCAACCACACCCTTGATAAACCTCAGGTATAGCGGCAAAAACTGTTCGGCATCATCCATAATGAAAACACGCTGAACATAAAGCTTTAACCCGCGTGCTGCATCACGATTCCAAAGATCGAACGGAGCTTTGGCTGGAACATAAAGCAATGACGTATAATCCAGCTTCCCTTCAACCTTGTTATGGCTCCAGATTGCAGAATCGGCGAAATCATGAGACACGTGTTTGTAGAATTCCTGATATTCTTCATCAGAAATTTCATTACGTGGACGCGTCCAAAGTGCGGTGGCCGTATTAACCGTCTCAAATTCTAACGGAGTATCTGCCGCTTCAGCTTCAGCTTCATCAACACCTGTTTTTTCAACAGGCATCTGAACCGGAACACTAATATGGTCAGAGTATTTGCGAACCAATGAACGCAATCGCCAACCATCGGCAAACTCTTCTTCGTCCTGTTTCAGGTGTAAGATAATCTGCGTACCACGAGTCTCTTTCTCAATCGATTCGATAGAAAACTCACCATCACCTTTTGATTCCCAATGAACACCCTGAGATGTTTCGGTACCCGCTTTACGCGTAATCACTTCAACACGATCAGCAACAATAAACGCAGAATAGAAACCAACCCCAAACTGGCCAATCAGGTTCGCATCTTTTTTCTGGTCACCACTTAACTGACTTAAAAATTCGGCGGTACCCGAACGAGCAATGGTACCCAGGTGACTGACAACCTCATCACGACTCATACCAATACCATAATCACTAATGGTTACCGTTTTGGCTTCTTTGTCGAAACTAACTTCAACATTTAAGTCTGGATGACCTTCCAATAACGATTCGTTATTCAGAGATTCAAAACGCAATTTATCAACAGCGTCTGATGCATTGGATATTAATTCACGTAAAAAGATTTCTTTATTGGAATATAAAGAGTGAATCATCAGATGAAGTAATTGTTTAACTTCGGTCTGAAAACTAAGGGTTTCTTTATTATCAACAGCGGACATGCAAGTAACTCCAAAAGATCATTATGAATACATGCACCATAGATAGGGGTAACCATTTTATTTTCAAGAGCAAATTACATGAATTTTTTAAACGACGATAAACTGGCGGCAGGTATCCAATAGGTTGTAATTTTTTTAATCCCGTGAATCCAAAATCCATACAGCTTCATCTATTCACCTGCCAAATATCTGTTTACACAAAAAACCTCAAGCTTATAACTATTCAGGGCCATTAATTTATATGCGTCACTCTGGATTAATTACCGAATCCCAAGTAACTTAGACCCCAGTTAAGGAAGAACCAACATCAGGGGCAAAACCATGCATAAACTTAAAAATGAAGCACTATTATTCAAAGAAGCACTGAGAGTTGGCGCCATCTATATAGAAAAACGCGGTATAGGAAAGTTTGAAGCCTCGGACTCTGCCGATATCAAAACAGAATACATCTATAAAGCCCTGGTACACGACAAGCTGGTTCAGCCATTAGCAAAAGATCAAGTCAACAAACCTAACATGCGGCACAAACTGGCACTATGGATATCAAGGCAACTACCAGAAGATCATGAACTGCTGAAATAGATGTTTATAGCAATAGCTGTAAGCCTTGAAACTCAACGCTCCAGCCAAAACCCCTAATGCAGCCTTATGAAAAACGCGCTATAGTGCTGGGAAATAATAACCACTGGTCTTAATACATGTCTGAGCAATTAACTGCATTTAAAAATATACTAATCAGTTTTATCGGTGATAATTTCTGGGTCGCTCAGGTATTCATAATTGTTTTGCTAACCCTTGTTATCCATGTATTTAGCAAGCGCTCTCTAGAAAAAATGGAATCCAGATTCACGTTAACCAAAAATATCTGGGACGACACCTTTATTATTGCAGCCAAGAAACCTCTTGGACTATTCATTTGGATAATTGGCCTACTATGGGCTATCGATATTGTGTATCAGGTATCGGGGGAACCTATTTTTTCTTTTGTAAAGGCTGCCCAGGAAGTTGCCGTCATCTTTTTCCTGAGCTGGTTCTTATTCAGAGCTACCCAGGAAATAGAAAATCGGCTAAAAGACCCTGAAAGAATGGCGAAACCGGTAGACCAAACCACAGCCCTGGCTCTGGGGAAGCTGGTAAGAGCGTCCATCGCAATCACCGGTTCCCTGGTCGTATTACAAACATTGGGCTTTTCAATTTCCGGCGTATTGGCATTTGGCGGAATTGGCGGTATAGCCGTTGGCTTTGCAGCGCGAGATATATTGGCGAACTTCTTTGGAGGTTTAATGATCTTTCTGGATCGGCCATTTAAGGTAGGCGACTGGATCCTTTCTCCCGACAAAAGCATCGAAGGAACCGTTGAACACATAGGCTGGCGTTTAACCGTGATTAGAAAATTCGACAAACGCCCTCTCTATGTACCCAATGCGGTATTCTCAAACGTTGCGGTAGAAAACCCCTCTCGGATGACGCACAGAAGAATATATGAAACCATCGGGGTACGTTATGCCGATATTGGCAAACTGGCTGATATCATCAGACAAATCAAACACATGCTTACCGCACATGAAGAGATCGATTCAACACAAACCATGATCGTCAACCTCAACCAGTTTGGCCCCTCATCGGTAGATTTCTTTATCTACACATTTACCAAAACAACCAACTGGATTGAATATCATGAAGTAAAACAAGATGTTTTATTTAAGGTAATTGAATTGATTGAAGCGTCGGGCGCTGAAGTCGCATTCCCAACACAAACGATCCACATAGAACAACCAGACATAATGAATGCAGGCGTGTAATTGCCTTCGTTACAGTTTTTTACCATAAAAAGACTGCATTAATAGCAATAACACAATTTAATACCCATATCGAAAGCCATACAAGCACATATAATCTACAAACTATGACATTGATCTCATTTATAATAAATAAATTATCATATGATTAAGGGTCGCTGATTGAACGCTTTTATTCACCATAAATGAATATAAGACGAATAAGTTAACACCCCCCAATGAATGACTTTGTATTTTAGTTCCTATCAGTCGTGATTAATACGCAGATAAACTTTTTACTATTAGGCCAGAGATAAATGGTGATTATATGGAAATTTCCACCAAATAATTGACCGAAATCGTCCATTTTTACAGTATTGGGGTAAAAATATTTTGGTGCGAGGATCTCATGTTGTAACATTTATCGTAATATCCATAACCAAATTCATATGAATGATATTGAGATTGACTATGAACTGGCTTAAACAATTTCCATTGTCACTTAAAATAGGGCTACTGCTTGGCGGCCTTATTGTGCTTGGATTATCTGTTCAGTCTCAAATGACCCTGTCCTCTCAACAGCAACTCATCGAAACACAGTTTTCACAGTCAGGCTTTAGAATGACCCATCAATTAGCCGAGAGTGCCATTGAACCCCTGTTCACCGATGACACCCTTATGCTCGACCGGCTGGTAAACAGCTTATTACAACTTGATCAGGTGCATGGTGCGGGCATAGTTTCTATTGATGGCAACCGCATTAGCGCAGCGGGTCTTATACCTGACATAGAACAACTCAATAGCATTCCCGATTGGGAAGACACTGGCATCTCTCAAAGCACCCCTTGGAGAGATTCTGATAACGACGGCCCTTACGTTTCGTTTATATCACCCATTTCCTTTAAAGACATTAATGGTGGATATGCGTTGGTTGTAATGTCTCGCAAACAGATTTCTGACACCCTAACCCAAGCTAAAACCTACCTTATGGTCAACACCAGCATACTAATGGCATTACTTGTGATTGGTGTACTGTGGTTTAGCCGGATATTGACCAAACCACTAAAAGAACTGGTACTCGCTACCCGTGTAATGGGCAAAGGCGACTTCTCATATCGAATCACCACCAAATTTAGCGGCGATTTCAAACGCCTTGTTGATTCATTTAATTCAATGGCAGGAGGCATCGAACAAAAATGGCAGGTCGAAAAAGTGTTAAACCGGCTGGTTCCCGATCAAGTCGCACAGCAGTATCTCAATATCAAAAACGACATCCAATTAGGTAGCAAACGGGTTCAGGCGACCATATTATTTGCCGACATTGTCGGTTTCACCCCGTTATCTGAACGACTGGAGCCCGAAGCAATTGAAAGCATATTAAACGAATTTTTTTCAACCGTTTCAGACATTGCCAGTGGCTATGGCGGCTTCGTAGACAAATACATTGGTGACGAAGCCATGGTAATCTTTGGCATTCCAGACCAGCAATCAGATCATAAACTGCAAGCATTACAAGCGGCCATTGAAATTCAAAAACAAATCCATTTAATGGATTTCACCCGTCACCACCCTTCGGTAAATCCGGTTAAAATAAAAATAGGCATAGCGTCAGGTACTGTTCTTGCCGGTTTATTTGGTGCCAATGATCGCATGCAATACACATTAATAGGCGACCAGGTTAACCTGGCTAGTCGACTAACCACGTTGGCGAGCCCGGGCCATATTATGGTGACCGCAGACATTGCAGACAGGGCCCAAAGCGTAATGAGCTTTAGATGTAGTGAAAGCCAGCCTGTTAGAGTCAAGGGTAAATTACAACACATTGAAACCAGAATGGTTTATGTCGACGCGGATACCATGTCTCAACAATATCCCAATGAGTTAATTTCGTGAAAAAAATCACTAGCCTGCTGTTCTGTGTTTTTTTGTTTGGATGCCAAACAATTCCGGGAAACAACGCAGACATTACCGCACAGGTAGATGTGTTACAGCATGCAAAAAAATATGACTCAGCACTGGATATTATCGACCATCATGAACATCCAGAGCTATTTGAAGCAGAACGCGCCGAAGTTGTCAGCGCTCGTGATACATACATAGACAGTCAAACCGTGCTGATTAACGCATCGCTAAACCAGCATCAATGGTATAAGGCACGAGTGCTCATACAGGAATCACTCAAAGCAGCACCCACATCTGAACAATTTTTAGCACTAGGCACCAAGGCCAATCAAATGGAACAGTCTTTTATCAATGAAAAACTGGCCATCCAGAGCCTCGCTGAAGGCCAGTACCTTATCAATAGTATCCCCACATTTGAAGCCATTACCGAGTCCGTTCCCGATAAACTGAAATATCGCCGAGAGCTCAGTCGTATGCAGCAGCGAAGCCAGCAACTGGCCAACACATTGCTCGATTACGCGCAGGTAAACTTTGACAATAAAAACTATCAAACAGCACAGGATGCCCTCGACATCTCTGTACAGCTCAATCCAGAATCCATCGCACCGGAACTGGAAGAGCAGCTGGCGCAATACTGGAAGAAAAAGAGCCAGAGAGAAAGAGCCGACTCAGCCAAAAAGCGACAAGCAACATTACAGGCCATAGAAAAACAGTTAACAGCTGCGTTAGACGCTGCAGACTTATTAAAAGCACAAAAATTAATGGCCAGGCTTTGGGATATGGATGCAAACAACCCCATACGATTTGAGCAACAACGCCATCTCAACGAAGCCTTGGCAAACCGGATTGAAACCGGACTAAGACGAGGCGAGCAACTTTACAATGACGGAAACCTGGTCGACGCACTGACTATATGGAACTCCCTGCTCCCATTACAACCAGGCCATGTCGGCTTAAATGAACGAATATCTCGTGCAGAACGTTTTATCGCAAACCTGGAGCGCCTGCAGATCGAAAGCGAAACAGCAGCTGAAACAGAAACCACTAAAACAATCGCTCAATAGCCACAAGGTAGTGAGTCCTGAAAGCCATAGGGCTCTAAAACTGCGTGCTCCGCTTTATTTACGATTTTCTACCAAGACAATTGACTGGAAATCATTATAATATCGCGCCCACAGAGCTTGGCTCGGTCACTTTTTTAATCAGGTAATAAATTTATGTTGGATGCTAATGCATTGGCTGCGCTCAAGCAGCTAAAGACAGACATCAAAGAAACCAAAGAAATATTTACCGGAACCGTTAAAGGCTCCTTTAGTCGCTTTGGTTTTGTAATCTGTGACCAACATGATGCTGAATACTTTCTGGCACCCAACGAAATGGATAAAGTAATTCCTGGTGATAAGATCGAATTCGAAAAATTCGAAGATGCCAAAGGAAAGTCCTATGCCGAAGTAACTAAACTCATCAAATCCGAGTTTAACCAGTTTGTCGGACAGTATAGCGTCAAGGGTACCGCCCATTTTGTGAGCCCGGAAGAAAGCACCATTAATCGATCGTTCTTTCTTCCCCCTAAAGAACGCAAGGGCAACAATCAGGACTTCATTCTATGCCAGCTCACCCGCCATCCTTTTCCCGATGGAAAAGGCCAGGCAAAAGTCTTAAAGGTTATAGGCAACAAAGGTAGTGCCTTTCTTGAGCACGATTTCACTCGGTTCAGATTCGGGCTGGAACAAGAATTCCCATTAAACGTTAGCCAGCAAGCAGACCAATACCAGGATGCCTTCATTGCATCAGAAAAAGTGAACAGAATGGACCATACATCAGTTCCTTTTGTGACTATCGATAATCCTAACTCAAAGGATATGGATGATGCACTTTGGGCTGAGGCAACCGATACAGGGTATCGGCTAAAAATAGCCATTGCCGACCCTTCCAGCTGGATCCAGCCCGGTACAGCCATGGATCTAGACGCCAAAGGCCGAGTTACCTCTACCTATTTGCCTGGACAAACGATTCACATGTTACCAGCGCGAATGGCACATAACCTATGTTCACTGGTAGCAGGGTTTGACCGGTTAGCCTTGGTATTATCAATTGAACTGGATACTGACGCCAACATAGTGACCTTCCAGTTCGAGTCGTCCGTCATTAAAAGCCAGGGCAAGTTAAATTATCAGCAAGTGACAGACTGGCTAGAGAATCAGACTAAAAAGTCTGGCTGGACTGGCGACGTTGAACACTCACTAATCACCCTGAATCAACTGACAGAGAAGTTGCGTTTAAAACGTGCAACCGAAAATCTGGTCATGAATGATCGTGACGACTTCCGATTCGAGCTTGATGACATGGGTAAAATATTAAGCATTCGTAAAGAGCCAAAAACTGTCGCAAGACGCCTGGTTGAAGAATGCATGCTATTGACCAACCGCGTGGGAGCACGCTTTTTAGCCGAACATAAAACCGGTTTATTTATTGGTCAGCCCGGCATTCGCACAGAACGCATCGCTGACATCCAGCAAATTATTAGCGAAGAAGCACCGGAACTTGCCGAATTAGATATATCAACACTTGCCGGTTTCATTGAACTCATGCAAAAAACAGAGCAGTCCTATCCCGACATTCGCGCCATATTAGGCAAACAATTTAACCGTGCTGAAATTTCAAACCAGTTGGCACCTCATTTTGCTCAGGGCTTTGAAGGATACTCCACCATTACCTCACCAATTCGTCGTTACCTGGATTTGGAGAATCATCGTCAGATTCATCAAATTCTTGCAGGTAAAAAACCACCTGTATGCACAAACGAGTTAGCAGAACATATTCAGCAAAAACAGAGTCATAGCCGGCAGGCCAGCAACATAGTTGAAAGCTGGCTGCTGTGCCACTACATGGAAAATTTCATTGATCTGGAATACGAAGCAGAAGTTAACTTCGTTAATGGCATAGGCTTTGGAGTTCGTCTTCCTGATAACGGTATTGAAGGCTTTGTGAATATTAAAGACCTCTCGCCCAAAACGGAATACGATGGCAAGCGTATGGTGCATAAAATAGGTGAACAGGTTGTGAAACTCAATGACACCATCCGCGTTAAAGTGACCGGCTCAGATATGGAGCGTAAACAGATTCAATTTGCATGGCTAGACCACCCGGGCAACACGAAATCTGACAACAATTAATATAAAATTCACACCCAAATATCGACACAACACAAGTACAGACACAACAACAGTTCAGACACAAAAAAGGCCGCTATTGATCAAACAATAGCGGCCTTTTGGTTTTTATCGACAGAGCAAACTATAGAACCTTGGCAATCGACTCACAAAGATAATCCAGATTAGACAAACTCACACCGGCAATATTAATGCGACCAGAAGATACCATATAGATAGCAAATTCAGATTTCAGCCGTTCAACCTGATCCTTATTAAGGCCAGAGAAAGAAAACATACCGTTCTGAGTCAAAATGAAGCTGAAATCCTGATCAACACCCAAAGCATTTAGTTTGGCGACCAAAGCTTCACGTAACTCATGAATACGATTTCGCATATCGGCCAGTTCACCAATCCACTCAGCCTTCAATTCAGCATCGTGCAACACCGTGGTCACTACTAATGCACCATGAGCCGGAGGGTTGGAATAATTTGCCCGAATAACCGACTTAACCTGACTAAAAGCGGTGGCCGCCTGTTCTGTGGTGTTTGCAACCAGTGTTAATGCACCCACTCGTTCGTTATACAAGCCAAAATTCTTGGAAAAAGAACTGGCAATTAACAGCTCGTCTACCTGTTCAACAAAGGTTCGCAAACCGATTGCGTCTTCATCAACCCCCTTGGCAAACCCCTGATAAGCAAAGTCCAGCATTGGCAACCAGCCTTTTTCTTTAGCCAGTTCCGCTAACAGCTTCCATTGTTCGGCTGTTGGATCCACGCCCGTAGGGTTATGGCAACATCCATGCAGCAATACAACATCACCAGCAGGAACCCGAGATAAATCTTGATACATGGCATCAAAATCCAGCGATTTAGTAGCGGCATCGTAATAGCGGTAACTACCAGATTCGATGTTTGCCGACTTAAAAATTGCATAATGGTTAGCCCAGGTAGGGTCACTAATCCAGACCTTCTTAACGCCACCTTGAGAGGCCAGAAACTCAGCACCTATGCGCAATGCTCCAGTACCGCCTGGAGCCTGTGCCGTTACGGCACGACCAGAATTAACCAATTCTGCGCCCTCTCCAAACAATAATGAACGGACCGCTTTGCCATAGGAGTCAATACCGGAAATACTCAAATAACTTTTAGACGTTTCCGTCTCAAGCAGACGGGCTTCGGCTTTTTTTACCGCATTCAAAATAGGCGTATTACCACTTTCATCCTTAAAGACACCCACACCCAAATTAATCTTATGAGTTCGGGTTTCAGACTTATAAGCATCGTTTAAACCAAGAATAGGATCAGCTGGGGCAGCAATAATATTTTCAAACATAGTAAGTCCACATATTTAGGAGAAAAGCCCATTGAGAGCAATTAGATTGTCAGGTAATTATAACCGTGACCAAACCAATGTCACTAATTTTTATTGATTATCAATTACCCATAACCAAAAGGAATGGATAATTGATAAATGGCATGAACGCAGGTTATATAAAGAAAATAAAACAACAATTAAACAAAATAAACCAATGATAAAGTCCTATAAAACCAGTCATTCCT
>Ga0224506_10002377_pt1 | contig 12809 bp, 10 predicted proteins | sample SF_Jan12_sed_USG_2_FD_169108 | JGI IMG/M metagenome (GOLD analysis project Ga0224506, IMG submission 169108) | Sediment microbial communities from San Francisco Bay, California, United States - SF_Jan12_sed_USGS_8_1 | ecosystem: Environmental > Aquatic > Marine > Sediment | place: USA...
GCCAATTGTACCGGCCCAAAGGTATTGCTGTGGATGGTAAAGGACGGTTTTATGTTTCCGACAGTTACATGAACCTGGTTCAGGTGTATGACGACGATGGCAGTTTCCTGTATGTACTCGGAGACGATGGCACGCCACACCCGTTTAGTACACCGGTTGGTATGACCGTCGATGACCTGCAGCAGTTATATGTTGTCGAAATGTTGAAGAATACTGTTTCTGTATTTTCGCTGAAACCATGAAACAACCTGACCGGCAATTAGCATTATCTTCACTGTCTATTACCTTGGTGGTTCTACTATTGCTTGCTTTCAGTTTTTCTGATGTCTATGCTTCTCCACGTCTACCGTCAGCCAAGCGCGAATGCGCACTGTGCCATATTATGTGGCTGACTGAATTCAAACGAGAAGACGTAAAACCACTGGTTCCATACGAGCCCAAACCGGTGGTAAAAAGCGGTCGCCAGGATGTGTCCAGCACAGAACGCATGTGTCTGTCGTGTCACGACGGTTTTGTGCTGGAGTCACGCTATTTGTGGAAACAGAATGAACATTCCCACCCGGTCGGAAAAAAACCTTCCAAGGACATTAAGATTCCTATGGTCGATGGTAAAAACCTGTTTCCACTTAACGACGACGGAAACGTTTACTGCGGTACCTGTCATACCGCACACGGTACCGACTGGGAAGCTAAGGATTCACCTGTATTTATGCGTGTAAACAGTCGCGACGGTGAACTGTGTGAGGCCTGCCATAAACAAAAAACCACCGGTCCGAAAAAAGGCAACCATCCGATCAAGGAAAAAGCCGAGGTCGTCCCCGGCTTTCTAAAGACAACGCGCGCAAAACTAAGCAACGATAAAAATGTTACCTGTCAGAGTTGTCATACCGCGCACGGTGCAGCGACTGAGAAGAAACTTCTGGTGACAAACAACCGAAACTCTCAGCTATGTAGCAACTGCCACGAGGATTTGCACTCATGGAGCCTTGAACAGGCCGCTGTTAAAAGGTCTCACCCGGTTAATATTGTCCCGCAGCAGGCTAAAATTCCAGAATTACTGGCTGAATACGGATCTATACAGGGTGATAAAGGCCAGCTCATCTGCCAAACCTGTCACACAGTGCATGACTCCAAAACTGATCACGGTATACTTGTTAAAGATAACAAAGATTCGGCGTTGTGCCTTAGCTGCCACAAAAAACAGCAACAAGTCACCGATAGTAAACACGATATTAATCTAATCAAGAAAAAAATAAATACTGCCGGGTGCGAAGCTGGTGATAAAAACCCGTGTGAAATAAATGATGAAGTCGACCTGTGCAGTTCCTGCCACCTGCCACATAAAGGAAAAGGCCCAAAAATGTGGGCCAGGGAAATACCAGAGGATACCGAGCCTATGGCTGCCATTTGCTTAAGCTGTCACCAGGAAAGCGGCCTGGCAGAAAAGCACCTGGTCGGGGAACACTCGCACCCCGTCGGTTTTGCCGTGCGTGAAGGCGTAGAGAACGTCAATCTACCTACGTTCAGTAAATACGGTGTCAAATTTAATGACGCAGGGCGTGGTTGGGTAACCTGTGCCAGTTGTCATGATGCGCATCAATGGGCGCCTGGACAGAAAAATATCGAAACGCCCGGAAAAAATACACCGTTAGCCAGCTTCGATATCGAAGGTGATGCGAGTAACAGTTTTTTACGCATGCAAAATGATCAGGATTCAAGTCTTTGCCGAAACTGTCATAAACAAAAATTAACTATCATTGGTAGTGAACACGACCTCACTGAAACTGCGCCAGACTCGCTTAACGCTTTGAAGCAATCACCCGAAAAAGCCGGCATTTGTGGCAGTTGTCATCACATCCATAATGGACTTGGACCACGCATGTGGGCTCGCAAACCCCCTGCCGGGGTACTGCCGGCGGCAGCAAACTGTTTAAGCTGTCATAATGCTGATGGCATCGCAAAAGAAAAATCAATCGATCAGCATAGTCATCCAGTTGGTGTCGACGTCACCAAACTGGGTATTAAAGTTGAACTCGACAAGTGGTTGAGTGATATACCAGAACTGCTCGGCCTCAATGAACCGATAGCGTTACCCCTGTACGATGAACATGGTCGATCATTGACTGGCGGTCATGAAGTCGGCTGCGGAACTTGCCATGATCCTCATCGCTGGTCAGCGGAGACCAATGTCGCAGAAACTGATATCGAAGGTGATGCAAGCTCAAGTTTTCTGCGTATTGCAGAACAGGGCAATAGTGAACTATGTGTCAATTGCCATGCTGAAAAAAGCGTCATTAATAATAGCAAACACGGAGATGAGGATCTCGCATTAGGTGATGATTCTGCGCAGGGACCCTGCAGCGCCTGTCATCGGCCGCACGACACTAAAGGACCTTACCTGTGGGCGCGAGAAATGGGTGATGGCAAAATGCCGATTGAAAAACTGTGCACCAGCTGTCATAGCAAGCATGGGGTAGCGGATGGAAAACTAACTGGTGATTACAGTCACCCACTTAACATAAAACTGACCGACGCTATGCAGGGAACATATTTACCATTGTTCGATATTAACAACGGCAAAAAAAATGAAAAGGGACGAATCGACTGCGCCACCTGTCACGATACTCACCAGTGGAATCCGCATGATATTCAAAACCGCGCAGATGCCAGTGATGATGGTGATGCCAGTACCAGCTTCCTGCGTATCAGCGCCAGTGACAATAGCGAGCTGTGTACCGAATGTCATAGCGAGCAACAGGCAGTACTAGAGACAGAGCACAATATGTCGGTGGCGAAAATTAAAAATAAAAGTGGACAGTCATCTGTCAATGCTTCCGGTGTCTGTGGTCAATGCCATATTCCGCACAATGCTAAAACAGCATTTCGCCTGTGGGCACATGACGCATCGAACGGCAATAATCGCAACGCTCAATTGTGTCTTAGCTGTCATAGGAAAGATGGCATTGCACAAAATAAAGTGCCGCCACAGACGCAACATCCAGAAAATGCCAATGTCTGGTCAGGTGCGTTGCGCTCAGCACTGCGACCAGGTAGTCATTCTACGCTGCCTGTGTTCGGCCATGATGGCGAACAATCGAAAATTGGTGTCATCAGTTGCCCCAGCTGCCATAACCCGCACCAATGGCAGGCCGAAACCAGTCGGCCCGGTCCAGGTAAAAATATCGAAGGTGATATACAGAACAGCTTCTTACGCATTACCGACTCACGTTCCTTTGTGTGTGCCGATTGCCATGGTCAGGATTCGATATTTCGTTACAAATATTTTCACTCGGAAACGTCACATAGAAAACACGGGATGTTTCGCTGACCGTTGTTTGTTGCTGAATTGCTGAGTAACATTGGAACTAGCGTTATTTGATGACTATTAGCAATTGATGTAGCTGTTTTAACAAGGATAAGAAAAGGTTTGTGTTCGATACCATTGAGCCGCTAATTTTATTGAGTTTGCAATCGCGCATTGATTTCTTCAGCAGATTTTTTTGCCTGTTTTAATTTTTCAGGACTCATTACTTCGCCAATCAAGTCACGAAAACTCTCTGCGGGCTTATATCCATTACGCATAGAGACATCCATCCAGGCGTAAGCAGTAACATAGTCGGTAGTTACACCTTCCCCTTTAAAATGTTTAACACCAACAGCATACTGCGCATTGGCGTAGCCTTTTTCTGCTGCCTTCTGATACCACTTTAATGATAATTCGTGATCAGCCTTAATGTCGCCATATTGAGTTCCGTATAATTGCCCCAGATCAAACATGGCTTCAAGATTGCCTTTATCGGCTGCTCTCTCCAACCATTTCATAGCCTGTAACCTGTCTTTTTTGGTGCCTAATCCTTTGGCATACATGTTAGCAAGATTGATCTGTGCGGATACATCTCCCTGCTCGGCTAATTTAGTCCAGACTGCCAGGGCTTTACTGTAATCACGTTGTTGAAACGCAGACATCCCTTCATCCAGCTGCTCTGCGTGTACCCGGGGCAGCTGAGACAGCATCAATCCAACTACGCACATTAGTATAAATCTAAATAACATATCCAAACCTCGTTAATTCGTTATTGATATATGTCGCTTTTATTACTACAGGAAAGCATGGCTCGTCAACTGACAGATCACGTTGATTTCGTGCAGTGGCTCGTGATGTCATCTCCCTGTGAACCAGGTGATCAACAATAATCAAGAGTGCAGAGCGCTTGTTCCAGGTTTTCTTTGCACACTTTGCGTCTTTGTGGTTAGTTTTCATGGGTAATTAAGTCCCACTCTGCATAGATGTTCTATCAACATCGCCACACACAGGGCAGCCCGGATCCTTTTTGAAACTCATTGTTCGCCACTGTTGTAGCAGAGCATCAAACAATAATAACCTGCCGTAAAGCGGTTCACCAATGCCACAAATTATTTTTATTGCTTCCAGTGCCTGCAGGCTTCCTATTACGCCGACCACCGGAGCAAGAATACCGTTTTCGCTGCAGGTTTCTTCGGTTTCGCCCCTGTCGGGATATAAGCAGCTGTAACAGGGGCAGGAATTTACGCGTGGGTCAACGACGGTGATTTGTCCTTCAAATCGAATGGCTGCGCCTGATACCAGCGGTTTTTTCTGTGCAATGCAGGCCTTGTTAATGGCAAAGCGTGTTTCGAAATTGTCGGTCGCATCGAGCACTACATCTGCAAGCGCGACCTGTTGCTTTAGCTGGGTTTCATCAAGTGTGTGCTGGATGGTATTAATTTTAATATCGGGATTAATGTCGGTAAGATTCTTTTTTGCTGAACTGACTTTTGTTGTGCCAATGTTCTGGTTGCGATGGACAATCTGTCTTTGCAGGTTGGTGAGCTCGACACTGTCATGATCAACCAGTGTAAGCTGGCCAACGCCGGCTGAGCTTAGATACATTGATGCGGGGGAGCCGAGCCCGCCGAGGCCAATGATTAAGACATGGGCATTCAGCAGTTTTTGCTGGCCCTCATAACCAAGCTGCGGCAGCATGATGTGGCGGCTGTAGCGAAGTAGCTGTTCGTCATCCATACAATAGAAGTGCTATCCGGGTTAAAGGCGACCTGGTGGATCTGGCTTACTGGCCTGAGTTAATTGGTCTGGGTTAATTGGTCTGGGTTAATTGGTCTGGGTTAATTGGTCTGGGTTTATGCAGGGTTAATCTATCATTTATTTATGTGTAGTGTCGCCAGTCGTTGGGTCTTGGGTCCTGCACTTTTTTTATATTCAGCTGTAAAGAACTCTGATGAGTGTCATCTTTATGGTTAACACCCAGGCGTTCCCTTTCGGTTTCTTCACAGTAGGCGCAGATGGCCCTCTTTAATCTTTGCATTAAGCTATTGTCCAGAATAAAACCCACTTCTTTTAGAGCGGCTTCAATCATCTGCAGGCTGAGTTTACGAATATCATAGGTCACGAGCAGGTGTCTTGGGCTGCTCAGCGAGAGGTTCTCAATGCTGTTGACGTCTTTGAGTAAATCCATGGCATCTTTAGCACGCCCGTGCTCGCGGTGTCGGCTGAAGCAGACTTTTCTTGTTTTCAGGGTATCTTCGTGTGCGGCCATAGAACCAATCTAGGCTAAGCGGAAGTTAATATCAAGGCTTGTTATCTCCCGATGAGGGGGGTAGAAAACAGGGCTAGAAAACAGGGCTAGAAGGAGGCCACCTCAGCATCCTGCGCTGATTCTGGGTTGACCGGACAGGTCATTTTTCTGCTCTATTTTTTCAAAGCCGGCTGCCTGTAAACAGGTGAGGGACGACTGTTTCTGGTCATAGCCATGTTCAAACACAAGCCAGCCTTCTGCGCGCAAATGGCTCCTGGCCTGCGTTGTTATAATCTGGATATCATCCATGCCCTGTGTGCCAGATGTGAGCGCCTGTTCAGGCTCGAAGCGCACATCCCCCTGTGTTAGATGTGTATCGTTACTTGCTATGTAGGGGGGGTTGCTGACGATGACATCGTAAGTTGTGCCACCGAGATTTTCAAACCAGTTGCTTTTAACAAACTGTATGTTTTTAATGTTCAGTTCATTTGCGTTTTTTTCTGCAACAGCCAGCGCCTGTTCTGAAATATCAGTTGCGGTAATAACCCACTCAGGATTTTCATTGGCCAGGGCAATAGCGATTGCGCCACAACCGGTACCAAGGTCGGCCAGTGCCAGGGTTTTCTTGGCGCTGAATTTATCCAGTACAAATTCGACCAGTGTCTCTGTTTCGGGTCGAGGAATAAGTGTTGCCGGTGTAACTTTAAGGGGCAGTGACCAGAATTCCCTGGTGCCTGTTAAGTAAGCAATGGGCGTCCCTGATTTTCGTTGCTCCATTAAATCATTAAACTGCTGTATTTGTTCAGGGGTCGGAATCTTTTCAGGCCATGCGGCCAGGTGTGCAGTATTGCAGTTTAAGGTATGACATAACAAAGATTCGGCATCGATGCGCGCTGAGGGTGATAAGCCATGCAGCTGTTGCGTTGCAGTTATAAGAAGCTGGCTGATGGATAATGTAATGGTCACGCTAATTTAGTTTGGCTGATTTGGTGAGTTTGATTTAGCCAGGTTGATTTGTTTAGGTCGATTCCGAAAGTGCGCTTAGTTGTTCGGCCTGGTATTCATTGATTAAGGGATCTATCACCTGGTCCAGAGCGCCTTCAACAAATTCGTCGAGTTTATAGAGTGTCAGGTTAATGCGATGATCAGTGACGCGGCCCTGCGGAAAGTTATAGGTGCGGATGCGTTCTGAACGGTCGCCACTGCCAACCAGACTTTTGCGTGTCTGGGCCTGTTCCGAACGTTGTTGTTCTATTTCTGCATCCATGATGCGAGCCTGTAACAGGCTCATGGCACGTGCTTTATTTTTATGCTGAGAGCGTTCGTCCTGGCATTCCACTACGGTACCTGTAGGGATATGCGTAAGACGAACTGCCGAGTCTGTTTTGTTGACGTGTTGTCCGCCTGCACCTGAAGAGCGGTAAGTGTCAATGCGCAGATCAGCAGGATTGATCTCTATTTGTTCAATTTCATCGGCTTCAGCAATGATAGCCACGGTAGCGGCGGAGGTGTGTACTCGACCCTGTGATTCTGTTTCAGGAACACGCTGCACGCGATGAGCACCGGATTCGAATTTCAATCGTGAATAGGCGCCATCGCCGACGATGCGTGCAATAATTTCCTTGTAACCACCATGCTCCCCCTGGTTCTGGTTAATGATTTCAATTTTCCAGTTGCGAAGTTCGGCATAACGCGAATACATGCGAAACAGGTCGCCGGCAAAAATGGCGGCTTCGTCGCCACCTGTACCGGCGCGAATCTCCAGAAATATATTGCTATCATCACGTGGGTCTTTGGGTAAAAGCAGTTTTTGTAATTCGAGTTCTGATTCTTCGATTGTTTTGCTGGCGATATTTTTTTCTTCTTCAGCCATTTCCCTGAGATCGAGATCGTTATCCCGGGTCATTTCCTCGGCATTGCTTAAATCCTTTTTTGCCTGACTGTATTTCTTAAAGCAGGCTACAACCGGTTCCAGTTGCGCATATTCTTTAGACATGGAGCGGAACTTATTTTGGTCTGAAATGATTTCAGGGTCGGACATCAAACCGGCGAGTTCTTCATGTCTGTCTACCAGCGCATTAAGTTTGTTCAGAATAGACGGATTCATTCGTGTTCCCTGTTCTTGCCGGGATTTTTCTCGTCCGGTTTTTTATTGTCAGAGCTATTTTTGTAAGGTTTGTCTGAATCGATGGTCTCTTCATCAAGCAAAAGCTTTCTGGCAGAGCGTAGCAGTTCGGGTTTATTGTCCTGACTGGCCTGTCTCAGATTAATGCAGGGGCGATGCAGAAATTTGTTGGTTAGTGTATGTGTCAGGTACTCAAGTGTTTCTTTTGCCGGTTGTCCTGTGGCTAATTGTTTAAGAGCCTTATCAAGAACTTCCTGGGCCATATCTTGTGTGCTGGCGCGCAATTCCGAAATTATATCGACGGATTCGAGTGAGCGCTGCCAGTTAATGAAATGGTTCACTTCATCGTCAATGATATCGCGAGCCTGCTCGGCGGCCTGCATGCGTGATTCAAGATTTTCATCAATGACTTCCTGTAAATCATCAACAGTATAAAGATATACATCGTCCAGTTTATTGACTTCGGGCTCAACATCCCGGGGGACCGCCAGGTCAACCATAAAAATAGGTTGATGCTTGCGGATCTTAAGTGCTCTTTCTACGGTTCCCTTGCCGAGTACAGGGAGCGGGCTCGCCGTTGAGGCGATGACTATATCCGCGCGATGCAAATGATCACCGATATGTTGCAGGCGAATAGCTTCTGCATTGTATTGTGTGGCCAGATTCTGCGCATTTTCCAGACTGCGGTTGGCAACGATCATGTGCTTGATTTTCTGGCTAAATAAATGGCGCGCAGTCAGTTCTATGGTTTCGCCGGCGCCGATAAGCAAAACCGTCGATTCATTCAGTTCGCCAAAAATTTGTTTGGCGAGGCTGACTGCCGCAAAAGCAACCGAGACCGGGCTTGAGCCTATCGATGTGTCTGTGCGCACCTGCTTGGCGACTGCAAAAGCGTGCTGAAACAGTTTGCCCAGCAGTGGCCCCAGGGTGCCTTGTTGATTGGCCATGGCATAGGCATCTTTCATTTGACCTGAAATTTGGGGTTCACCTAATACCATCGAATCAAGGCCACTAGCGACTTCCATAGCGTGGCGGATGGTATTTTTGTGATCATGAATATACAGGTGTTCAGATAATGCCGTGCTGTCCATACCATGGAACTGGGAGAACCAGTTGACCAGTGGGTTATTGCCCTGGGGCGAGGTAGAGACCGAGCAGTAGAGTTCGGTACGATTACACGTAGATATAATGGCGGCTTCTTCGACACTCTCGACCTTATGCAGGCTCAATAAAGCTTCAGGCAGGGTTTGCGGGGTAAAAGCTACCTTTTCCCGCAGTTCTAACGGTGCGGTTTTGTGATTAATGCCCAGAGTAATCAGGATAGAGGTGTTTGACGGCATAAACGGTTAATGTCTAACGAGAAAACCTGTGATTCTGCGGTATGCCCGATATGAACTCAAGTTGAATCATTTTTCTTTCAGGTACTCAAAGCCTTACCGGACATGCTTTTTTTGCCACCTGTGTATTTTGAAGCCTTTATGGACACTAAAATGAGTTATATTTAACCTATGATTTTTCTGAAAACCAAAACACGTAATTTCAGTGGGCCGGCGCACCTGTCGATAGCCGGGCATCGGCTTATTTTACTGGCAACACTGTCTTTTGTGCTGAATGCGTGTACGACTGCGGGTATCAAGAGTGAGGTTGATGATGCTGTTGTCGGTAAAGATTCCGGGCTAACTGGAGATTTACTGTATCAATTACTGGTAGGTGAATTTGCCGGTAGCGCTGGTGGTCTTGATGTTTCTGTCGATTCCTATCTGCAGGCTGCCGAGATCAGCAGGGACAGCCGAATCGCTGCGCGTGCGGCTTATATTGCTATTTATGGCCAGAAATATGAGCAGGCCCTGGAGGCGCTGGAGCGCTGGAATGAGCTTTCGCCCGGGGACACGGAAGTTTCCCGTATGTATGCGGTGACCTACCTGAAACTCCATCAGACCAGCGATGCTGTTGTCTACATTCGGAAGATTCTCGATGAATCAGACGGTACGCCCAGAGAAAAGGCGTTGTTTATTAAACAACTACTCAATAAAGAATCCACGACTGAGGATAGCCTGGCGGTCCTTGAGGCGTTAAACCTGGCTGAGCCGGGCAATCTGCATATGCTCATTTTGCAGGCGCGTTATGCTGCCCAGCTTGAGCAATATACTGAAGCTGTCAGTTTGCTTGATCAGGTACTTGCCATGGATGCAACACTCAGCGATGTACATATCATTAAAGCCAGAATTCTTGATGCCCAGGGTCAACGTCAGAAGTCAGAGGCGTTAATGTTGCAGGTTCTCGAAGAACACCCGGATAATTCTAATTTGCGCATGCAGTATGCCCGCATGCTGGTTGAAGATGGACAGTTTGATGCTGCACGTGAACAGTTTTCGATTTTGCAAAGGCAGACCCCTGAAAACCCCGAAGTGCTGATGAGTCTGGCCCTGTTGTACATTGAAACCAAGCAGCTCGATCAGGCTACCACTTTTCTGGATCAGCTGATTGTGATGGATAAAAATGTTGATGTGGCAAATTATTATCACGGCCGCATCGCGCAAAACAGGGAGCAGCATGAGAAGGCGATTGCTTATTACCTGAAAGTTAAAAATGGCAGTTATGTGTTTGAAGCCAAGTTAAGAATTGCGGGTTTATTTGCCAGATTGGGCAAGGTTGACGAAGCCGTAGAACAACTGGAAGCGCTGGCAGAGAAACAGACTTCGTGGCCGAATCGAGTCCGTGCCTATTTGGCCCAGGGCGAGATTCTGCGCAGTGCACAAAAATACAAAGAGGCCTTTGAAATGTATAGCCGTGCCTTAATGCAGAATCCCGAAGACGCGGATTTGCTCTATGCACGTGCCTTAACCGCCGAAAAGGTAGATCGACTGGATATTACCGAATCTGATTTGCTCAAAGTGTTATCAACAGAACCGGAAAATGCCAATGCCTTGAATGCGTTGGGCTATACACTGGCAGATCGTACCGAGCGCTTGCAGGAGGCGCTTGAATATATCAAGCGGGCGATGGAGCTGGTGCCAGATGACCCCGCTATTCTGGATAGTCTGGGTTGGGTCAGTTATCGACTGGGTAAAACACAGGATGCCGTGAAGTGGCTCAGCAAAGCTTTTGAGTTGCTGGAAGATGCCGAGATAGCGGCACATTATGGCGAAGTGCTGTGGATGTTAAATCAACGCGATAAAGCTAGAGAGGTTTGGCAAAAAGGTCGGGATAAAAATGCTCAACACCCGGTCCTTGTCGAAACGTTAAAGCGTCTGGACAAGTGATCTGTTACCAATATCCTTCATCCTTAATTTCGCGGTTCATGTTGTGGAGAAACATGTCAGGTAATGCACTGGCGTTTCGCTGCTTGCTCGTCCTGTTATCCATTATGCAGTTATCTTGCAGTGCTTTAATTAAGGAGACCGCAAAGGCGCCTGCCAACTGGCAGGAAATAATGCAGCACAGAAAGCAGATCGTCTCCTGGAAGATACAGGGCAAGCTGGGCATTCAAACCGAAGATAATGGCGGTAGTCTTGAGTTGTTCTGGAATCAGCAGGCGGATACTTATCAGATTCGCATGATCGCCCCAATGGGCCAGGGCGCTGTATTCATTAAAGGTAGTGGTCAGCGTGTCTACGTGAAGACAGCAGATGGCAAGGAGCAGTACTCCAATGATGCAGAGGCGTTATTGGCTTCTGATCTCGGAGTGAGTATTCCGCTGGCCGGGTTACGAGACTGGTTGCGTGGCCTGCCTGCCAGGGGACAGCCGATTCTGGTGCAACGCTGGGATGATAAGGGTCAGCTGGTAAAACTGGTACAGGGCAACTGGCAGATAGAGATGTCTGCTTACCGTAAGGTGGCAGGGCACACTTTGCCCCATAATTTTTATTTCGGGCGTGATGACCGGCCGGAGCTGAGTATCCACCTGGTAGTCCGCCACTGGGATTTGACAGGGGGAACCATTGACCCAGAGAGACAGGCACACAGAGATGAGCCCAGAAAAGTGAATCTAGAAATAATAAGTCCAGAAAAACAAATCAGGTCATGATTGATTCACAGTTAGTCTGGCCAGCACCGGCCAAGCTCAATCTTATGCTGCATATCACGGGTCAAAGGGCAGATGGTTACCATGAGCTTCAGACTGTTTTTCAATTTCTGGATTATGGCGATGAACTGAAATTTGAACCTGCTCAGGATGGAAAAATAGAACGAAGGCATGGCACCGAAGCAGTACCGGCTGAAGAAGACCTGGTCGTACTGGCTGCAAGATCACTGCAACAGGCGTCCGGGTGCAGGCAGGGCGTAAAGATCGATGTGAACAAACGTTTGCCCATGGGCGGGGGGCTGGGCGGCGGCAGTTCGGATGCGGCAACAACCCTGCATGCGCTTAATCGAATTTGGGGCATTGATTTTGATCAGACGACGTTGGCGGAAATAGGACTGGGATTAGGTGCTGATGTGCCGGTGTTTGTGAACGGTTTTTCCGCCTTTGCCGAAGGTATCGGTGAGCTTTTGACCCCGATTGAGCCAGAGCAGCCCTGGTATCTGGTGGTAACACCGCAAGTTCATGTTTCTACAAATGAAATCTTCCAGGATTTAGAATTGACACGGGATAGTCCAGCAATCAAAATATGCGACCTTCCGCGGACCGGCTGGACCAATGTTTGTGTTCCCATTGTGGTAAAACATTATCCGCAGGTTGGTGAAGCGCTGGAATTTTTGGAGCAGTATGCCAGGGCGCGCATGAGCGGGACGGGGGCTTCGGTGTTTGCCGCTTTTCCCAGCAAAGAAGAAGCGCTTGCGGTAGCTGTAAAATTACCGGGTGGATGGGCAAGTTTTATCGCTAAAGGAACAAATAAGTCACCTTTGCTGACGTTTCTGGATGGCTTGAAACTTTAATGGTTGTGTGATCCTGGCATGCGCAGGTTCGACCCATGAAGTTGAACAGGACAAGAACGCGGTTTCAGAGCTGACAGGTTTAAAATTGGGCCGTCGCCAGGCGATAAGGCAGCAGCGGCTTTAATGATTGTGTGATCCTGGCATGCGCAGGTTCGACCCATGAAGTTGAACAGGACAAGAACGCGGTTTCAGAGCTGACAGGTTTAAAATTGGGCCGTCGCCAGGCGATAAGGCAGCAGCGGCTTTAATGATTG
>Ga0224506_10002378_pt1 | contig 12806 bp, 9 predicted proteins | sample SF_Jan12_sed_USG_2_FD_169108 | JGI IMG/M metagenome (GOLD analysis project Ga0224506, IMG submission 169108) | Sediment microbial communities from San Francisco Bay, California, United States - SF_Jan12_sed_USGS_8_1 | ecosystem: Environmental > Aquatic > Marine > Sediment | place: USA...
TGGCAGGACACAGATAAATTCTTCACCACCATATCGCGCGATAAAGTCTGTCGCACGCTTAAGCGAATGAGAAAGTAATTGCGCAACCCGACGCAAGCACTCATCACCGGATAAATGCCCATAGAAATCGTTGTATGCCTTAAAATGATCTATATCGATAATAATAATTGCCAGACAGCTTTGGTTTCTCTTTGCCCGCTCCCATTCACGCTCAATCAATTCATTGTATTTACGCCGATTTGCCAAACCGGTTAATGCATCATTGGAAGATAGATATTCAAGTTGTTTATTCTTTTCATTCAGTATTTCATTCAAATTCTCGGCTTCATTTCTTGAACGTATAAGCTCATCGGTATCGCGCTTTTGCCTGAAAATATCACGTACTATGCCCATAAATACGATCCGCCCCTGTATTTCGGTCTCACTAACCGTGACCGAGATGGGGAACTCCTCGCCATTATAGCGACAACCGGTGGTCTCCAAAGTACGTCCAACAATTCTTGAGTCTGACCTTTTCAGTAAATAGTCATGCATGATTGTTTCATGACCTACGCCCATAGACATAGGCATCAGTAGACTCAGATTCTTTCCCACCAGCTCCACTTTGTGATAACCAAAAATAGCCGCAGCCATGGTATTAATCGATTCAATCACCCCGGATTCATCCGTAGTGATTATCCCATCCGCAGCGGTCTCCATGACGGCATGCAGATAGGCCTCCTTCTTTAAGGCATCCAGTTCTGCAAGCTTTTCAGGTGTCACATTGGTGAGTGAGAGTAATAATCCAAGCACCTGTTCATCATCATCCAGTACCGGTTGCAATGACCAGTTATAGTACCTCAGACCGAACCTTGAGTGTTCAGATGCCTTGGCTGACAGATGTACAGCTTGCCCACTATTTATTACCTGACTAAATCTACGTCCATTTTCATCATCCGGATACTCAGAAAAATAATTCCTGCCGACAAAGTATTCCGGAGTCTTGTCTTCACTATCAGCATAGGATTTATTGACTCGCAGAAAATTAAAATCCTTATCCATATAGGCAACCAGAACATCCGTACTTTCAAACATCTTTTCCAGTAACTGCTTGCCCTTCGACTCCAGATACCACGCGGTGGAAATCTCTTCATTCTTATTCAATAAACTCTTATTCAGGGACTCCAGACGTGTAATCAAATCTCTATTTTCAGTATTCAGGCAATCAAGTTGTATGGAATGAAGATGTGCACGCTTCCCTAACAATAGGGTCAAAAACATAAACACAATAAGAACGATTAAAAGCGCTATATGTATATCTCCGCCATGATGGTATAGCACCGGCATATAGGGAAGGATCGCAGGTAAGACAAAGAGCGAATAAGCAAAAGGAGAGGCATTCAGTGTAGTCACCGAACTGGAGGAAATCCCTATAACTATAATCAGAATTACCAATTCGTAAATCAGATTGTCGTATTCAAGAAAATATAAAGACAGGCTTCCCCACATAACACCCGAAAGGAATACGCCCACAAGAAACAACCGTTCCCAGAGGATAGTATTATTGAAGCGTGATAATTGTCGAAACAATACATAGATAAGACTACGATACGCCATAATCAACAGCATACCCATAAACCAGAGTTGAACATCGCCAGCTTCAGTCCGTGTTTTTATTATCCATAAAATAATCCCGGACATAATCAAATGTGCCGCAAGGGCAAACAGGGTCCCCTGATATAACAGTTCCAGACGTGACGATATTATATTCGTAGGGCTATTTGGGCGGAGTTTATGCATCATGTTATTAATCTATTAAGCGGACTCTATTACTATACTCTTTCATTACATAGTGTTAGGCCAGCCTGATTATATTTTACACAATCATTACAATGGTTTTGTAAACACTAGCGTCATGCTGGCGGAGTATTGATATCATCCCAGAAGCTCGACGGGGCTTTATCCCTCCTCTACTTGTCACATATCTATTGCATAAGAATATTAATTTGAATACCTGCATGTACGACTTACCCGCAGCGTGTACAAGCAGAACAAATGCCGAACAGGGAAAAGGAGGCGTACTTACAGTAAGATAACGACGTCAGTGAGTAATTAATAACGTGTCAAAGACCAGTGCACATCAGTGATGTGCACTGTGGGGATATGACAATTAGTCTTTCTTTTCCTTAGGCTTGATCTTCAGCTTCGGCTTACCCTTGTCGGCGAATTTTTTATCGCTAGGCTTGCGAGGACCGGCTTTCTTACCATCAAACTTCTTCGGCTTGCCACGGAACGGTTGACCACCACCCTGATTCATACGGCTGGGACGTAATGCCTGTCCACAGACCCAGGTCTTTTGCAGTTTGGCCACAACCTCGGAAGGAAGGTTCGCCGGTAGATCTACGGTACTGTAATCATCGTGAATCTTGATGCCACCAATGAAGCGGCTTTCGATACCAGCCTCGTTAGCAATTGCACCAACTATATTTTTAGGCTGTACGCCATGATCACGTCCAACCTCCAGGCGATAGGATTCCATCGGCCCCTGATCACGTCCACCACGATCACGACCCTGTTCACGACCGCTTTCACGTCGGCGCGGACGATCATCACGATCATCAACTCGCCCCGGTTTTACATCCTTAAACTCAGGAACCAGAGGTCGGTCTTTTTGCAGCAGGTAGGCCAGACCGGCAGCAACTTCAGCCAGGCCAACGTTATGCTCACTCTGGTAGCCTTCGATCATCTCTTCGAAGAATGCCAGCTCCTGAGATTCCATCGCCTCGGTCAGCTGTGTCTTGAATTGGGTAACACGGTGGTTAGAGATCTGCTCACGATCCGGCAGCTGCATCTGTTCGATCTTCTGGCCGGTGGCCTTTTCGATTGAAAACAGCATGCGACGTTCTCGTGGTGCAACAAACAGGATTGCATCACCTTTACGTCCGGCACGCCCGGTACGACCTATGCGATGTACATAGGCCTCGGTATCGTGCGGGATATCATAGTTGACCACGTGGCTCATACGCTCCACATCCAGACCACGAGCAGCAACATCGGTAGCCACGATAATATCCAGGTGACCACGCTTGAGTCTGTCAACGGTCTGCTCACGCATGGCCTGATTCAGATCACCATTCAGTGCTGCACTGGCATAACCACGTGCCTCCAGCTTTTGTGCCAGCTCCACCGTCGCCGTCTTGGTACGTACGAAGATGATCATGGCATCAAACTCTTCCACCTCCAGCATACGGGTCAGGGCATCCAGCTTGTGGACACCACTGACCTGCCAGTAACGCTGGCGAATGGCCGTTACGGTAGAGGTCTTGGTCTTGATCTTGATCTCGACCGGATTGTTCAGATATTTGCTCGCCACACGCTTGATCGCCGGTGGCATGGTGGCAGAGAACAGGGCCACCTGGCGTGATTCGGGGGTTGAGGCGAGGATGTTTTCCACATCATCAATAAAGCCCATGCGCAACATCTCATCGGCCTCATCCAGCACCAGTGCCTTCAGATCGTCGAGCTTCAGACTACCGCGGCGCAAATGATCCTGAATACGGCCAGGTGTGCCCACCACCACCTGGACGCCACGTGACAACTGACGCAGCTGTTGGGTCATGCCCTGGCCACCGTAAACAGGTAGCACATGGAAGCCGGTCATGAACTTGGCATAGCTTTGCAGCGCCTCGGCCACCTGCAGGGCCAGCTCACGGGTCGGTGTCAGTACCAGTAGCTGAGGCTTTGCCAGCTTCATGTCCAGTCGACTCAACAGCGGCAGCGCAAAAGCGGCCGTCTTGCCGGTTCCGGTCTGGGCCTGCCCCAGCAGGTCACGTCCCTCCAGCAGCGGCGGAATAGCCTCGGCCTGAATCGGCGACGGCTTCTCGTAGCCTACCGCCTCCACGGCCTGCAGGACCGGGGCTGCTAATCCCAGTTGGGAAAAAAGGATATCTTCTGCTTGTGTGGACATATTTATTCAGGCCTCTGGGGGAATTCTGTACGCGATACTAAGGGAGTTAGATCGGCGGCGGTGTTCTATATAAGGGCGCATATTGTATACGAACAGTTGGCCAATTACCCGCATAATTTGTCGCGATATTGTGATTTCTGGCTGTTACCTTCCATACTTTTGCGTACAATTCGCATCATTTGGCCAATATGGCATAATCCGGCCAATTTCTATGGCTCGATCCGACTTGGCACAAAGCAGCAATAATTGACGTTTAGTTATTGTAGACGGGTAATTCACACTGATGCGAATGCCGGTCAATGCCTTTAGAACCATGACTAATTACAAAATAGCAGGAGAATCAGATGTTAGATGTAAATGAATATTTCGACGGCAAGGTCAAATCCATCTCTTTTCAGACCACAGATCTTCCTGCAACGGTAGGTGTTATGGCGGTAGGTGAATACGAGTTCGGCACCTCACAAAAAGAGACCATGACCGTCGTTTCCGGTACTCTGACTGTGATGTTACCCGGCAGTAGCGATTGGCAAACCTATAACAGCGGCGACAGCTTTATTGTTGAAGCCAACCTCAGTTTTCAGTTAAAAGTCACCACCGAGACCGCATATTTATGCACATATGGGTAATGGCATGAATTCGAATTATCCAAAAGCGCTGCTATCTGTAGCGAAACGCTGTAATTCAGCGGGTAAACAGTCAAAAAATTGTCATGTCTTTTTTTGCGAATCATTAGTGACAAAGCAAAGAAATAGTGTATAGTTCAGAAGGCTGCAGCGTTTCGCAGCGGTGTTTGGTCGTTCCTTTCGTGTTACCTCCTTAACCGTCCGTATAGCTCCTGCAGTTACATCCATTGTTTATTAGTTTGAAAGGTAAGTGTAATGGCTACAGGTACAGTTAAGTGGTTCAACGAGTCTAAGGGTTACGGATTTATTGCTCAAGATGATGGTGGTGATGACGTATTCGTTCATTTCCGTGCGATCCAGTCTGAAGGCTTCCGTACATTGGCCGAAGGTCAGAAAGTGTCCTTCGACGTGGAAGCAGGTCCTAAGGGTCCTCAAGCAGCCAACGTTGTCTGCTCTTAATCGAACAGTTTTCTGTTCTGATTAATAAAAAACCCCGCTGAAGCGGGGTTTTTTTTGCCTATTGAACTCTCAGTCTAGTCATCTGCAGTCGGTCGGCTTTTTCTTAGTTGCTTTACCCTTCCGCGCTGGGTCTTGGAGTCCAGACGCTTGAGCTGCGAACCGTATGTCGGTTTGGTGACCTTACGAGTCTTTTCGGTCTTGCTCACACTACGGAACAACTCCTCTAACCGAAACAACGCATCCTCACGGTTCTTCTCCTGACTGCGAAAACGCTGCGCCTTGATAATCACGATGCCGTCTTTACTGATGCGCCGATCCGAACTGGCCATCAATCGTTGCTTGTAAAATTCCGGTAATGACGAGGCAGTGATGTCGAAACGTAAATGTACCGCCGTCGCCACCTTATTGACGTTCTGCCCCCCCGCCCCCTGCGCATGGATGGCCTTTAACTCAATATCGGAATCTGGCAGTGTAAACTGGTTGGAGATTTTAATCGGCATAGTTCTATCACATATTGATATAGGGCATGTTTACCACACCCCGGGTTTTCTATACTGCCACAAGGCCATAAGAGAAACATGATATGCAGATACAATTTTTCGGTGCCTGTCAGGAGGTAACCGGCTCCTGTTACCTGTTACGTGTGGGCGACAAACAACTGTTGCTCGACTGCGGTCTTATCCAGGGTAGTAGACAACACGAGCGGCATAATGAAGACCCCTTCCCGTTTGCGGTGGGGCAGATCGATGCGGTGGTATTAAGCCATGCCCATCTGGACCACTCCGGTCGTCTGCCGCTGCTGGTCAAACAGGGTTATCAGGGACCAATACATACCCATCCCGCCACCGCACAGTTGTGTCAGGTCATGCTGGAGGATGCCGGCTATCTACAGGAGAAGGATGCCGAATGGGAGAATCGCAAGCGTGAACGCAAGGGGCTGGAGCAGGTCGAGCCGCTCTATACCCGCATGGATGCCAGCCTTACCCAGAGCCTGTTTGTACACAGCCCTTATCATACACGCCAGCAGATCCTGCCCGGGGTCTGGCTGACCCTGCATGATGCCGGCCACATACTCGGCTCATCTATCGTTGAACTGGAACTGGAGGAGAAGGGCAGGCAGCGACGCCTGGTCTTCAGTGGTGACCTGGGCCATGCCGGAGCCCCCATCCTGCCAGCACCGGATATCCTGGCACAGGCAGATCTATTGCTGCTGGAGAGTACCTATGGTGACCGGCAGCACCGCAGCTGGGATGAGACCTGGGAGGAGATGGGTGAGGTATTTCGCCTCGCCCGCGAAACCCAGGGCAACGTCCTGATCCCCTCCTTTGCCGTGGGCCGCACCCAGCAACTTCTGCATATCTTCCACCAGCATATGCAGGACTGGCAGCTGAATCGCTGGCAGATCTTTCTCGACAGCCCGATGGCCATACGTGCCACCGAGGTCTATTCCCACAATGTAGGCCTCTATAACCTTGAGGCCCAGGACCGATTGCCGCAGCATGGTCCACCATTTGCGCTACCCAACCTGCAGATGACCCGTAGCAGCATCGACTCGATGAAGATCAACCAGTTCCGGGCCGGGGCCATCATCATCGCCGGTAGCGGCATGTGTACCGGTGGCCGTATCAAGCACCATCTGAAACACAACATCTGGCGTCGGCAAAATCACCTGATGATCGTCGGCTTCCAGGCACGCGGTACACTTGGGCGCAGCCTGGTGGATGGAGCCAGGCATATCCGTCTCTGGGGTGAGACGGTAGAGGTGAATGCGCGTGTGCATACCATCGGTGGCCTTTCGGCACATGCCGATCAACAGGGTCTGCTGGACTGGTACAGTGCGTTTAAAAACAAACCCAGAGTGGTACTGGTACACGGTGAAGAGTCGGCGATGTATCCACTGGCCGATGTATTGAAAAAGCAGCAGCGGGCACAGGTCGAGATCGCCCGCTTTGGACAGGTGATGGATATCTAGCTCGGGAACCGACCCGTCCCTTATACCGGCTTTGCCTCACTAAGTGCCGCTGCCGGATTCAGCAGCGCGACGATCTCATCCTTGTGCAGGGTCTCACGCTGTTCCAGCGCCAAGATCAGATTGAGTAGATAATCATGTTGTTGTCGCAGCACCTCTAACGCCCTTTCCTCCGCCGCCAACAACAGTGCATGTACCGCCTTATCCAGACGCTGGGCAGAATCCTCCGAGTGCCTTCGAGGCTGGGCGATCTCCCGACCCAGGAAGGGATGCTCCTCACTGTCACGCAGGTCTACCGGACCGATCTCTTCGGCCATGCCCCAGCGCCCTACCATCGCCCTGGCCAGGGAGGTGGCCTGACGGATGTCATCGTCTGCACCGGAACTGACACTGCCCAGCAACTCCTGTTCGGCACAGCGGCCGGCCAGCAGGACCGCCAGTCGATCCTGCAGATACTCTATCGGCAGGGTATGGCGCTCCTCTTCGGGCAACTGATGGGTGCCACCGAGGGCACTGCCGCGTGGAATGATGGTCACCTTATATAATGGATCCGCATGGGGCAGAAAATAGGCTACCAGGGTATGGCCCGCCTCGTGTACCGCCAGCCGGTGATGCTCCTCCGGCTGGATCGCCAGGGTGCGTACCGTACCCAGTAACAGTTTATCCCGTGCCTCCTCGAAATCACTCATATCCACGGCCGACTTGTGTTCACGTGCCGCCTGCACCGCTGCCTCATTAACCAGATTTTTCAAATCGGCGCCGGAGAAACCGGGGCTACCGGCGGCAATCAGATCTATATGGACATCCTCAGCCAGCGGGATCTTCTTGCTGTGCACCTTGAGAATGGCAACACGATCCGCCTGATCCGGCAGGTCCAGACTGACATGGCGATCAAAACGTCCCGGTCTTAACAATGCCGGGTCGAGCACATCCGGCCTATTGGTAGCAGCCAGAACGATCACCGCCTCGTGGCCTTCAAAACCGTCCATCTCGGCGAGGATCTGGTTCAGTGTCTGTTCCCGCTCATCGTGGCCACCGCCCAGTCCGGTGCCACGGGTACGGCCGATGCTGTCCAGCTCATCGATAAAGATGATGCTCGGTGCATTCTTCTTCGCCGCCTCAAACAAGTGTCGCACACGTGAGGCGCCGACACCGACAAACACCTCGATAAACTCCGAACCGGTGATCGAATAGAACGGCACCCCCGCCTCGCCGGCCAGCGCCCTGGCCAGCAGGGTCTTGCCGGTACCCGGCGGCCCCATCAGCAGGATCCCACGTGGCAGCTCCGCACCCAGGCGTTGATAGAGTTCAGGATTACGCAGGAACTCGATCAGTTCCGAGACCTCACGTTTGGCATTCTCCTGTCCTGCAACCGCGGTGAAATTCACATCCGGGATCTCTGCAGGCCGGTTGATCCCTTTAAGGAATTTCTGCAGCTCACCATCCCCTCCCAGGCCACCACCGAGACGACGGGAGCTACGCTGCAACACCCAGTAAAAGACCCCGAAGAATAACATCCAGGGCAGAATTGCGATCACCAGTCCCCACCAGCCACCCGCCCGCTCGGACGATACCACCTTAAACTCGACCGTCTGCTGTTCCAGCAGCGGCAGTAGCGACTCATCGCCAAACTCGGGCATCGTACTGCGCAGATAACGTGAGCGTTTGTCCCCGGGGCCTATCGGCAAGGCCTCGGTGAGGGTGCCATAGAGCTGATAACCACGAAGTTCCAGACTGGCCAACTGCCCGCGCTGAAGTATCTGTTTGAATTGACTATAGGGAACCTGATAGCGCCGCTCTTCACTGGTGGAAGGACTGAGCAGATACAGATAAGCAAGCAAGAACAGCCCGATGAGTATCGAGCTACTCAGCCACGGTGGTATCGTACGTATGCCGGGTAATGCCATAGAGCGAACCTTTTTGCTGCACGTCTATGTTTACCTTAGCGCCTGCCGGGAAGTGACACCAGTAGTAATTTACACGCAAAACTCCGTGTCATTGCCTTGTAAAGCGCTAAACAGCGACCGACAACAGGACAAAAATAACTACCGCTATGATACCCACCATCTTCCATACCAGTTCCTGATTCTGCGCCTTGTTCTGCAGACGCTGAGTCTCTGTGGCGATAGCATCCATCTCCTTGTCATTCAGGGTATCCGTCAACCAGATCCGTTCATGTTTCAGACCATCGGCCTCGATAGTCGCAATGATGACACTCAATTCGGTCACAAAGGTCACGGTATCCGGATGTTTGCAACGACGCCGGAGTTTCCCCCCGGCATGCATGAATGCCGCATCTATATCGCGAAACCTTGCGACATATACTAACGGTTGACCGTTCGGTAACTGCTCTGGTTCAGGCCGCTCTAGACTCATCGCCAGATGATACGTCTCGGGTGATTGGTTGACTAACTCTACATACAAATAACCGCTGTTCATACATACCCCGTTGCTGGTCCCTTCGGACTCCATATTCACTACATAGACTACTCTATGTTACTATTCGTGGCATAAATAATAACAAGACAATCTCTCCATATGGATGCGCTCATTGCTTAATTGTAAATTCTGGAGATATTATGAATACGGATGTCTGCATTGCCATAGACTCAACCTGCAATCTTCCACGCTCTTATATAGATAACAACGCCATCCGCATATTGCCCATCGGCTTAAAAATGGACGGTGAAATCATACCTGATCTTCTCGATCCGACTAAATCGGTCGAACTCTATCAGTCCGGCAAACTGGAAAAAAACTTTGACGCCGAAACCATACCCTATTCTTCTGCCGAAATGTCTCGGCTGCTGGAGGATGAACTGGTACTGAATTACGATAAGGTACTGGCGATCACCATCATGCAGACACGCAGTGAAACCTATAAAAATATACGTGACGCAGTTTTTATCAGTCAGCCTAAGTTCAAGGACCTAAGATCACAACACGGCAAGGATCGTTCATTTCGCATCTCTGTTTTTGACAGCAACACCATATTTACCGGCCATGGTCTGCTGACCTATGAGGCTGTACGTATGTTAAAGGAGGAATCCGCAACCCCGGAACAGATCATGTTCAGTCTGGAGAACCTGAAGAACCGGGTACGCGCCTTTCTTATTCCCAGAGAGTTGTTCTACATCAAAAACCGCGGCGCCAGCAAAGGTGACAACAGCATCAACTGGCTGAGTTACCAGATGGGCAACATGCTAAATGTAAAACCCATTATCCAGGCCTACCAGGGCGATACCGGGCCGGTAGACAAGGCCATGGGCTTTACCTCCGGGGTAGAAAAGATACTCAACACAGCCAAAGAGGCCATCGACAAGGGTCTGTTGATCAAGGCCATCGTCATGAGCTATGCAGGAGATCTTGCAGAGATAGAGGCCATGGATAGCTATCAAAAATTTGTCAGCTACGCCAACAGCAAGGGAATTGAAACCCTGTTTTCGGTCATGAGCATCACCGCTGCGATCAATGTAGGTCCGGGCTCATTCTCTCTCGCCTATGCAGAATAGGTTTCAAGCATAAGCCACAAAAAAACCGGGACAAGCCCCGGTTTTTTATTGCCGATACAGCCCAATCGCTAGTAATCGATCCGTGTATAGACACGGCCATTATTATACGTACTGTTATTTCTCAGGTCCCGATAGCTAACCTGCGGATACCACGAGCCGCTGCCACTGGGCAGGGTGATCATCACATCCTTGGTCTGTCCCGGTGATACCTCCACACTGGAGACACTGCGGGGATTCGCCAGCGGGAAGCCATCAATGTTATACAGCGTGACGTTACGGCGACTACCACCAGCATCCCTGACCTCAAACAGACTGTTAACCGAATGCAGTCCCACCAGGCGTATCACTACATTCGCGCCAGGTGCCGCTGTCAGTATTTCCGCCGGAGCCCCCTGACTTAAACCCTCCTGGCCGTTAACAAGGAAATAACGCGGATTGTAATCGGCGAACACCGTCGAGTCTCCGGTGGCCGTATGATAGGCAGGATCAACGGTGCTGAACACCATATTCCATTCAAAGTCATAAGTCGGCCCATTACTGTTGATACGGTTACCATCCTTGACGATAAAGGCACCATACATGCCCATCTCCAGATGTTTCACCGTATGTACATGGCAGTGGTACATATGGCTGCCGACATAACGGCTATCCACCGAGAAGCTATAGGTATCACCATTTACCCCGGCACCGGTCTCCGGTACACCATCCTCGGAGGTGGGAACATCCAGTCCATGCGGGTGGATGGTATGGCCGTTATAAGGGGCCGGCTCCTGCGGTGCCATCATCATGTTCAGAACCACATTGGCGGTCTGGTTCACATCCAGCTCCAGTACCGGGCTGGGCAGGGTACAACCGCCACCTCCGCCCATACCGCCTTCACAGAAGACCCAGAATGGGATATTGGCACCATCACTCATGGTACGGTTTATCTGGCGCACCACCAGGGTGACGTTGCTAGCATCTAGGACCGGGATCGCTGCACCACCGCCACCGTCCATGCCACCACCCATGCTAGCGCCACCCGATGTATCGGCAACATTGACGCTGACATCTGCAGAGCTGAGTGGTATGTCCGCTCGCAGGTTGTTCATAACAAAACTGCCGGCACTGGCGGAGCTGACGTTTATCGTCGCGGAAAAACTGCCACTGCCTCGTGACTCTACACTGACATAGCCATTACTGCTGAGTACCTCAAAGCGATTCAGATTGGAGGAGGCACCGGTTGTCACCGTCAATCCGGATGGCAGGCTCCAACGAAACTGGCGTTGGCTGCCACCATCATTTCCACTTATCGTGAAGGAGCCTGTTTGGGTGCTATCTATATTGATACTGTTGGTGCTCATACCGGCACTGCTGGAACCACCACCCATGTTGTGGCTGGCGACAGCTGGCAGGGCAAACATAAACACACATACTGCTACGATATGTTTTTTCATTCTGTTCATCATCATCCCTCCCCTAATGCGCAATGATCATGGCAGCGGTGCCATTGAGATAGACGCCATTACCGGTTTCCATCTGTGCCGTATGCACATGCATCGGGTAGTGGCCGGGCTGGTTTAGTTGATACAACACCATTGCGGTCGTACCGGCCTTCACATTAATGGTGTCCTGCCACTCAAAGGAACCCAGGCGATTGCCATTACGTGAGATCACCCGAAAGTGGTTGCTGTGAAAGTGCAGGGATTGATCAAACTGGCCGGCGTTGACGATGCGTACCAGGAACAGATCCCCCACATTCCCTTCCAGGTTTGTATTGGCATCCCCCATGGCCTGAAAACCGTTCATACCATTCATAAAGAAGTAGTTGGGACGGTAGACCGAGGTATTTACATTGCCGCCACCGATGGCGACATTGGTCCAGCGTGGGATATCCATATCGTTTACAACCCATAGCTTCTCAATGTCGAAGCTCGGACCATTACTCCAGGCTTGGTTACTGCCGGCAGACGGTCTGACCACCACCGCACCCAACAGGCCCAGTGACTGGTTGACGCCATTATTCAGCGTATCGTTATAGAGAAAGACCCCCGAGTCGGGCGTATTCAGGGTATAGGTACGACTGCCACCGGGAGGGATGGCCGTGGTGTCGTTGCTGATCCCCTGCACGACAAAGTTGTGATCGCGGTTATGGTTGTTCACCACCTCGACGGTAATCGTGCCCCCCTCTACTGTATCGATGACCGGACCTGGCAGACGCCCATTGCCACCGCTAACATCGGTATAACCCCATATGGGCAGGGTGGTGGCACCGTTACCAGTATCGGGACTGGCGGTAATATTGACCGTGCCGGTCT
>Ga0224506_10002379_pt1 | contig 12804 bp, 11 predicted proteins | sample SF_Jan12_sed_USG_2_FD_169108 | JGI IMG/M metagenome (GOLD analysis project Ga0224506, IMG submission 169108) | Sediment microbial communities from San Francisco Bay, California, United States - SF_Jan12_sed_USGS_8_1 | ecosystem: Environmental > Aquatic > Marine > Sediment | place: USA...
CCATATCTGTGGTTCCATTTTTAGCTTTTTCTTTTATTAAACTAGCCACACGTTGAGCCGTCTTCTCGAATGTTTCCCACTCCTTGTCACTACTATTTCCATGGCCTGGCAAATCTACGGAAATGCAGTGATACTCGTTAAGATAATCAATATTCGGTCTCCACATCCAAGCGCCTGTATTCGCACCATGAAGGAATACGATGCTTTGTTTTGCATCAACATGAAACTCTTCATATGAAAGTGTAATTTCACCTTGCGTCAAATCATCATCTCGCCGATCATAAAGCTTCGTAGTTTTCGTCAATGCATGGGCCTTATATAAAAACACATGTAAACGTTGCTATTGTTGCTTCTGAATACTACCGTCCGTGCTAATCAAGTGTGATGGACGGGTCCATTAAAGGTAAGCATAGTTTATTCCGTGCTTACTGAACAGCCGCTCGGCATGTCCAGAAACAAACCATTTCGTATTTCAATTGCGAGTGCGCAGGAAAAAACCGCATTACTGCGCCATGAAGAACAATGGCAACGCCCCAGTGGAACCACGCCTACGACACATATTCTGAAACTTCCCATTGGTACCATCAGCCATGCGGGTATTGATTTGTCTGCTAGTGTTGAAAATGAATGGCTTTGCTTGCAAATTCTCAAACAGTTTGGGCTGCCGGTTGCTCACACGAGCATCGAACACTTTGAAGATCAAAAAGTGCTTGTGCTTGAGCGATTTGATCGGCGTTATGTCGATGATCAATCGTGGATTCTTCGCCTACCATGCGAAGACTTCTGCCAAGTCCTTGGGGTTTCGTCTGCTTTGAAATATGAAAGTGATGGTGGCCCCGGCATCAATATCATCATGGATAGATTAAGCCAAGCAAACACACCATTGCAAAGCCGTAAACAATTCATACAAACGGTTTTTCTTTTCTGGCTACTCAGCGCGATTGATGGCCATGCCAAAAACTTCAGTGTTTTCCTCCATTCTCAAGGACGCTTCGAATTAACACCCATCTATGACGTGATCTCCGCTTATCCAATGGCAGCAACCCGTCAACTCGACTATCGCAAACTACATATGGCCATGGCGCTACAAAGCAAGAACAAGCACTACGCCTGGCACAAAATACAAGCTCGTCACTGGCAAGCACAAGCCCACCAAGTCAATTTTCCCGCCAGTGGAATGCAAAAGATTATTGAACAAAGCCTTGAATGCCTGGATAATGTTATATCAGAAGTCAGTACCCAGCTGTCTAGTGATTTTCCAGAACCGATTGCTGCTGCGATGTTTGAGGGGATGCGGAAAGTGAGGGTCAAAAGTGCGTTTGGTTAAACCTAGGATTTCCATTATCAGACGCGAATACCAAGATTTGAAAAGGTGCCACTGTCACTATTATATTCTATTCAAAAACGGGGAATGTTTTCTATATTGCTATTCTTAAAAACCGTCTTCTTTGAGCCAAATCCTCAATAAGAACATTCTCTATACGAATGTTAGTGTTAGAGGTTTTTTTCAATCCGCTAAATAACTTTCTAAGCACAACTAGTTAGATTAAAGCAGAGTACTACTTGTAAATTTCAATCGATTGTATAGGTTCGACTTGGGAGCTCGAAAATCCATAAATTTATAACGATCAAAAGATATACGTTATGTTTTTGGCCAAATAATATAATAGGGAACATGATCGACCGAAAACATTTCCCTAATATCTAATGTAAGAAAAGGTGGAAGATGGTCTCCAACAATTATAAAAGCTGTGTTCTTGCCAGCTTGGGAGTCAATTATGGAATTAAGTTGATCTAATAAAATATAATGGTGATTTAAATGTTTACAAATTGTCGCATTGCTTTGCATTTCGAAATGTTTTTTGCAGCTTTGAGAAAAGTCTGTTTTACGGGTTTCCCCTACTGGTAAATGAGCCGTTAACGAGAGAAAATAGATAAAGTTTTTACTCGACTTTTGCACATCTAAAGTTTGTGATATTTTCTTGACTGCATCATCATCACAAACACCTCTAAATGTAGTTCCACATTTTTTTAAGTTTTTATTTTCAGCATAGAATTCACTAGCAAAAATTAGATCATCGAAACCAAGCGCAGGATACCATTGGGTTCTGCTATACATCAAACCAGTAAACCCGTGAATGGCGATTGTTTTATAACCTATGTTTTTAAGCTTATTTGGGATACACGAAGAAGCATCAAAATTTCCAATATTTGGCTTTACTGTTTTGTAAATTAATTGACATAACTCTCTCATTTCACCTGAGGCGGTTGAGCCAGCAAACGGTACTTTACCTACTTCTATGTAATAGTCTTTTCTTTCATTTTTTAGCCTAAATGCGGATTCAAGAAAACTATTATGGGCCTCCTCTTCAAAAGAACCAAGCGACTCAACTACTACAAGTATAATATTATCAGGTAACTTTTCGGCTAGACTAATTTTCTTAGAAATTATATCAGTGGCTGTGGAATGAGTTTCTTTGATTGACTGACCGTCTTCAGCGTCAACTTCCGCGCCATGCCTTAACATTCTAAAAACATTCTTGCCCGTCGAATTTGCAATGTTATGATCGAGCAAATATATATCTTTATTGAAATTGGGTGACAAATTGTAATCTAATAGACTTACTAAAACGATAAAGCAAAGTGGAACAAACCCAGTTAAGACTTCAAATCTTGAATACTTTATAAAGGTTAGTCGAACAACCGCATAAGAGACCACGGTAACAACAACAATTAAACCCAACGCATACAATACTGTATAAAATGCGTCAAGGTTAGAAATATTTTTTAAGGCGTCCGCTATAGTGTTGTGGGTAAAATGAAACCCAGGTGCAATTGCGAAGGTGGCATCAGCTAAGATGGTTAAAGCAAAACAAAACTGCACTATAATCCTATGAAAAAATGCAAATAGCAACGGAAAAAGTAAATAATCTATATTGATAAATGCTCTATCAATGAAAATGAAGCTCCCAAGCACCAAAAACAATATATTTGGTAGAAACAAATACAGAACCGATAAATATATACCAGGCCGAAATGAATTTACCAAATCACCCAAAACTGGATTCAATGCGGAATGAATAGTTTTTTTCATCGTTGTTTATTTCTTTAAGATCTATTCTTAAAATACTATAACATTTTCAACTCGAAGATCGCGTAGTGTAACACCATTAAGCGTGATATAAACCAGCTGTTTTGTGAATCAACACATGAAACTTTCTCAAACCACATATAAGGAAAGTTCTGCCGATTAAGCATCCTGAATCAAACATGAATTTTCTGCAGTGACGTCAGTATTTGGGTCGTCTAATTATTCTTTTGCATCTGCACAATCAACATAATTATTTGTTTTTTCTGATTATAATAGCTAATACAGGTTTGAATATAATTTTATTTGTTAGCTTTTCGATAAGCCGGGTTGAAAGTAACGCCGCCCCAAAAAGTGCAATGATGAAAAAAAATATGACCAATGACACTACACCATAGGGTTCTAGGTAACCATATACTCCTAAAAGTATAATTGCTTTAATAGCAAAGCCATGCCAAACATAAGCATACAGCGAATTCGAACCAAGTTGAGTTAATTTGAGTTTTTGCTTCGGAATTAGCATTAAAACAGAAATCGTGGATATAAAAGAAATCACATAGAACCATAATCTAATTAAACTACTATAACTCCCTTCTTCGCCTAGTTGCGTATAAGACATACTCCCGTACAGCCACTCATATGACAGGTCATTGAACTTAAGAAAGTAAGCAAAATTTAGGACCAAAATAAATAAATAGATAGCCCTTGGTATTTTCACAAGTATGATATTTCTAAATAGAGAAAATCCTAAAATATGCCCCATCAAGAAAAACGGGAGGAAATATACGATTCTAGAAAGACTTAAGGTGTAACCAACCATATCTATATAGCCAACGGCCAAGGATAATACAATAGATATCACCAAAGGAAAACACATCCTCATGAATAATGGCAGACACACACGCCAAACCATCAAACTCCAAAGAAACCAAAGTATCCAATAAGGCTGCAGATTTTTTCCATATTCACTAAAATTACCTGAAACCATAAAAGCTACTCCTTCATATAAAACAGTAAAACAAAGCAGCGGCACAAGGATGTTTTGTATCCTACGAATTCTGTCTGATTGAGTGAGAGTCACCTTGGTCAGCATTCCCGCCAATATAACAAACACAGGAATGTGAATTGAATAGATACTCATATAGAGCGCTTTTAACAATGAATTCGAATTTATAAGAGGCTCAATCAGATGCCCAAAAACTATGAGCACAATCATTAAGAATTTTGCGTTATCAATTTGATAGTTTCTTTTCATATACAATTATAGTCGAATTATTCTGTCAAAAACGTAATAATAGTTCGATTCCCAAGCCCCTATTCTAAAAGTTACTTTTTCTATCGCAGAGCGATTTATAAGGAATCCATTATCTTGGATATATTCATTTCAAGCAAAGACTAAATCACACAATATAGATGACTCAACAAGAAGTAAAATCCGGATATTGAAGATTGTTTAAGTAAATCATTTGACCATAATAGACCGATAATAAAGAATTTTGGCTATGTCTAAATACTGGTTTCAAAAGAACAACCATCAATTTAAAAACTCATTAGCTAAACAGGCAATGTATGCCAAAAACTTAAATCTCCAGAATGATGTGAGAATCGGGTCTTTTTTAGCTAATTTTCTAGGATAAAAACCTAATGGACAGCAGTAAAAAAATTGAATAGACTCAAACGATGTCTCTGTTTAAGCAACCAAGAAATAAAGCCTTCTCTACCCATTCATTGCTAAAGAAAGGTTTCAGTGTATTACTTCTTAGAGCATCAGCCGCACTATTCACATTTGTAGTAACCTTATATCTAGCAAGATTGCTTGGTACGGACGGGTTTGGCGCATTCTCACTTGCACTTACAGTTATAGCAATTCTTTCTATGATTGGGCGACTTGGACTTGACTCTTGGATTTTAAGAGAAATTGCTTCTCACCATGATTCTGCTTCAAGTGGTTTCGCTCGTAAAACAATTTATCCAATTTTTCTTCTTGTAATCCCGTTTGCCATCCTTCTGTTATTGACAATAATCCAAACCTCGTCCTGGATAACGACATCTATCTTCGACAAACCAGATGTGTCTTTAGTTTTGGTCACACTTTCCCCGCTTATCTTATTTTTAACAATAGGTTTCATTCTTGGTGAAGCATTTAAGAGTATCAATAAGCCATACCTAGGCACATTGTTGCAAAATGTCGCGCACCCTCTCTTTTTTTTATTGGCAGTATTCTTAGCATCTTTCGTAGCAGAACTAAATTTAATTAGAATATCGACATTATATTCCTTCACAAGCCTAATTCTAGTACTAGTGTCCATACACATCTGGCTTAAAACAACAAAGCCTTCCCATAGAGAAGATTATGAATCACCTGTTTCAATCTTAAAAAAAAGCGGCCCTCTTCTTTTGATTTCATCAGGAGGACTCCTTTTATCGTGGACTGATACCATCGTTTTAGGAATTTTTGAGACAAAAGCATCAATCGGAATTTATACTGTGGCTATCAAGACGGCCCTGGCAACTAGCCTCATACTCATCGCAATAAACACCATAGTAACCCCGAAATTTTCACTATACTTTGCGAGCAAAGACATTCAGAACCTTAAAACTGCCGCAAAATATTCAACTAGAGTTGGTATTATAGTGGCATTTATTCCCACGCTCATTCTAATTTCAGCTCCAAAATTCGTATTGAGTTTTTTTGGTGAGGGTTTTGAACAAGGCGCACATCTACTTGTACTTTTTTCACTTGTACAATTTTTTACTATATCCTGTGGGCCAGTGGGCAACTTGCTTCTAATGACTCATAATGAAACGATTCTTAAAAGCATCACCTTCATATCAGCCTCGATCAACTTACTCCTTAGTGTCATTCTAGTTCAATTCTATGGAATTACAGGTGTAGCTATTGCCACAATATCTGGAATTGTGTTCTACAATATGTCTTGTGTTTATTTTGTTAAAAAGAAGCTTGGATTCTGGATGATTGGGTAACTTTTTCTTAAAGGTGTATGGCTTGACTCCACACAATCTTTATTTCTTTGACAGAAAAGTGATATTTTAGATGTCTTTCTATATTGAAAATATCATCTTGTAATGATTTTACAAAATACAATAAGGAATTTCTGTTCACACAAGCCCAAATATTGCTTGATACCGCAAATATGAACCTTAAATTGACTAAAATTGCTCTTATTACGAATATTTATGCCCCTTATAGGGCTCCGACTTGGGCCGCCGTTGCGCATAACGTTGGAGAACTACATGTCATCTTACTAAGTGCCAACGAAGAAAATCGTTTGTGGAACCAGGAAACAGAGTCAAAACTCTATAAAACACATATTTTAGACAGCAAAGGAAAATTTAATGTAAAATACGAGACGGGCTTGTACTGGGGGGGAGGCATAAGGAAGTTGCTTAAAACTATAAAACCAGATTTTATCGTCTCTGCTGGGTATTCATTGCCACCTTTTATAGAAGCTATATTCTGGGCTAAATACAATAAAGTACCGCTTGTTCAGTGGTATGAAAGCCATAATAAAAGCAGCAGACATACAAAATGGCCACTAAGCTCAATTCGTAGCCTCCTGTTGAAACAAGCAAATGGCTGGTCCGCAGCAAGCTCTCTGACCGAGAAGTATCTAATGTCAATGGGAATTCCTCAAGAACGTATTATTGTGACCCCCAACTCAATTGACATTGCCACAATTGAAAAACATGTCAAGATTCGACAAACCAACTCCCGAACGCAGAAGGCAAAATTTCTTTTTGTCGGAAGATTCGTTTCTCTAAAGAGAATCGACCTGCTTATTCGAGCATTCAAGAAACTTGAAACATCTTCTGCTGAATTAAGATTAGTAGGATATGGACCAGACGAAAGCAAACTTCGAACCCTAGCAAGAAATACTCAGAATATTTTTTTCTGTGATGCAACAGTTTCCCTTGAAGAAACTTGCAAGCACTATGAGTGGGCAGATATTTTAGTATTACCTTCACTTCGAGAGGTTTGGGGACTTGTTATAAATGAGGCATTAGCGGCGGGCTGCTATGTTCTAGCGTCGTCCTTAGCTGGAGCAACTACCGATTTGATCGAAAAAGCTCCAATAGATGTTGGAATCCCATTTGATCCGAACGACGGAGAGAATGCTTTAAAGCTACTATTTGAAAAAACTATTCAAGACATCCAACAAATACGAGATAGAAGAACTCAAATTTCAGAATGGGGGAATGAGTTCAGCCCAACCAGAACTGCTAATGCATTGCTATCTGCAATTGCCTTGGCAAAAAAACAATTGTGAATTTCGGGCTGCTTCTATGTTTGTAGCCAGAATATTGTTTTTTTTGGGATGTCTCACAATCGCTCAGCTTGGCTGGCGTCCAGTGTTGTCATTAACAATTTCCGATTATTTATTCTTCGCATCCTTTGTTATCGCACTAATTTCTTCGGTAAAATCACAATTCAGTTATAACTTACCGAAGCTATTTCTAATTGGAATTTTTATATATAGTTTAGGCGTATTATTAACTTTCCCTTTTATCAATAATCAAGAAACAGAAATATGGACTGCCGTAATTTTAGCAAAAGTAATTTATTTATTGCTTTTTTGGATGTGGTTAGGTACACAAGTTTTAACTACTCCCAGGCACATTCAAATTGCACTTCTACTATTTTCAATTTCTTGTCTGATTAGTGCTATTTTTGGTTTAACAGAATCACTTCCCTACCCATGGTCTCGTCCGATAGGTACTGCGGAGCACCCAAATCAATTTGGTGCGACCTGTGCTCTTGGACTAGCAATTGGTTACTTTTCCTTGATCGGGAAAAAAGTTTACCCTATTAAAAAATCAGTATTGTCAGCAATAATAAGCGCTCTAATATTAGTTTTCTGCACAAGCGGTCTTTTAGCTTCAAAGTCTATAGGCTCAATCTTCGCCATCGTAGCTGCATTCATATATTGGATTTACACGGAAAAATATCGGATAAAGTCTGTTTCCATTTTTTCACTAACCATGACCATATTGATCATCGGCTTACTATACGCAGCAACGGTTTATCATCAAACCGAATACTCCCTAATAGAACGCGTGATGACACAATCCAATGTAAACGATCCAAATACCACATTAAGAATACGAATTGACACCTATGTGGATGCGTACAATACAATATTAAAAAATCCAATAGTTGGAACGGGCATTGGAACACCAACTATCACGGGATATAGTGTACACAACATATTTCTGAAGGTGCTTTTTGAAAGTGGTTTGCTATCCTTGATCGGAATTATAATAATAATCGGCTCCGCTTTTCTACTATTATATAGAACAAACAAACTTCCATTACCAAACAACATTAGTGGACTTCCTTTTGTTTTCTTTATCACTTTTCTTATTTATTTTGTAATCACATTAAAGGAACCGATTCTTTACAATAGATTTGGCTGGTTTCCTTTTTTATTGTGTCTAGCATTCATTCGAATTATTAGTCGAAATAGTTATGACAAGAACTAAGAATTATTCCCTTAAAATTTACTTTGTTGGAACCTTTCCACCGCCAGTTCATGGAATGTCCTTTATTAATCATGAACTAGCTGAACGCCTTAAAACAGGGAAAAGGCAGATAGAAATAATAAATCTTTCCTTTAACAGCTTAACCCCAAAACTCACAAACAAGTTTGCTAGAATTTTTGTTGTACTTAAAGGATTCCTTTACTTCTTATTCAGCCTTGCAACTCACAGGAAAAAAATTCTTTATATTAGCTTATCTGGAGGTTTGGGGAAAATTCACGAGATTTTATTTGTGATTGCTGCAGGACTATTTAAGGCTCCTGTTTTCATCCATCACCACAGCTTTCTTTATCTAAACAAGAAAAGTTTTCTGCTTAAACTAATTGTTCTGATCACACCCAAATCTACAGTTCATATTTGTTTATGTTCATCTATGGAAAAAGAACTTAAGTCTATGTATCCCAAGATAAACAAAATATTACTACTATCGAATATTCAGTTTATCCTCCCAAACAAGCCACCCAAACGAAAAAACGTTCTCAATACTATTGGATTCTTAAGCAACATTTCAAAAGAAAAGGGGATCATTGAATTCATTGAAACCTGTAAATTGCTTCATCGAAGCCAACTAGAGTTCAATGCAGTGATTGCCGGTCCTTTTGTTAGCACTCAAATAGAAAAAATAGTTTACAAAGAAGTCGCACCAATAGCCCATATGATCAAAATTGCTGGACCAGTATACGGCAACGATAAATTTGAATTTTTCAAATCAATTGACGCGCTCCTTTTCCCATCTCATAATGAAGCAGAACCTGTTACTATTTGGGAAGCACTAGCAAACGGAATACCCGTCATTTCTACAAACATCGGCTGCATCAAAGATATGATTCCATCTACTAGAACACTAGTAGATAACAAGGAAGAATTTGCAAAGGTTGCATCCGATCTGTTGTTAGAGTGGAGGAAACGTCCTGGAGACTTTATTGAAATGCAAGAATTGACAACTAGATACTTTATGCAAAAATCTACTGTGAATAAAATGCAACTCAATACACTACAATGTGAAATCAGAGATTCAGGTGTGCAAAATTAAATGAAAACACAAAATTTAAGACTATTCAAACTCCCCCCCAATTTCCGTGGCAAACCTGCTTGGTTTGTGCAATTATGGTGGCTAGTTGACTCCACATTATTCCGTCTTTCACCTCAGTTAATGTATCAATGGAGGAATTTAATCTTAAAGCTTTTTGGTGCGAGCATTGGTCAAGGAGTTAAAATCCGCCCTTCTGTAAAAATCACTTATCCATGGAAAGTTTCAATCGGGGATTTTTGTTGGATCGGTGACGATGCAATTATTTATAGCTTGGGCAATATAAAGATTGGAAACAATACTGTCATTTCACAGAAATCCTATATCTGCGCGGCTAGCCATGACTACACACGACCAACTTTCGATATTTTTCAGGCAAAAGTTGAGATTGGAAAACAAGTGTGGATCGCAACAGATGTGTATATTGGACCTGGTGTTAAAATAGGAGATGGAACAGTTGTAGGCGCGCGCAGTTCTGTATTTAATAACTTACCGGAAAACTCTATCTGTATTGGGTCTCCAGCAGTCAAAGTCAAAAGACGAAATGCGATTTAGAATTTAATTCAATAAACATACAGGACCTTAATAAGTTTCAACATCTCTTATGAAAACCGAGAAGCAAAAAGAACATATTGATTCATCTATCCTGCTCTTATCGCCTTTTTTCTACCCTGAAAAAATATCGACGGGCAAGTATAATTCATATCTAGCCAAAGCAATACAAGAAAAAGGGGCCGATGTTCATATTATTTGCTCTCATCCGCTATATCCCGATTGGAAACCAAAAAAAACAAATTTGAATTTGCCTGGAATCAATATCTACAGAGGTGGAGGAAGGGTTTTTTATCCTCGATCAATTATTCTCAGGCGCTTAATATTAGAAATATGGTTTACCATTCATATTCTTATCAATATTGTTAAAATTAGAAATAAAATTACAATTCTAGTAGCGGTTTTCCCACCCACCTTCTATATGTTGCTGCTCAAACTAATCTTACCCAAGTCTGTGACGAAAATCTGCATCATACATGATTTACTAGGCGTAATGGCAACGAGCAATCAAAACCTAATCAGACGAGTCCTTTCCAAAATTTTAAAAAAGATCGAATGCAAAACTTTTCAACACTGCAACAAGCTAATCTGTCTTTCTACCTCAATGCGTAGTACGCTAGTGAAAGACTATGGTGTTTGTAAAGAAAAAATTGTAGTTCACTACCCGTTTACGACTATTAAAAAAGGAACTAAAAACAGGGCGAATTTGAAATCTACCTTTAAGGAAGCTTATTCGCACATAGTCTATTCTGGGGCTTTGGGCGAAAAACAAATTCCTGATAAAATTCTAAAACTGTTTAAAAACATTTGCTTGAGCAACAAGCTAGTGAAGTGCCATTTCTTCTCTCAAGGGCCAATTTTCGAAATGCTGAAACAGGAAAACCTCGCTCTGAAGAATCCTAACATTCTGTTTCATGATTTAGTCGATGAATCTGACTTGATAGAATTGTATGAGCGTTCTACTCTACACATATTACCACAAGCTTCGGGCACAGGGGGTGGCGCCTTTCCATCGAAGCTTCCCAATTTAATTGCGGCGAATGTGCCAATTTTTGCTATATGCGACATCGATTGCGAACTTAGTGATTTATTGCAGAACTATAAATTGTCGAAAATAGTAGATGTTAACAATGAAAACGACTGGATCAAACAGATTGAAATTTATCTAGATGAAGTAAAACTAGCCAGAGACAAACCCTCGACTACAATGCGTAGTTTACTAGATAAGTTTTGTATTGATAATTTAGTTGAGTCTATTTTAAATGCTTGAAGAATCATTCCCATTGCTTGAGATTTAATATGAAAAAAGATAGCTTTCTTTATGACAATTGTGTTCTTTTTGGGGGCGGGGGGTACATAGGAAGCTTCTTTGCTGGCTTTTTAGTTAAACATCAAATAACGAAAACAGTTTACCTTGCAGATATTTCTCAAGAGAAACGCAATATTTGGCCACAGATCGTAAAAAATGGGCTTAAATCAGGTTCTATAAAATATTTGCATTGCGATGTGAGAAATAAAATTAACAATGTTAAACTCCCTGACAAATGCGACCTAATTGGAAATTTCGCAGCCATTCACAGAGAACCTGGACACACTGCTGAACAATATTTTCAAACTAACTTGCTCGGAGCAGAGAATGTTTGCGACTGGGCAAGTAATGTTAATTGCGATAAGCTTATATTCACAAGTAGTATAGCTCCATATGGATATAGTGGGCACCAAATGGATGAGCACTCCCTGGCCATTCCTACTACACCCTATGGCGCTTCAAAACTGGTTGCAGAGAGAATACACATTTGTTGGCAAAAAGAAAAAAGTTCATCACGTTATCTTTCTATTGTACGGCCCGGCGTTATATTCGGCCCGGGTGAAGATGGCAATGTACCACGAATGGTAAAAGCTATCCGAAAAAATTATTTTTTTTACCTTGGAAACAGACATACGGTTAAAGCTGGTGGCTATGTAAAAGAACTTTCCAGTGCAATGAATTGGGTTCTTAAAAACCAAATAGAAAAAAGTCAACCTATAGCACTATACAATTTCTCCTTTCCTCAACCACCCACGATTGAAGAATATGCAAAAACGATTCAACTTGTTTTGGGAAAAAAAAATCCAATATTCTCTCTTCCTTTTCGTTTGATTCTAGTAGCATCATACATCATCTATTATTCAATGAAATTATTTCCGGTTCAACACCCATTCGATCCAGTAAGGATTAAGAAATTAGGATTTTCGAACAACATCATTCCAAAATTTCTAATAGATAATGGTTACATTTACAAATATGATCTATTACACGCATTGGAAAACTGGAAAGAAGAAGCTCCAGAAGACTGGAAATAACTCGCTATCGTCCCCTACAACCCAACACCACAATTCATATCAAAACCAACAAATTAGTAGATGTTTGAGACATGCTTCTAACAGTCATGTTTTTGTCTCGCGATTTTCATTTCGCTCGTGAAAAGACTCTGGAGATCCGGTAATCCCCCCATTTTTAACGTGATGCAATAGTAGAATCCATAGTTAGGCCACCAGGGCCAGTTTTTGTTTCGGTGTCATACCGTCCAATGCC
>Ga0224506_10002381_pt1 | contig 12797 bp, 9 predicted proteins | sample SF_Jan12_sed_USG_2_FD_169108 | JGI IMG/M metagenome (GOLD analysis project Ga0224506, IMG submission 169108) | Sediment microbial communities from San Francisco Bay, California, United States - SF_Jan12_sed_USGS_8_1 | ecosystem: Environmental > Aquatic > Marine > Sediment | place: USA...
CTGAGTCTTATCCACCCACATGGGCTTTGAGAATTTCAGAATCTTTGATCCGGGGATCTTCAGGAGATAATTTTAAAGCCATTTTGAAATGGCTTGTGGCCGCACCGTGGTTCCCGAGTTTATCCAACGTGAGCGCAAGGTTGTATTGACCTTCAGGAAGATCTGGGTTAATGGCTAACGCTTTTGTGAAATGTTCTTGGGCCACATCCCAATGTTCTTGCTGGAAATGGGTAACACCTTCATCATTTTCTATTGCGCCAGCAGACCCTCTGGTGGCCAAAAGAGCCCCTTCCATCGCGGATGGCTCACCCGCTGCCGGAGGTTCGGTTGTGAGCATCAGGGCACTTTCGGACTGTGGCTCTGTCGGCGTTGACTCTCCATGCTGCCCGGAATCACATCCACTCACGAGTAATCCGACAATACACAGTACTCCGAGGCCTAACGATTGTGCTTTCATCATGTTCTCCTTGATTGAATAGTGAAGGGCATTCAGGAATGCCAAGGACTGGTCATGAACTTTTTTTGGCACAAAAGCGTGTACCTGAACAAACACTTGGCAGGGGGAGCAGCGCCCGAATCGATAGTTCGCAACGATTGCTTATAGGGGGAAAGCAATTAACCGATGGTTAAATACAAGGCGCATTTTTAACAAACACGGGCCCTCTTTCTTGTGAAAGAGGGCCCGCACTCTACCCGGCACTTTATGTGCCGGCAATTCTCATCTTTCTGTTAACCCGCTGGCTGCGGAACATCCTCTTCGTCATGTTCTTCGAAGAATCAGTTGCCAGAGAGTAGATTCTTGTGGATAATTTTTTCTTTGCTATCGTTTTCTTTTGTCTAATGTACTTTCTGACTGAATTTTTCCATCCACTCGTTTCTTGCTCTCATGTGGAGGCCTCTTGAACGCATTGTGGTCTTCTCTGACCTTTTGCATACCTACGGGCATGAACGGTGTTTCAATGAGACGCCCTTCTTAGCAACAGTTCTTTACCCGCCTAAACGAGGAGTTCAGGCCTGCGCTCGCCACGGGCCTTACTTTTTTGGTGGACTGAGGTCATTCATCGTGCAACCCCCTCTTGGTGAATTCTGAGACTGGACTTGCGGTGTTTCACCAGTCACAGGACAGTAAGGTTGTCTCTTATAAAATGGTATGCCTCTGCATGGAGGATGTCAATTGGTTTTTATTTTGAGGAAGGCAATTAAGATTATTGATGGTTTTCCACTCATGGGGCCTCGCATCTGGTGCGATTTATGCTATCGCTATTTTCATACTTGTGATTCAAAAATGTGTTCCGTTAGTTACGCCAGATCTCGGCAATATCTAAATTGCTGATTTCTTGTGTGTTTTCGGAATAGGGCTGCCTCCTTCCAAATTAACATCTCAGTTCATAGGTCGGTAAAGCTGGGGGGAGAAGGGGCCCTACACACTGCCTTGCCCCAGTGTGTCTTAGGAGGTAGGAGCAAACCCTCGGCGGAGCGTATTTTCTGTAATGATCTTTTCCACCATGAATTGTTCAAGGTACCCATGCCCACCAGCTTTCTTGCCAATTCCAGAAAGCCGATGTCCGCCAAACGGTTGTCGTCCGACCAACGACCCCGTGATGGGTCGGTTGATGTAAAGATTGCCAACCTCAAGCCGTTCACGAGCCAGTTGAAGATTGGCTGGGCTGCGGGAATAGATCCCTCCCGTTAAAGCAAAGGGGGAATCATTGGCGAGGGCAAACGCTTCATGAATCGTTGGGACGTGGAACACCACGACAACTGGACCAAAAATTTCTTCTTGCACCACTGGGTGGGTGGGCGACAGATTGGTCAAAATGACCGGACCTTGGAAATAGCCGGGTCCGCTGATTTGTCGATCCAATTGGCAGATCCCATCTTGTTTTCCGAGTTCCACATAATGGCGAACCCTCTCGAGCGCACGATCATCAATGAGTGGCCCCATGCGGTTCTTCGCCTGAATTGTGGGACCGATCGGAATGTTTGCGGCGGCCTGTCTCAATCGTTCAAGAAAGATGGAGTAGACGCTCTCCACGACAATGACTCGAGAACACGCCGAACATTTTTGCCCTTGATAGCCGGTGACACTGTCTAACACTCCCGTGATGGCCTCATCCAAGTCGGCGGTCTCATCAACGATGATGGCATTTTTCCCGCCCATTTCCGCAATGACATGTTTGATATGCCGTTGCCCGGGTAAAACCTGACTGGCCTGTTGAAGGATGTTCAATCCGACCGTTTGAGATCCCGTAAAGGCGATCACGTGGATGGCGGGATGTTGAACCAACATTTTTCCGAGGTCTGGTCCACCGGGAAGAAAATGCAGAACGCCTTCAGGGAGGCTAGCCTCTCTGAACAGGCGGGACAAGTGATACCCCATCATTGGCGCACGTTCTGAGGGTTTAAACAACACAATATTCCCAGTGACTAAGGCGGCAGACACAAGTCCTGTGGGGATGGCTAAGGAAAAATTCCAGGGTGGGAGCACAAGTGCCAGTCCTCGGGGAAGAAAGACCCGCTGATTGAGTTCCCCAGGTTCGGTTCCAAGGCGTAGGAGTTGGCCAAGCTGGCACATGTCCCGACCATAAAATTCGAGAAAGTCGATCGCTTCTGCCACGTCCGCATCGGCCTCACGCCAAGGCTTGCCGGTCTCCAGAATTTCCCATGCTGTCAACTCAGCGCGTTGGTTGCGCATGAGTGCGGCCGTGCGAAATAACACGTCCGCGCGAGTTTGTGCCGGAACACGACGCCAAGATGCCATGCGTGCTTGGGCCTCTCGAACAAGAGGATCGATGTCGACAGGGAGTACCGTCGGAAAGGTGGCGATGACTTGTTCCGGTTGGCTGGGATTAATAGACACCAATGTGGGGCCATGACAGGGGACGCTTGCGGCAACTGGATAGGAAACGGTTTGTCCTAAATGTGGCATGATCCGAGCCAGTGCTTGGGTGATGGGGTGGTGGGTGTCCTCACAAGAAAAATCTGTGAGCGGCTCATTAGAAAAGCGCTCTTTGGTCGCTTGTATGGTTGGGAACACATCAGTTTCAGCCAAGGGGATTTCGCCTTTCTCATGGTCGGTGGGAGTCGGAAACACAAGGGCGTCAGCTTGAGATTCGGACGTGCCATATTGACCATGGATGACACTTTCATTCGCCGTGTTTTCCAATAGGCGGCGTACCAAATACGACATGCCGGGAATGAGTTCTCCAATTGGCGTGTAGACTCTGAACCGGAATCCTTGCTCGACGACGGACTCTCGCAATGGTTCAGCCATCCCATACAACATTTGATATTCACAGGTTTCGGGCCGCAAATGGAGATGCGCACTCAATGCCTGAACATACGCCAGGGTCGGAATATGGTGTGAGCCAAATGCCGGTCGAACGAAGGCGGAATGCTCCAGGATGGTTTTTGTCAGGGCTTCATAGTTCGCGTCAGTCTCATGTTTGTTGAGGTAGACGGGGACCGGCCATCCGCGCTGGCGATAGCGAATAACTTCTGAATCCCAATAGGCCCCTTTGACTAACCGAATACCAAATGGGACTTCTCGTGTTTTCCCCCAGTCCAACAGCGTATCGAGCGTTTGTGCGGAATGCGTGAGATAGGCTTGAAGGGCAATGCTGGCATGAGGATAGTCTCGGAACTGGGCCTCTGAAAACAGCCGGGTGAAGATGTCAACAATAAGCGGGCCTAATTCGGCCTGTTCCATATCAAAGGTAATTGACGCAGGGATGGTTTGAGCCTTCTCTATAATGGATCGTAGGCGAGGGGCGATGCCTTCGTAACTGGCTTGGAAGTCAATGGGATCCAGTTGAGAATACAGGGCTGAGAGTTTGATGGAGAGTTGGATGCGCGGGAGGGGCCCCAAGTGGTCGTGTTCTAAAAGGGGTTGAGGCTTCCACTTCAACGTGGCCTGCTCAAGATACATCAAGGTTTGAAGGCAACGCTGGTGATAGCGGTCAGCCTCGGTTTCACTCACGGTGGCTTCCCCTAACAAATCGATCGAACAGGCACAGCGATGGTTCCACAAATGGGTCAGAGTAGGGAGGGCACGTTCAACGGATTGCCCGGCCATAAAGGTATACGCCATCTTCAAAAATTGGTATCGCAAGACCCGGGTGCCGACTCGGGCCATCAGAGGGTTTTTCAATCCGCGAATCAGGAGCCAGCGAAAGGCGGTAGGGAGTGAGCGCACGTCATGAAAGTACTCATGGAGGAGTCGGACAAATTGTTCATCGGTCTGCAGGGCGGGGAGGACATCAATAAAACGAAACAATTGCACTTTGAACTGGTCGTCGCGTGTTCCCCAATCCAGAAGAAGCCGGGTCCACCAGCGATGGCCCCATATGCGAGGGGCATGGCCTTGCGCTTGTTGAACAAGTGCGTGCTCAATTTTCCGAATCGATGTATCTAAAAGGTCATAGGCCATAAGCCACCTTCCCTTTCATCTCTAATATTGTACACCTTTTCGGCTAATCAGGAATACAGCTCGGACTTGTGATGGATGGAAATGAATCGATGAAAAACTAGTTGGTGGACATGCAATCTGGAGCACAACGTTGTATAGGGTATGGTTCATGTTCACTCACGGAGACCTGCTTGATCCTCCTTCCCATCAAAAATTTTGCTGGTTCTGATTGTGAGGGCTTGAAGTCCTCCCTTTAGGGGGAGACTCCTCTGGAATAATTAAATGTTTCTGCTTTAGGTTGATTGGGGTTTGAGGCCTTTGCCTTTGGATTGGGAGACAAACCAGTCTTGGACCTGAAAGGGCGGATCATTGGGGGCGGGTTTGATTCGTGTGTAGGTGCCATCTGCTTCTAATCGTCGGCCTTGGGTGTTGTCTTTGAGGTAGGGCTTTAACACATTATCCACAATATGCTTTCGGAGGTTGGGATTTTCAATGGGGAAGAGAAGTTCTACGCGGCGGTCTAAGTTTCTGGTCATGAGGTCCGCGCTTCCGATGAAGAGTTCGTCGTTCCCTCCATTCTGGAAATAAAAACACCGGGAATGTTCCAGGAACCGTCCGACATGCGAGGTGACGGTAATGGTTTCACTGAGACCCGGCACACCAGGGCGTAGTCCACACATGCCTCGTATGAGCAACGCGATTTGTACGCCGGCTTGCGAGGCGCGATACAGAGCTTGAATGCAGGCTTTGTCTACTATGGAGTTCATTTTGAAGATGAGAGAGCCGTCTCCGTGTTCCCGCTGTCGATCAATTTCGCGGTTGATTCGTGCGATGAGTTGTTCACGAATACCTCCCGGTGCTACGAGCAATTTGGCGTAGGTGTCTTTTTTGGAATAGCCCGTGAGGGCGTTAAAGAGATCGGTCACATCTTCGCCCATCACCTTATCGCATGTAAAAAAACTGAAATCGGTATAGATTTTACTGGTGATGGGATTGTAATTGCCTGTGCCGAGGTGGAGGTAGCGATAGATGCCCTCAGGTTCACGGCGTACCACCATGCAGACCTTTGCGTGGGTTTTGAGTCCAAGAACGCCGTAGACAACGTGGACGCCTTCATCTTCTAATTTTCTTGCCCATTCAATATTATTTTCCTCATCAAATCTCGCTTTGAGTTCTAGCAGGACAGCCACCTGTTTGCCGTTTTGTCGCGCTTCCATTAAGGCGGCGACAATTGGCGAGTTGGAGCCCACGCGATAGAGGGTTTGTTTGATTGCTAAGACATTCGGATCTAAGGCCGCTTGTCGAATGAAGTCCACCACTGGGGTAAAGCTGTCATAGGGGTGATGGAGAAGGATGTCTTCCTTTTTGATGAGTGCAAATAAGGATTCCTTTGACACCGGCTCCGTTAATGCTGCCGGATGAAGGGGAGGGAATTTCAAGTCATTCCGCTCAATGTTCCCTAATTCCATGAGATTTGATAAACCGAGACGAAAGTCGTAGGTATAGACTTGATAGGGGGCTAATGTAAGATTGCGGACGAGAATATCTTTAATGAAGTCTGGTGTCCGGGGATCAAGTTCAAGCCGCACAACGGACCCGTACTGTCTTAGGTCAATTTGTTCCTCAATGGCGGCGAGTAGGTCTCCGGCTTCATCTTCTTCGATTTCAAAATCAGCATCACGCGTGATGCGGAAGTAATAGGCGGCTTGGACCGTGACTCCTGGAAACAACAGATCCAGATTGGCTGAGATGATATCTTCGAGCCAGATAAAATTAGTGGATTCTTGTTCGCTTTGTATTCCTAAGGGCTGATCCTCTGCCACCTGTTGCTCATCCGGTATTCGGACCAATCGAGGGAAAAGGGCTGGCACCTTGATGCGGGCGAAACATTCTCCGCGTTCTTGGTCCTTCGCCACAACCGCGAGATTCAGAGTCAAATTAGAGATATGCGGAAAGGGGTGGCTGGGATCAAAGGCTAACGGCGTGAGGGCGGGAAAAATTTCTTTACGAAAATACTGTCGCAGTAATGAGCGTTGCTTGGGCTTGACATTTTTATACGAAAGTATCTGGATGCCGGTTTCTGCCAGGGCAGGCAAGAGCACCTCCTTCCAACAGCACAAGACTCGTTCAAAGCTCTGGAGCAAGACGTCTCGGATTTTTCCCAATTGTTCTGATGGGCTGGTTCCATCCAAGGAGGCTTCCAAGACTCCGCTGGTTAATTGCTCGCGGAGGCCGGAGATACGAATCATGAAAAATTCATCAAGATTGTTAAAGAATATGGCCAGGAATTTAATGCGCTCCAACAACGGATTGCCAGGATCTTCGGCTTCTTCCAGTACGCGTTTGTTGAATTCCAACCAGCTGAGTTCCCGATTCAGATAGAACTTGGGATCATCCAAATTGGTGGTCGTTTCTTGTGGGGTATTCTGGGGAAGAATCGATTGATTATTCATGGGCTGTGGTCACTTGTTGTTTAATCAATGGCCATATTCTATTGGGTCACATGGCTATGTGCGGATATCTTCATTATAGCAGAGGGCGGTCTTTCTGCCGATGATAATTGTGAGAAAAAACTTATGGCCACAGGAAAAGGCATCTTATACAATCGATGAAAGGTTTACGGGTCGATGATTGTTCGATTTAGCGCAGTACGGTCTTATTCACGGTGATGATACAAATTCCGAGAGGAGCTTGCCAGTGCGTGAAAAGCTTTCAACGGATCAATTGGGGCGTTTGCAGGAAACGGCGGTGAGAGCAGCCCAGGCTGCTGCGGTCCCCATCCAAGCCTATTTTGGTGGGCAGCATGTTGAGGTGCAGCAGAAGGGGGATGGGTCTCCTGTGACATTGGCGGATCAAGAGGCCGAAGCCCTGATTCGAGGGCAACTTCTTTCCAATTCGGTGCTCGGGCCTCTGGATATTTTGGGGGAAGAAGAGGGATTGCAAGGAGCTGGCACTCGCTGGCGTTGGATCGTGGATCCGATCGATGGCACGCGCTCCTTTATTCATGGAATCCCGTTATTTGGAACCATCATTGCCTTGCTGGATACGGAAGAGAATCAACCGGTTGTGGGGGTAATTCATCTTCCCATGCTCGGTCAGACCTATGCTGCAGCCAGGGGGTTGGGCGCGACCTGTCAGGGAACGCGAATGGATGTGTCGGGGAGTTGTTCATTAACGGACGCGATTATCGGAGTCGGAGATATTGCTCAATTTGCGAGCGCCAACCGATTGTCGGATTATGAACGTTTGCAGAGCCTGTCGGGATATGTGCGAGGGTATACGGATTGTTTCGGACATGGATTGGTCATCAGTGGTGCGTTGGGCGCGATGCTTGATCCTGCCCTTAATCCATGGGATATTCTGGCGACGCAGGTCCTGGTTGAGGAAGCCAACGGAACGATCCTCCTTTCTCCGTCCTCGGTCCCTGGTAAAGTTGATGCGCTGTTTGGAAATTCCAATGTAGTGGAGCAATTGGCCCGAGAACTTAAATTTTCGTAATGGGAATGTTAAAAAAATCCGCCAGCGGTGTTCCCTGCCTTCGCCGTAGCGGCTTCGCGCAGGCAGGTCGCCAGTTTGCTGTGCTCACGTACTAAGTGTACGCTCCGCGCGTCAAAATGGCTGCGGCCTTGCTGGACGATCTTTTTTGATCATTCCCTCGAATGCGGGGTTCGATCTCGGGCAAGCGATTAAAGGGCCAGATGAAAAAATATTCAACGGGACCCTAGTGCAAAAGGACGGATCACCCCGGACATAAAACGCAGGGGGGAGAGTGGTCTATGCCTAAGATACAAAATGGATGGTGGAGTAAGGGGGATTGTTAGACTATGCAACGATTGGCTGTCATTGATATTGGGACCAACTCCATCCATATGGTGTTGGCGGAAATCGGGAAAAACCTTTCGTATAAAATTGTGGATCGCATTAAAGAGATGGCCCGGCTTGGTGATGGCACCTTTGCCACCCATCGGCTTTCTCCAGAGGTCATGGATCGAGGGTTAGCGGTCCTGAAGCGGTTCTCTCTTTTAGCGAAAAATAAAGGATTCGACACGATTCTTCCTGTGGCCACGAGTGCCGTCCGGGAAGCGAAGAACGGCGGGGATTTTATCAAGTTGGTGCGCAAAGAACTGGGTTTGAGGGTTCGCGTGATTACTGGAGAAGAAGAGGCGCGGCTTATTTATTTAGGCGTACGGCATAGTATGGATTTGTCGGATTCTCCCGCGATGATTGTGGATATTGGAGGGGGATCGGTTGAATTGATGGCGTGTACGTCGAAGCGGCTCAAGTTTGTCAGAAGTCTCAAGTTGGGAGCCATTCGGTTAAAGGATCAGTATCTCAAAACAGATCCTCCTGATAAAAAAATGATGCAACGCATGGAGCAGGCTATTTCCCAATCGCTCAAGAAGGCGTTGCTGAAGAAGAATGTGCGTTCGCTACGATCTTTGGTGGCCACATCCGGCATGGTGGGGAATCTCGCTGAAATCATTTACCTCGCTCGAACGGGACGAGCCCTCTCGCAAAACGATATGGCCATGATCTCCCTGAAAGAAATCAAAGAGGTGGAGCTTCTGTTGCGCACGAAGGACACAGAGGGCCGCTTGAAGATCATGGGGCTGGATCCTCGGCGTGTGGATACCTTGTGCCCTGGTGTGCTGGTGCTTCGGCTATTGATGGAATGCCTGGGGGCGAAGCAGGTGCGTATTAGCGATAAGGCGGTTCGAGAAGGGGTGATCTATGATTTTATTCAGGAGCATCATGAAGGCCTAGTGGCGGAGCAAGAAATTCCGAACGTGCGTCGCCGACAAATTTTGTTACTGGCTCGTCGCTATCAATATCCGAAAGTCCATTCCCATCATACAGCCAAGTTGGCTCTTAGTTTGTTTGATCAAACCCAATCGATTCATGGGATGGGCGAGACTGAACGTGAATGGTTAGAATATGCCTCCTTGCTTCATGATATTGGCCATCATATTCAGGAAAACCAACATCACAAGCATACCTATTATTTAATTTCGCATGCGGATCTGCCTGGTTTTTCGTCAGATGAAATTGACATTCTCGCCAATGTGGCGCGCTATCATCGGCGAGGTTTGCCGAAAGTGGGACACCAGGGCTTCAAGTTGTTGAATAGTGAGCAACGCAAGACGGTGTTAGGTTTGAGCGCGATACTTCGGATTGCCGACGGCTTGGATCGCAGTCACTTTTCCGTGGTGAAAGCCATCAAGGTTGAGATGGGAAAATGTCTTCGACTTCATGTGGCCTTCCGGTACGATCCGGAATTGGAGTTGTGGACAACTGAGCGAAGAAAAAAACTCTTTGAAAAAATCTTTCATTGTCAGGTCGAATTGTGTCCAATTGGCGCCAAGACAATAGTGGCCGTGTAAGCCTTCATTCTATGTGAAAAACCTGTAGAAATGGCCTAATCGTTTATGGAATACTCTTTCCTCGTGACCCCTTTGCACGGATACTCACATGGCAGACTGAAAATTTAATCCTGCCCCATTTGGAGCGTCAACCTCACACAACCGCATCTTAAGACAGTTCAACATGGAGTCGCGTTACATTCAGGTCTTTTCCTGGTGAGTAGGATCTCTGGTATTTAAGGCTTCACAAGAAGACATAACCGTCCTCATCGATTTGGTTTAAAGGAGTCGCCTATGTTCAGTTTGATGCCTCGCGAAACCGGGTTTTTTGAATTATTCGAACAGGCTTCGGAAAATGTGGTCGAGGCCGGGCAATGTCTCAAAAATTTGATGAACAACTTTGACGATTCGGAAAAGCAAATCAAGCACATCAAGGATCTGGAGCACAAGGGAGACGGGTTGACCCATGACCTCATTCTCAAGCTGAACAAAACGTTTATTACCCCATTGGACCGCGAGGATATTCATGCCTTGGCCAGTTCATTAGATGATATTTTAGACGAGATTGATGCCGTGGCCACATTATTTAAGGTTTTTAAAATTGATCGGCCGACCCCGACTGCATGTACGCTTGCCGACCTGCTTCATGAATCAGCCAAAGAAGTTGGAAAGGGGATTCGCCTGCTTATGGAAAAAAATTGGGACATCAAAGATTGTGCGATCCAGGTGAATAGTATAGAGAATAAAGCTGATGAGGTGAGCCGGGAAGCCATCTCCCGATTATTTGAGGAAGAGCCTGATGCCAAGCTCGTGATGAAATGGAAAGAAATATATGAAAAATTTGAGATTGGTACGGATTGTTGTGAGGATGCGGTCAATGTCCTCGAGCGAATCGCGTTGAAGCATGGGTAAGCGGTGAGTTTCCTTGCCATGATGAAAAACCTCTGTGATCTTCTGTTCTCACTATCCTGCGTAATAATCCGTGGCTGATTTCAGCATCCTATTATTTTTGGTCATTGGGCTTGCCCTGCTGTTTGATTTTTCAAACGGCTGGCACGATAGCGCCAACGCGGTCGCCACGGTTATTTCAACCCGTGTCCTGAGTCCCCTTACGGCCGTTCTGTTTGCGGGAGTCCTCAATGTCATTGGGGCCTTTATGTCCACGGCGGTTGCCAAAATGGTGGGTAAAGGCATTATTGATCCTGGGGCCGTCAATGATGTGGTGATTGTGGCGGCCTTAGGGGGCGCGATCATTTGGAATTTTATGACCCTCCAAATGGGGTTGCCTTCAAGTTCGTCTCATGCGTTGATTGGCGGCATGGTGGGCGCGGGCTTTATTCATGGGGGAGTGGGTGTGTTGCAGGTTGCGGGGTTGGTGAAGGTGTTCAAGGCCATGGTGTTCTCTCCTCTCTTTGGTTTTTTAATTGCCTTTATTCTCATGGTGGTGTTGAGCTGGATATTTTTTCGAACCCAACGCGGCGTTGCGATGGTTCTGTTTCGTCGACTGCAATTGGTGTCAGCCGGTTTTATGGCGCTGAGCCATGGGGCGAATGATGCGCAAAAAGCCATGGGGATTATTACCTTGGCCTTACTCTCGGCCGGTCATATCCCCTCTCCCGAGGTGCCGCAATGGGTAATTGTCTCCTGTGCATTGTCTATGGGTTTGGGGACGGCTCTCGGGGGTTGGAAAATTATACGAACATTGGGGATGGGAATCGCGAAGCTGGAACCCGTGCATGGGTTTGCGGCTGAAACGGGCGCAGCCTCGGTGTTGATGGCCACGGCGCACATTGGCCTGCCTGTGAGCACGACCCATACCATCACGTCTGCCGTGATGGGGGTGGGTGCGGTCAATCGGCTCTCAGCTGTTCGCTGGGGCGTGACTCGGCGCATTGTCTATGCGTGGCTTTGCACACTTCCTGGAGCGGCGCTCATAGCCATTCTCTTGTATGCCATATTGTCTGCGATCTTGTAGCTCTCGCCGATCTCCTCTGCCTGCTCTTGCTTGCCATTATCCAAGCTGCCCGATTCGTTGCCCCCTCAAAAGAGGGGTAGAGCCATTTTGCGTTCTTCCATAGTCTGACAATTTCACGGATCTATTGATTGTGGGGTGGTTCAATTGCGGTGAATTCCCCCTATTAAATCGTATTACCGATAGAGGAGGCAGTTATGGAAGTTGTGAAATCATCGAAGACGCTCAGTCCAGCGACTGCAGTGTTGGAAGACGAAGGGTATCAGATGTATTTGGGGCAAGGTTGTCGGTTAACCGGAGTGCTCAAGGTTCAGGGCATGATGCGCATCGACGGCTTCGTCGAAGGGGAAGTGTTTGGCAGCGATTTGATTCAGGTGGGCAAGGAAGGCACCATCGAAGCGACGGTGAGAGCGAAACATATTGTGGCACAAGGTCCGCTTCGTGGAGATATCGCGGCACAAGAAAAAGTTGAATTATTAGCGCCGGCAAAGGTTGAAGGGAATATTGATTCTCCGGTGTTTTTGCTTGAGGCGGGTGTCTTGGTCAATGGTACTTTGAAAATGGCACCCATGAATCCTACCCTCCAATAGTTTTCCAGCGAGCAACGTTTTTTCTTCCCTTGCCTTTCTATCCCTTGCGCAGAGCCAGAAGCTGCGCAGGGGGAATCCACCACTCTTGAATTTCCTCCCGATCACCGCGTTCTAGTGAGAAATGGTACACGCATTTAAATTTTTTATGAACGACAGGCCGGGCGAGTGCTGGCAACAAGCATGAGAACAGTTGATTATCCTCAATGAGGGTCGTGCCCATATCTAACCAATGGCCTCAATCTCTTAGGCAAGTTTGGCATTTCAGCATGGTGTGGGCGCAAAACAACGTGTAATGAGTGAATAAATAAAGCTGTTTTCGTTTGTCTCATTTTTGAGATCATTGATTTCGGACGTTCTTTTCTTCAATTGGACAAAGGCTTGTCGAGGGGCTGTTCAGTTTTGGTCGGAGACCATTGAACCGCGACGATTCGGATAATTCCCAGGAGTAGGAGTATTCCGCCCAGAGT
>Ga0224506_10002382_pt1 | contig 12793 bp, 17 predicted proteins | sample SF_Jan12_sed_USG_2_FD_169108 | JGI IMG/M metagenome (GOLD analysis project Ga0224506, IMG submission 169108) | Sediment microbial communities from San Francisco Bay, California, United States - SF_Jan12_sed_USGS_8_1 | ecosystem: Environmental > Aquatic > Marine > Sediment | place: USA...
AAGCACTGTCAGCGTCATCTTTAAATGAAGCCTGTGTTCTTATGTTTCTTCTTGTCATAGTTCCCTATCGTCAAAATCTGCAATGGCGTAACCATCCGTAAGAACAGGAGTGATTGGAGCAGAGGTGGATATTTCAAAAGTCCTTTCAAAAGACTTGCCACATTTTCTCCAGATTAAACGGCTTTTATTGTTTGAATTAGGTAGACGTTCTTTCTTTGTTGTCCATGCACCGCCGCTATCTCGCCACCTTAAATCAATACCTGTAGCGGGATAAATAACAGCGCCAGTTACGCCGTCGATTATTCTGTAAGAGTCTCCCGGCTGATACGTTTCCGTCGTGGTGGTTAAAAATGTTGCACTAACCGCTGTTATAATATCTTGCGTTCCCGTCGAGCCTTCAACATAATCTACATCTACTGTGATACCCAAAGATGTAAAATCAACGCCGCCCTCATCTGATAGTCTCTGGGGAATGCCGCCTGTTGTAGTAAGCGCCATTGCTGTTGCCTCATCCATATCTACTTGAACAGCGTGGAATGTCATACCAGTACCATTGTTATGAATGATCTTTGAACGTCTGATACGTTGTATTTTTGTGGTATCTTCGTAAGGGTAAGTGGGTTGCATGGTTAGGCGCTCATTCGCGCTCCTATGCCCCATTCTGTAGTCATCTCCACCGACCGAAATAATAACCCTAGCGTCATGCCTATAATTGGTTGTGCTTAAATCTGATTTCCAGCGATGCCATAAATTAGTTGTTAAGTTATAAACAAACGTATTCGTTCCATCTGTTAGACAATAAAAATCGTTCCCCTCATAAGAATATGAGGTTGCGTAAGATGTTGTAACGTAGTTTTTTATACTTTTTGATATTTCAGGTGTACTAACTACTCTAACGCCAAGACCGTCACTCATTAAAACAAAGCGACCGCCAGTTGAGCTAACGCCAAACCACAAAATTCGATCACCTATCCTAGCTATTACATAAGGACTGACCGCACCGTATTGAATAAATCCTGATTGGATTGGTGCAAAAGGGAAATCTGAGTTGCCAGAGTTATACCAAATCTCTGTTGTTCTTGTACCAATTAACCAAAGCTCCCTATTTAAAGCGAAAACCGCTTGTAATTTGTCAGGGTCGCGTTCGGCTGTTGCAAAATCCAGCGCGTTCCATCTTGTTCCGTCTCTTAAAGCCGAGATATAAAATCTTCCATCTGTTGATGCAGTTTGTTCGTCTGCAACGAAATATCCGTCCATGTAAGCAACGGTCTTTGGGTTAAATGTAATAGAGCCAGAACTTACTGATGCGCCACTTGATGTATAGCTTGCTGCGATTTCATATGACTCACCGCTGGCTAATCCTATATCAGAAGACAGGGTAATTGTGTCATTAGGATTTGTGGTCGTGGTGATAGCGGTCACAAATGCCCATGTATCATCTGTATAATTATGGACAGTCATACCAAGTTTTACATTGGCGGTGACAAAGTTAGTCGCGGTATCAACCAATGTTGCACCAGTTGTTCCAGCAGTTGCCGTACTGTCCACATTTGTTGTAGATGTACCGTCTAGCTCCCACATAGTATCATAAGAGATGCTGTAACAATATGGCTTTTTGCCAACGGCGATAATAATCTGTCTATTTGTCGCCGTACCGCTGTGCGCCATAACAACGTTTGACGGAGCTGAGGAAAAATCTGCTTTTTTTACGCCACTTTTAAAAATAGAGATACCGAACACAAGGTAATCATCGGTATCAATAGCAATACCACCTGTACAGCCTGTACCCGATGTTGGGGAAACTGCGGTTGATGTATAACCAGGCGTTGGCCTTAATAAAAAACCATGCTTACTTCCCTGCTCTTTTGATATATACCAGTTTTGGGTATATTCCTCACCTAATGATGCTGCCTCCCCAATAAAATTAGCATTAGTACCACCAGTGTTGGCCGCTACGCCAAATCCACCTATTAACGGTATTTTCATCTGCGCTCTGGCTGCATATAAACCGAACCATCTTCATAATCATAATCTTTGGCAAGTTTTATCATGTATTCAGCTTTCGCTTGCAATCTATCTCTTTCCGATCCTTTCATACCATATCGTTGTGCAAGCCTATCCGCTAATCCCCATATAACCGGTTCTAGCCATTCTGGAGGCATGTCTAAGTCGTCTGTAGAGGCATCCATATCTTCTATTTGTGATTGGTAAACCAGTTCGATAGTGTCATCACTTACCGATGTGGCATCAGCAACAGGCCAGATATACATACGCCCCGCGCCGGTTCTGCGTTCATAATGATATTGTATTGGTGTTCCAGTGGTAGTGAGATTAGGGAGATTTCTATACTCATTCTGAGATAAAACTGTCATCTCTGATCTATTATTAGAATTAATTCGATTAACTTCTAGCAATCTTTCGGGGCGAGCTATATTAACGCCATAATTTGAGATGAGCGTAACGCTCTCAGTTGTTGAAACAGCACCTCCCGCTGTATAGGTATATGTGTTTGTATCGGTAACAGTAATTGATGCGTCAGTAACATTAAAATCCGTATCTGTAGCTCCTGTAACTGTTACCGTATCTCCAGTTGAATACCCATGATTTTGATGAGAAACAGTACCAGTAGTACCAGCGCCAGAAACCGAAACTGTATGCGCCCCAAATTCATAAAATTCTTGATTTAATACAAGAGGAGTGACTACATAGGTTTTTCTTTTCCATGTTTGCAGACCGTGAATTATAAATGCCTTTAGCATCACATTTAAAACACGATTGGCTATCGTTATGTCATCGCTATCAAGAGACTCACCCTGTACGGCAACACCGACAATCTCAAAAGCAGATCGAATAATGGTATCTCTATCCTGAGTGTAGTTGTATGAATTGCTTGTACTCATTGTTTACCTATACCTGTTATAGAGCGAAGTCTAACTGCTGAATAATAAATCCATTTAACAAACAAATATCCAATTTTTTTTATACCGCTTTTACTTTCAACTTTTTCCTGCAATCCTTGTTTAAAAAGGTTGTCTGCAATAAGTCTCGTAATGTCTTTTATATTCTCGTTAGCTATAAACTCTAACTGAATAGTATTCATATTGTGTGTTTTGTTGACAAGATGAATTAACACATGGTCGTGCATTCTACAGTATCTTGAGATACCAAACTCCGGTGAAAATGTACACCCATCAACCTTTACAGTAGAAAGTTCGGAAAACCTTAAAGCTTGTTTTAAGTTCATAAACCGATTGGCGTATAAGACTTTTCCTGCCATGCCGAACCATTAAACCGCCATGTAGCGATATAATTAACGGTTGACGCTCTTGTAGTCTCTCCAACAACACTATGAGTAAATGCTGTTTCTGTCGCAGTGTAGTAAATAGTGAACATATCCCCATCTACTGCACTGGTTGAATTAAAAGTAGCTTGTCGATTAGCTGTTAAAGTCGTGTTCCATACCTGAACGCTGTTCATTCTTGGTGTGCCATCGACTCTTAAAACTTTGTCGGCATCGCCTACTGTATCTGTTAGATTGTCTGTTTCTATTGCAGAACCATCGACAGAAGTCGTAGACGTGTTCGCATTAGTATCAGGACGGGTAAAAGGAACAGATGGATCATCACTGTAATCAATCTTATTCTGAAAATCAGAAGGATGGCGCGGTTCCCAACACTCCCTACAGGTATAAAGACCAGTCCATTCTTTCTTAACGTCAACATTCTTCATCTTGAAACCGCAACGGTCACAGATTACGTTCCACATTCCTTCTTGGAGTGAATTTTGATCTACAGTTCTAATAGTCATAAAGAAAAGCCCCCCTTTCGAGGGGCATCCTTATTAAGCATCAGTACCGATTGCAGGCAATACAAAGCCAGAAAGCTGTGTAATTTCACCTGTGTACAGATTATCAAACATACCGTACTGAACCGCAGCAGCCGTCACTACGATAGCAGCAGCGACATCCAAAGCCCGAATACGGTTATGAGCGATAATACCCGAACCAGTGGTTGCAGTCGTTGATATGAAGACAGCGCCGGTAGCGGTGTCTGTATTGACACAATATACCGTATTGTAAGTCACCAGAAGATCGGTCATTACAAGGGCTGCATGGCTGATAAACTGCGATACATTGTTATGGGCAACACTACAAACAACACGATTCTTCGTAGCAGTTAGGCCTGTCATAGTCCCAAGAATAACAATTGGCGCGACAGTTCGAGTTGTTGCAATAGAATGTATCCTGTTATTGATGAGATGCAGATGATCCGCATTCACTGTAACAGTGGTTGTTACCGCAGACAGGAAGCCAAGAATCGCACTGGTATCCTTGAACTCACAGTCTTCAACTGTGCACCAAGGCGCTGCACCAACCGTAATGGCTGAAGCAATGGATAAGAAATTACCCACAAACAGTAGATTCTTAAACGATACATTTGCCGCAGAGACATTGATAGTTGCTGTATTAGCAGTTGTGTAAGTTAAGGTAGGACGAGAAGAACCCGAACCCAAACCAACAATCGCAACACCGGCTACGTCAGCAGCGATAGTGGTTGCTGCAATGACCGTTTCAGTATGACCTGGCATAAGGTAGATGACATCACCACGACCTGCTGTACAGCGTCCTATAGCGTAGTCAAGGGTTGAAAAAGGACGAAGATAAGTACCGTCATTACCATCAGAACCACCAACACCGCCTTTCGGCAAGACGCTGGAGCTATTGACGTAAAAGACTTCGCCGGGATGGGCTTGATGTAACGGAATACCACGAATAGTGACCCCCGTTGAAAAGCCATTTGGAAAATTAGACATAATTCCCTCCAAAGGAATAAGTTGACTATATATGTACTAGCCAAACAGGATAAAGGGTTTCCCCATAAAAAAACCACCCGAAGGTGGCTTATGTATTCATTAGCTTTTTACAGTTAATTGAATTTATTAAGATATTCTATAGCTTTGAGAAGAATATCTTTTGAATCTTTAAAGTTACCAAGTCCTATATTGCAGTTTAAACAGGACATATGCCCCTCCTATCATTATTGATAGAAGAAGCATATGCCTATTTTACATCCTTGTCAAGCTCTTATTGGGCTAATCCCTATGCACCCATACTGCCATACACGCATTGTGGATTTGACCAATACGCGGATGCCCGGAAGGTTGCTTTGTACTTCAGATTGTCCGTATCGTGGTCGTTATCTTGAGTGAAAGACTCAGGACGACGATCAAACCAACAAAGACCATTTTCAGCATCAGTCTGGACTAACCACATATCCGTGTCAGTGATGTAGTTGTTCACTACAAAACCACCAGGGATTTTGCCCAAAGACTTGATTGCGTTCAGATCGTTATCGGCTGTTGCAACACGCATATCGGTGTTCAGAATACGCTCTGCTTCAAACTGGCTATCCACAGGGATAATCAGTTGTTTCGGCATAACGGCTGAACGCAGACCCTTATCATCGGTGAACTTACCGAGGGCGACACAGGCATCTTCCAGAGCAGCTTCAGACAAGTCTGTACCCGCAGCAGGAGCGTTCGTGAACGAACCACCACCAACAAAGGGATGAGATGTATCTGTATAAGCGGCTGAAGCCAGAAGACTAGAGCCGTCACCACCACCATAAGCAGTATTGCTTGCGCGATTAAGCACATTAGCAGCAATAGTCTCTTTAGTGATGCGAACTGACTTACCCAGTGCCTTGGTGTGCGTTTCTGCAATAACATCGTACAGATCGTCTTCCATTGCTTCCAGTGTCACAATAAAGCCTAAGCCATAAGTGACATGGTTGAAACGAGACAACCAACCCTGTTTAGAGTCTTCGTACGCCACAGAACCACCTTCAGATTTAGCTGAAAGCATACCCAGTCCGGTGTACTGCATGACTTCTTCAAATGCTTTGCGGGATTTCTTAACCTCAAAGATTCGAGAATACTGTTCTGGATGCTCGGTACGAGCCATCTGGAACCATGAATGGACACCTTCTTGTAACGCTCTTGCGTAACTTGATGTATTAATAGCCATCTAATTATACTCCTAGTGAGCCGACATCGGCGTTGTAAACATGAGTATTAAGAGTGACTAACATTTTCTGATTAGCTAAACCTACCTCATTATCTGCTCTGTCAACCAAACCAACTAATTTAACTGGTGTGGCTGCCGTTACTGCACCTGAACCTTCAAGAACTTCCATATTGGAAAGACCAGTAGTCGTATTACCAGCGGTTACAACAATATCAAAGTTAAGGCCAACATCAGCAGCAGTTGTAATAGTGGCAGTGCCATCACCTTGACATTCATAAATGATGTTAGGGTCGGTTGCTACATATACACAAAGCGTGCTTGAGCCAGCGTGGTAAGGGCGAGTTAAATTATCAGGATCAGCTTCCCAACCAACCACAACACCAATAGCGAGAGTCGCTGTGGCTGAAGTTGCGCGGGTGATACCCTGATAAGCGCCATCAGAACCGCCTGTCACACTGGCGGTGTCCTGAATCATAATGTCTCCAAGGAAACAATCGGTGTCCGTGTAAAACTTTGTCATCTGACCGTTATAAGGTGAGCCAGATAAAAGCTTTACAGGACGAAGCCCGTTAGGGCGGTCTGCATTAGCCATAAATTACCTCCAAAGTAATTGTTTTAGCGTTAAAAGGACTTCGGAGATTTTTCAGAACAGAATTATTCTTTTTTAATCTTCCCATAACGTCCTTCTTGATTTTCTTCGTTGCGGTAGAGAGACTCTTCAGTCTTATCTACCATTTTTTGACGATAAGCATCGTCTTCGTTTTTGAACTCTCGCGGACAACTCATTAGGACTGCTTTGCCTGATTTGCCGTTTACACCGACTAAAGAAGGATTGGCTGTTGCTTGCGCAATACCACCTACTTCTTTGGCATTAGCGTCTCCTAAATTTACTGTTTTCCCATCTTCTACTACATAGCCTCGTTCGATCATGCGCTGAACCTTCATGCCATCATCATTTACAACGTGATAATATTTATTAGGATCAGGTGTGCCGACCATATTTAACTTACCGGCCTGTAGCTCATCTTCAAGGGTTCTACGCCTAACGTGTGCGCTCTCGTCTCTGTTTGGTCTATCATTCATCTTAGTGCCTCAGTTGAGTAGTTTTTCATGTATTCTTCTTCTGTTTTACCCGTCATTTCCATCATATTCCGAACAATTCTTGCTTCTTCGGGATCAAGGTCTGCCAGGGTAATCTTCTTGTTTTTCACGCTAGAAGTTGTGCTACGCTTGTTTGCAGCGGTGACTTTCTGTTGTGGTTTCTTCTCTTCAAATTTCTCAGGAAATTTCTCTCTGATTGTTTTGTGAACGTGGTCATATAAATCTTTATCACTTGCATTTGGATTTGCTTGATTGAATCTTCCTGCAATGGTCAAAGCTGCCATTGTTCTTGGATCGTCAGGGTCTTCGTCCCAACTATTTTCTTCCAAAAATGCTTTGTAATAAGGACTAATATTTACTTTTGGTGTAGAAGCAATGTCTTCACGTACCGTTTCCATTTGTTTATCTATCTTTCTAACTTCATCAGGTTCAAAGTCATTTAGAGCCTTTTCTTTCGCTTCGGCAAGTTGAGCCAAGAGATTTTCTTTCTCTTTAAGCGAGGCGGTGACTATTTTCTTATTGTCTGATTGAAGCTCTAAAACTTGGGTGTCTAATCGAGACAGAGTGCTTTTCAGCTTTCCTATCGTGTCATAGAGAGGTTTTTCCTGAATAAACTGTTCGGCACTGACGGTTTGTCCAAACTTGTTTTTACCGTCTTCGCGCCAGCCCATAGCGGCTGCTTGTTCTTCAACTGAAGCAAACTCTGGAGTTTCTTCCTCCTCGCCTACTTTTTCTCTGATTTCGTCCTTTATTTCTTCGTCTGTCTTTTCACTCATCTGCTTTACCCTCATTAAATATAATATTCTCGTCAGCCATGATAAATATCTTTTTTGGCTTTCCGTCTTTGTCTAAATTTTCTTTGTCTTCTATTACCTTAGCGACATGGCGTTGAAACCATACTTGATCGCCAATTTCACCCCAAGGCTTCCAATCAGGATCATTACCGTCATAAGCCTTCCAAGCCATAGGCCCGATTCCGACTAATGTGCCTCTTGTTGAGGCGGCTTCGACTCTACTCTTCTTGTTTGGGTCAAAATCCTCTGCTAGAACAATTCCACCAGAACTTACTTTCTCTATTTCGTCAGGTACTACTGCGACATAATGTCCGGTCACGTTACCTTTCATTCTTCTACCTCTTCGTCTTTTGTTAATAAATCGTGTGCATAAAAAAGACCGCGTATGCGGCCTAGTGCTTCTGCATTAAGGCTGTTGGTTTCTTCGATACTCTCTGAGGTGAAGACACCTGTTGCCCATTGGTTCTTTATCTCTTCTACTTCTTCCTCAAGGTTGGCCTTGAACCATTTGCTCTCCCTCATTGTTCGCCATTCCTTCAGCGGTGGGGGTTCCGAGAGCATTTGCTTTCTGTCCCAAACCTTCTGATCGAGCGGCAATGGATTCAAGTTGGAGTTTGTACTGTTCGAGCTGGTTTCCCGCTTCAATACCTTCAGCTTGAGCCAAGGCCAAAATTGCTTGAGATTGTACACGTAAGTCCTCTTGTTGGGCTTTCACCACGTCTAGTTCAAATTTTGCCCAATTTAACTTGGACTCATCTTGTTGCTTGATTAATTCTGGATTAGGTGGTGGTTGGTAATTCATTATCTCATCTATACCGGGCTGGTCTTCGGCCTCCAAAGCTCGTCTTAATGCGATTTGAGGATTCACACCTAAAGGAATCTTCTGCAAGAGGGCTTGGGCTTTCATCATCTTTTGCTGTGAGGACGTATATTGACTGTCCGCAGCAGGGATTATATTCACGCTTTTAAGGTCGTAATCGGTTTGCTTGATAACCTGAGCCATTTCAGGTGGGTAATTGCCGTCAAGGACGTTTAAATAGCTCTCAGGGGCTAAATAGAGGCTATTTAGTCTGAATATCTTTTTAAGTTCTTTTTTCAGGCTCCTGTGGGCGCGTTTGTATATCCCGTTAAAGATTTTCTGCCCTTCTTCTTTAACAATGGCTGAAGTCGTGGCTTTCTGGTTCTGACCGGGGTTCTCCCCTACTTGAGAGTCCAAAGTCGAAGCTAGTCGTTGGGCCTGGTTGATTAAAAGTCCCAATAAGGAGAATAAAGTCCCTGAAGGCTCATTCACTGGTAAATGGACGATATTCCTGCCCAAATCCTGACCCGATGAGTCAACACGCTTGTATTCACCCATTGTGAACTTAAGACTACCGCCTTTGATCTTTAAACCACGACCTAAGAAGCCTCCACCCATGTTCGCTTTCGTGCCAGCGTCTATAAGTTGGTTAATTAACGTATTAACCGAATGATTAGTTGGGCCTAAGAGCTTTCCTAAGCCTAAATCAAGGGAACCACCATCAGGATTTGGAACAAACCCGTATTTTGTAAAATATTGGAGCTGGGGAACATCAATGATTTCGCCATTCTCGTTTGTCACTATGTCGGATACGTCAAATCCTGTGGTGATTCTTAATACCTTTTTTGAACTGTGCTCTACCGTTACGATATAAGGCTCCATTAAACCATCTTCGTCTATATCGAGATAAGTATGGCACTCCAAAACGTCATAAGGCGTGGATTCATCTACTTGTGGAGCAGATTCACCCTCTCTTTCCTCGTCTTTCTGAACCGGAGCCGATAAGGACTCGTCGAGATAATTACCTGCGACCACCTCCTTTCTTATATCGTTAGCCGTCATGGGTATGACGTGGGTTTTACGGAAGGCTGTTTCCAGACTCTTGGCGTTATAATCAAAGACAAACTCTTTCGGAGAGAGCATATCTGACATATTTCGCGACTTGTTATCGCTGTAATAGGTCTTTTTGTACATATTCCCCAAAATAGGGAGCACCATCAGACCAGCATCCATTTCTTCTTCCCACTCTTCCATTTCTTCGTGGATTTGATAAGACATGTGCTTGGAAACACGAATACTCTGCTCCAGCTTTTGCCCGTCTTTATCTTCACCCACCACCCGACCTTTTACAATGTCCACCGGAGGGACGATGGCGGGGTACATCATGGAATTAAACTGTATCGCCGCTTCCGTTAGAAGTGGCATTTTGATATTTGACGCATTCTGCCAAGGGAAGTTTTTAGTTTCTTTAACTTGGAGGGCTAAGTCCATTGCCTCTTTCATCTCACCTGTCCATCCAGAGCGAGATTCAACGTCCATATCATAACCTTTGACGATATCTTCACCGATCTTGGCTAAATCAAGATCAAGTTCAGCAATGTTCTTCATTGCATCGTATTCAATTAAGTCATCAATCATAAGAATCTATCAAATCCGTAAGCGATACAGTTGAATGAATCAGTCGCGCCACCCAAGGCTACGCTCAGGTCGTCTCTGATTCTAAAAGTCAGTCTTTGGGTTGTACCTCGATCTAGTTTTATACCAAAGGGAAGCCCTATTTTGGTTAGATCAAAACTCACAAAATACCCGTAATCATTATTAGCGCCAATGCCTCGAACTTCCCATGATGTAGGGATTTGATTAAAAGTTAATCTGAGCATGTCCTGATTAGACTTTAATCCTTCGTGGATATCGTACTCACCCGTACTGTTTCTGTAGAATAATCGGCAACCATTAGTCAAAGCGGTGGTATCGGCGAATTGAAAGGGTTGGGCTGTTGCTCCGTAACCCATGATAAAACTCAAAGCCGTTATGTACCTGTCGTCTGTTGCATGAGCAGATATATAGAAGTCCTGATTTGTAACAGACCCATCAATACCCATATCATTAGAACCGGTGATTAAACCGTCATCAGTGAAATACTGCCTAAAAGGGCGTACCTTCTGTTTCTCGAGAGGTGGATATGGTGATGAGATGACAAGCATCTCTTTGTCACCTGTTACTTTCGCCCCTCTCGCAGTCTCAGGGTCTCTCTGATTAACCGGAAACATTAAGTTTCAGGTGCAGACTGCCATAGTTGCAAGGATATACATGCCTCACCAGCTGTCGCTGAGAATGGCGCGAACTCCAGTCCAAATGAATCGCCCGGCCCGATAATAAATGAACCCTCAAAAGGTTGTAGTGAATGTGCAGGCCCACCCTGTATCCACTGAGGATAATCAGTCCTTGTACCATCTGTGAAAGTAACTCCAGCAGCAGAGTAGCTTTGAATTGTGGCGGTTAATGTCTTGCGACTACCACGATTCATATTAATGGCTGTTATCGCCGTTGCACCCAAAGCAGTAGGGGCTTCTACCCATTGCCATTTTCCAGCGACTTCGCTACAGGTTCTCAAATAACCCAAGTTAATATCATCTGTTGTTGAGTCATTCTTCAAATAAAGAATATTGGTAAAATCATCTGCCGCGGCAGGCGTGGTTGCAAATCCTGATGACAGGATAAATACCTCGCCTTTTCCAGCGTGGTATCTCGCCTCTGTTAATGATTCAGACTGGACAAGAGACTGCCCATCAGAAGTTGTTTTTTGGCCTCGCCATGTATAAGGGTCTCTATTAGTTCCCATGTATATCTTCCTCAGTTAGTGTTTCATCAAACCCTTCTGCCATATACGCATTCAGGATTTTTAATTGTTTTAGTTGTTCTTGCTGGATTTCTTTCAACTCTTCGTTTCTAACGGACTCAGCTATGCCACCAGCACCACCTAGTTTTGTTGGTAATCTTCCTGAGTTCATCCCTGACCTAATACCCTGTAACTGCCATTTGTAGCCTGTAAGTATAGATTATGGATATTAATATCTTCCATCGTTATAATCTCTGTGGGTTCTAGTTCTGAAAAGTCTTTTGATTCCTTAAATCTCCACTTCAATACCGCAGACCCATTTGTATTTGTTATTTGCAAATACCGAACAGGAATTGGGAAATTAATAGTAGTATCGCCGTTTAAATCATCTCTGCTTGGATATAAATTTGAAGCAGACATAAATCATCCTCTGGAATCTGGTTTTTAGTGGTAATCGTTTAATATAACTGGTGTTGAATAAGACTTTAGGCTTACTGTCTATTCTTCGTTGTTCTGATCTCATTGATCTTTAATATATCTCTTTTTTTATTCTCTTGAGATCGAGTGGCCTGTGATAGATCGAATAATTCATTGACTTGCCTTTTCTTACCGTTGATTTCGACAGTATGACCGTATCGTTTATAAATAGTCTTGTGGAAATTGCGGCATGTGTATTCTTTGATAAGAGTATCAACTTCTATTCTTTGATGAGAAGGTAAGGAAACTCTCACACCACAAGTCGGGCATCTCAAGGTCGTGTCTTGGTTACTTCTGAAAACTCATCCTTACCCAAATACCAGAACGGGTCTTTACCTGTTCCGATGTAACGCATCTTAGTGAAGTCGTTGGGATGGGTGGCTATATGAGCGATCAGTCTGTAAATATTTGTTATGTTGCTGTTGTCCCACTGAGGGTCGCGTCTTGCACGAAGAAAAATAAGCAAAGGGAATAAAAGTATCCCTAATATAAAACCAATGATAATCATTTTTTCTTCTTACGGAATTTCTTAGCGACCTTCATAGGCGGACATTCAGCCTTTTTCCGACTTTTCGGGTGGCTGCACATTCCCATGAACTTCTGTTGAGCTTTGCTTTTTGCTGGCATCATTGTCTCCGTAGATTAATTCATAACCACGACGATAAGCATCGTTATTGGGCTTGTTGATTAATCGGTCTTTCGTTATATCGTTAATAGACATTGACTTTAGACTTTTCTGTTTTCTTTTTTCGTTTCTT
>Ga0224506_10002383_pt1 | contig 12793 bp, 7 predicted proteins | sample SF_Jan12_sed_USG_2_FD_169108 | JGI IMG/M metagenome (GOLD analysis project Ga0224506, IMG submission 169108) | Sediment microbial communities from San Francisco Bay, California, United States - SF_Jan12_sed_USGS_8_1 | ecosystem: Environmental > Aquatic > Marine > Sediment | place: USA...
ACCAGGTGATTTCGTTGTCCACAAAGACCATGGAATCGGAAAATTCATCGGGCTTGAGCATCAGAGCATAGAAGGTATCAAAGAAGACCTTATACTGATTGAATATGACAATGGAAGACTTTACATACCTCTCCACACTATTAACAGTATCCATAAATTTCATTCTGAAGAAGGTATTATTCCGAAAATTGACAGGCTTGGTGGCAAGACATGGCAGAAAACAAAGGAAAAAGTAAGAAAGAAAATACATGATATGGCAGAAAAACTCATTGCTCTCTATGCAGAGAGAGAAATCAATAAAGGGTTCTCGTTCAGTTCTGATACCGAACTCCATATCGAGTTTGACAGTTTCTTCCCCTATGAGGAAACGCCTGATCAGATAAATGCAATAGAGGATATTAAAAAAGATATGGAATCAGACAGGCCAATGGACAGACTAATCTGTGGAGATGTCGGCTATGGAAAGACAGAAGTTGCCATGAGGGCAACATTCAAAGCAGTATATGACGGGAAGCAGGTAGCTGTACTTGTCCCTACTACGATACTATGTGAGCAGCACTACAGGACTTTCAAAAAAAGGTTTTCAGCGTTTCCCGTAAGGATTGATTATCTGAGCAGATTCAAATCAAGAATGGAGCAGAAAGAAACAATCAGGGAACTATCGAGTGGTAACATAGATATCATCATAGGGACTCACAGCCTTCTCAGTGAAAACATAAACTTTTATAACCTCGGCCTTCTCGTCATTGACGAAGAACACAGGTTTGGTGTGAGACAGAAGGAGAGATTAAAAGAACTGAAAAGAGGAGTTGATGTGATTACACTCACTGCAACACCGATACCGAGAACGCTTCATATGGCACTTTCAAATATCAGAGATATGAGTATCATCGAGACACCACCTGAAGAGAGGCTCGCGGTGAGAAGCTTTGTATCAGTTTTTGATGAAGGGCTGATTAAAGAGGCGATAAAGAGGGAGATGGAGAGAAATGGCCAGATTTTTTTCGTGCATAACAGGATAAAGGATATATTTAAAATAGCTGATTATCTCGTGAGGCTTCTTCCTTCAGCTCGGAACGTTGATGATTTACTTTACGTTCCAAGGATAGCAGTTGCGCACGGGCAGATGCCTGAAAGAGAGCTTGAGTCAATTATGCTCAATTTCTACGATGGCAAAATAGATATCCTTGTCGCTACAGCGATAATCGGCTCCGGCCTGGACATACCAACTGCAAATACTATTATTATCAATAGGGCTGATATGATGGGGCTTGCTGACCTTTATCAGCTCAGAGGACGTGTTGGAAGAAGCAATGCAAGAGCGTACTCTTATTTTCTTATTCCAGGGAAAGATAGTATTACTGACGATGCCAAAAAAAGGCTTCAGGCAATACAGGAGATGAGCTATCTTGGAGCCGGTTTCAGGCTTGCTATGAAAGATCTCGATATCAGAGGTGCAGGAAATTTATTAGGCCATGAACAATCAGGCCATATCCATTCAGTCGGATTTGACCTTTATTTAGAAATGTTAGAGAAGGCAGTATCAGAGCTCAAAGGCACGAAGGTAGAAGATGAATTCGAGCCCACAATCAGTTTAAGGGTCAATGCATTTATTCCGGAAAATTACATAGATGATATCACGCTCAGGCTAAGCATCTACAGAAAGATTGCATTATCAAAGACCGACGAAGATATAAAAGCTCTTGAAATTGAGATGGAAGACAGGTTTGGAAAGCTACCTGAAGAGGTAAAAAACCTACTCGATATAATCAGGCTCAAAATAAGAGCAAGGCTGCTTTTCATCACGCACATCAAGGATATAAATGGAAAGATTCGCGTGCTCTTTTCTTCTGATACGAAAGTAGAACCGAGAGATATCTTTGAACTCCATAAAAAAAGAGACGGGAAGATTAGATTCCTTCCTGAGGGGTTTGAGCTTGACCTTAAAGGACTTCCATGGGAAGAAATTTATAAAGAACTCTCATTCCTCTTTACATGTTTGACTATTTCTGATACCTTTAATAAGAACAAAAAAGCCTTGTGAGGAGAATCAACAGGTGAAAATAAGAACAATTTTTTTTCTTTTTATTCTGCAATTATTAGTCTCCTGCTCAACTACCGGGACAGGAGATAACATTCAAAAAGCAAGTGCTCACTACCAGATAGGGCTTTCGTATTATAATGAAAACAAGATTCAGATGGCCTATGTTGAGTTTCAAAAGGCACTTGAGCTTAATCCAAACGATAGAGAGGTATTGAATGGTATTGGAATAATCTATCTTTTGAAGTTTGAAGATTCTCAAAAGGCAATAGATTTTTTCCAGCGTGCAATAACCACAGACCCGAAATTTTCTGAGGCGTATAACAACCTCGGACTTGCTTATGAGAGGACTGAAAAATTCAATGAGGCAATTGATTCATACAAAAGAGCTCTTTCCAATCCATTCTATCAGTCTCCTGAAAAAGCCTATCACAACCTCGGCCGGGTTTATTACAGGCTTGGCCGTTATGATGATGCGTTAGATGCATATAAAGGAGCAATCCGGAGGTTGAATGACTTTCATCTTCCTTATTACGGTCTTGCGCTCTGTTACAATGCAAAGGGACAATACGGCGATGCTGCAACGGCTATTACACGTGCCATAGAGCTTGATCCTCTTTATAAAGGAAACAAAGAAAAAGCAACTGAGGACTTAAAAAACAAGAAATTAGTGGTTAAAGGTAAAGAAGAAAAAGACATTGCTGATTATCTCGAGATCCTGAAATACTAAGATCAAAGATGCAGACACTGTTTAAAAATCTATTTCATCCGCCTCAGGCGGATTAACTTGATGGGTTATTAAAATTTTATTTGTTATATCCACTTAAAATATTTCCAAGCCCATTAGTAAAAGTTACGTTAAGGTATCAATCCCGATATACATCGGGATTCACAACATCTGCATCCTATAAGTCCAATTTTCTGGTAAAATAAAGAATCGGGGCGTAGCGCAGCCTGGTTTAGCGCACCTGCCTTGGGCGCAGGGGGTCGGAGGTTCAAATCCTCTCGCCCCGACCAATAAAGATATTTTATGTAAGTCATTTTTTTGTTTCAAACATAAGCAAATAAGGTTGTGCCGAGCGTCCATCTTTATCTTTGAAATTCTGAAATTTTTGTGTATTCAACCAAATGATGTACGTCTTTCCAGGCTCAAGTTGTACCTTTATAACACATGTTTTCTTGTCTTCGAGGTATCGAGGTCCTTCGATAATCTTGGGAAAGTTCTCAGGAGCTATTTGGACCCAGGACCAGCTCCGATCCATCATCTCCTTATTAAAGGTAACCCGAATCTCTGAAATCAAGGGATCTACATTTTTTGCACCTGATTCAGGGAAGGTCTTCACCACAACAGGCGGCATTTCTTCCATATCTGCATCAGATATCCGATGGACAGATATACACATAGCTAACAGAATTATGAACAAAATTATAAATCCACTATGTTTCATATTTTCTCCTTTATCATTCATTAATGTATTTATGTATATAGGAAAACTTCTACTTCTAATTCCCTTGTCGTGATCGCCATTTCAACCACCATTCATAATACCATTCTCCAAAGAAGACGGTTAAAATCGTCAACCCAAATCCAGCTATGACATCTATGACATAATGATACCGACAGTAAACAGTGGAAAACACGAGTGCTCCCACAACTGGCAATAGTACCCAGAAATAGCTTCTCTTAAACCTGTAGCCGAGATAAAGCACAATCACTGCTATAGCAGTGTGTCCACTTGGAAATGCATCTCTTTTAATGCCCTCAATCTGGTTTAAAAGTCTCTGAATTGGTTCTGCAATAAAAAGTCCCTGGAGTTCTGTAGTCTGGAGATGGTTAATGGCATATCGTGGTCCCAATGCAGGCATGAGTATATAACCAAGATAGGAGAGATAAAAGCAAAATAGAATCATAAACAAAGTTCTATTAAATTCTTCTTTTTGATTGTTCAGGAGAAGGACAATACCAAGGCTTATCGGAATAAAATAGTAGGTTGTGTAGGCGAGTTGTAGTATATCAGTCAAAAGAGGGTTCATAATCTTCTCAAGCATCACTGTCGGATGATTATTGAAGAGCAGATAATCGAATCTTACAAGTATGAGATCTATATCCTTTGGATTCACATAATGCACAAGCCACTCAAGACTGTCAAAAATAACAAGCACACAGATAATCGGAAAAATCACATCATGAAAAAGACCCATAAACCTGCCTCTGTCTTTAAACCTTATGATAATCACCTGAGAAACAATAAGAAGCGAATAAAGACCAATGAGAAGAGGAGCTTTAGGTACTTTCTGGTAAAATAGTATAGTGAGCACAGTGAGGAATAAAAGGAAAATAATCGTGACTGTATCTGCCGGTCTTTGCCTAAGTATTATTTTACCCATCAGAGCTTGTTTAATGCCCTTCTGATAGCCTTTTCTTTTTTAGAAAGTCTCCTCGGATTACCCTTTCTCTGAGGTTCACTAAATTCCTCATCATATTCTTCTTCATTAATAAACCCGGATTCAATCTCTCTTCTTTCAATGGCTATCAGAAAATCCTCTGTTGATATCGGTATAGAACCTGATGACCACGCATATGATGCGATATCTCTATCTGATGTGACTACAATCCATTCTCGTCTGTCAGAGAAAATAATACGCCTAATTACAGAGTCAGCCTTGTCGCCAAGCTTCGAATAAATGACCCTTACTCCAGCAATTACAGAACAATTCTCATGACCTCCTCCTGTCTTCCACCCATCGAAAACAACCGTTATGTCATGTCCTTTTTTCTGTCTGTAGTCAATGAGAGATTCAATCAGTACCTCCCTTTGCTTTTCAAGGTCCTTATGTGAGATACCGATTACATTATATCCATCAATAATTATAGAAGAAATAGCAAAACCTCCGTAATTATTATATTATAACCTAACAACAAAGACAGGAAAGGCTGGTGAAGAATTTTTATACGACACCTTATAGTAAAACCTTTTGAAGCGTAAACGAATAATACTTTAATCTGTAAGGTACTAACGTCTGCCATATTAATAATCTGTCGATTATAAAAATTCTGAGACAGCCTTTCATGTGTAATTGTTGGTTTTGCTATATTTAGTAGATTAATCTCTGTTTTACATTATAATTTATGAAACGCATTGAACAGTAAGAGGTTATTAAATGTACTTTCCACATCTATTTCAAGAAGGGAAAATCGGGAGGTGTTCATTAAGAAACCGCCTGATTATGTCGTTATATCCAACGAAGTATTCAGTAGACAGCAGGGTAAATGACCGGATGATGGAGTTCTATAGAGAACGGGCACGTGGTGGCGTTGCCATGATTGTGCTTGACTGCCCATGTCTTGATTTTCCAAGAGCATATAAGGGGCCCAATGAATTGCGTTTTGACACACCAGACTTTGAAGAAGGGATTAGGAATCTTTTGAATGCAATTCATGCTGAAGGTTCAAAGGCATTCATGCAGCTCAATTATCCTAAGGAGCGAACCTTTGATCAGGAAGTTCCAGGGGCAAAGCAGAAAGGAACTACATGGATAGCTCCTCTTGTAAAAATTATGACCTCAGAAGATGCGAAAGAAATAGTGTATATAATGGCAAAAGGTTCAAAAAGATCACTGGAACTCGGATATGATGGCATAGAGATTCAGGCAAGTTATGGAGATTTTATTTCTCAGCTTCTTTCTCCTCTCACTAATAAGAGAACTGATGAGTATGGAGGCAGTCTCGAAAACCGTGCAAGGTTTCTCATAAGTGTAATAAAATCCGTGAAACAGGAGGCAGGCGAAGATTATCCAGTAATTGTGAAACTTGTCTGTAATGAGTTTATAGAGGGAGGGCTGACCCTTAATGAAACTACTATCCTTGCCAAACTTATCGCTCAATCAGGTGGAGATGCAATCCTTGCCACAGGAGGGAATAAATCCACAAAAAGAATGACTATCCCATCTCATTATCTTCCTCCGGGCAGTCTCCTTTATCTGGCAAGAGCTATTAAGAGAGCAGTTGACATACCGGTTATAGCCGTTGGAAAGATTAACTCACCAGAGTTAGCTGATAGAGTTATTGGAGAAAAGGATGCTGATTTTGTCGCAATGGCTCGCGCACTCATTGCTGACCCTTATTTACCAGAGAAGGCAAAGTCTGGAATGGTTGACGATATTCGCGGATGTGTTTATGACCTTGAAGATTGTGCAAATGCTGGTGTGAAAGGGTTAGGCAGGAGCTGTACAGTCAACCCGTTTGCAGGCCAGGAATACCGGTTCAAAATCAGGCCTGCTTTACAGAAAAAAAAGGTAGTTATAGTCGGCGGAGGCCCAGCAGGAATACAATCTGCTATTCTGGCCAGTCAGAGAGGTCATGAGGTCATCCTTTATGAAAAAGGAGAGTCTCTCGGTGGTCAGATGCGCCTTGCCTCTATAGCTCCATTTAAAGGTGAGATGGTTGAAGCTTTGAGATATCTACAACACGCTCTCGGGAAGACTAAGACAAACGTTATTCTTGGAATTTCTCCTACATCAGAGGAAATCCTTTCACAAAAACCTGATGTTTTAATCATTGCAACAGGTTCGAGACCTGCCCTCCCAGATATTCCAGGAATTACCCGGTCTTTTGTCTTTGATGTGAGGAGTGTATATGAAAAAAATATCGAATTCGGAGAAAGTATTGTTATTCTTGGTGGTGGAGATACCGGTTGTGAGACTGCAGATCTACTTACTTCTAAAACGAAAAATATAACAATTGTTGAAATGCTTGATAAGCCACTCACAAATATGAAGGAAATCCCAAGACTTGAACTCCTTAAACGACTTGAAGAAAACGGGGTTGCAATTATTACTCACTTCAAGGCAGTAGCTGTTGAAAAAGGGAAAGTAATTATTGAGGATAAGGACGGAACAAAGAGAGAGTTGATTGCTGATTCTGTTATTGTTGCGATCGGTAATATCAAGGAAAATTCACTCTTTGACTCTCTTAAGGATTTGGTAGAAAAGATATATCTTGTTGGAGATGCAAAAGAGCCTAGTAACCTCGGAGCAGCTTTGCGAAGCGCTACAGAAATTGCGTTGAAGGTATAGAAAAATTGCAGTACTTGATATTTATATTTCTCATATGGTAGTATTTTACAGTTTTCCGGTGGCGATGCCGAAGGGGTTCCACCCGTTCCCATTCCGAACACGGAAGTTAAGCCCTTCAGGGCCGATGATACTATGATTGTAAGGTCATGGGAAAGTAGGTCGCCGCCGGATTTTTAATTTATTTAGTTCAAATATCCTCTTCGGAAATTCAAAACATGTCATTAGCCTTAATAAAATCCTTTATAAACTAAAAAGGATTTATCGTTTAATTCTAAAAAATCTATAAAGTAAATAAATTGTCAGCAAAATTATAATTAATAAAATCGCTACATGTTCAACTCTTGTGATATCTTTTCTTATAATATCGAGGCTATTACCACCTAAGTATCCAACCCCGACCATAATAGCAATGGTAAATAACGAAGAAAAAGCATCTGTAATAAGAAATTTTATGGGAGACATCCTCATAACACCTGCTACAAGAAATATTTGAGCCCTGAGCCCCACCAGATGTCTTCCTATGAGTATAAAAAGGATTCCTCTTTTCTTAAATTTATCTTCAAGCATAGATAACCTTTCAGCGGATAGTATTTTATGAAATCTTTTATGGGTAATAATTATGCGGCCATATTTTTTTCCGACAATATAGAGAATATAATCTGCTATTAATATTCCTGAGTAGACAACAAACAAGGCTGGGATAGGCTTCACCACATGAGTTGAGATCAAAAATCCACACAGGATGAGGGTAGTATCTTCTGGAAACGGTAATCCAATGCCACCAAGAATAAGGAGTATAAAGAGTCCTATATATGGAAAGTGTTCTACAATTCCAGAAATCTCAGGCATCTAAATTGTTATTCCTCACCTGCATACTTTTTGTAAAATATTTTTTTGCCAACTTCAGCCAGCATGATATAAGAAATTAAGATAATAGACATGGCAAGTAAAAAACCAATTGGCACAGGCCTAAACTCAAGAATCCCCGAGACAGGAAGATAAGGAATTATAAGAGTAAGGATAGCAATCAGCAGTGTTGTCACTAAGAGGTATTTACTTGGCCTGCTCTTGTAAAAGGGTTTTCTCGTCCTGACCACAAGAACCACAAACGAAGCTGAAATAACAGACTCAACAAACCATCCTGTCCTGAAAAGTACAGGATCTGCTCTTAAAAAAAATAAAAGTACCGCAAACGTTAAGTAATCGAAGACAGAACTTATGAGCCCAAAAAATATCATAAATCTCTTTATAAACTTAACATCCCATCTCCTCGGTTTTTCTACAAGCTCCCTGTCAACTTCATCAGTGGCAATTGTCATTTCAGGGAAATCGGTGAGAAGGTTTGTCAAAAGGATCTGTTTTGGAAGCATGGGAAGAAATGGGAGAAAAAGCGAGGTCCCTGCCACGCTGAACATATTGCCAAAGTTTGCACTCGTTGCCATGAAAACATATTTTAAGGTATTGGCAAATGTCTTGCGTCCTTCAATAACACCATCTTTTAACGTTTCCAATTCTTTTTCAAGAAGGATAATATCTGCAGCCTCTTTTGCCACATCCACAGCTGTGTTAACCGATATTCCCACATCAGAGGCATGAATTGCTGTAGCATCGTTTACTCCGTCGCCCATGAATCCTACAACATGACCGAGTTTTTTGAGTGATAGAATGATTTTCTCTTTCTGATTCGGGTCTATCTCAGCAAATATGTTGGCACGTTCTACCGCATGAAGTGTCGCCTCATCGCTCATCTTATCGAGATCAACCCCAGTTATCAAACCTTTAAAGGGAAATCCTACACTCTCCGCTGTATATCTGGCAATTAATCTGTTATCCCCTGTAATGATTTTCATTTCAATTCCAAGGTTACTCAATTCGGAGACCATCTGCCTTGCATCACCCTTTGGCGGATCAAGGAAGATGAGAAATCCAAGGAGAACCATCTCTGATTCATCAGCCTTGTTATATTCCTTTTTTTCTTCAACTCTTTTATACGCAAGGCCAAGGATGCGAAGTCCACTTTCGCTCCACTTAAGATACAGCCTGTTAATATCATCCATTCGTGAGCTTATCTCATTTATTTTTTCTCCGAATTCAACATATTTGCATGCAGCTAAAATGCTCTTTAAAGCACCTTTTGAAATCAGTATATTCTCGTTGTTACGCTCTTTTACAACAACACTTAAACGCCTTCTCACAAAATCATAGGGTATTTCATCAATCTTATCAAAGCCTGTTGTATCCTGTTTCTCAAAACCGACAATAGCCTCATCCATGGGGTTTTTGAGTCCTGTTTGAAAAAAAGCATTGAGATAAGCATAGAGAAGGATCTTTTTATTCCTGTTTTCATTGATGTCAACATATTCATGAAGATAGACAATTCCTTCAGTCAGAGTTCCTGTTTTGTCTGTGCAGAGGATATCCATCGTCCCGAAATTCTCAATAGATGCCAGTCTTTTAACAATGACGCCCCTTCTCGACATAACCTGTGAGCCTTTTGAAAGGTTAATGCTTATAATAGCTGACAGGAGTTGCGGCGTCAGCCCTACAGCCAAAGCAAGGGAAAACATAAGAGATTCTATGACAGGGTGATGGAAATAGACATTCACTGAAAAAACTATCAGAATAAGGATGAGCGTAACTTCCATGAGAAGGTATCCGAAACGTCTCACACCTCTTTCGAAATCTGTTTCAGGGGGCTTCAAGGTAAGCCTGTCGGCAATCTTGCCTATTTCTGTATCGCTCCCTGTTTTAACTACTATTGCCGTAGCTACACCACTTTCTACATTGGTTCCCATGAAAACGGAATTGTTTCTCTGGGTAAGAGAATGTCCTTGAGGTAAAAATTGTAAGCTTTTTTCGACAGGAAAAGTTTCACCTGTCAATAGGGCTTCATTTACGAAAAAGTCCCTCGCTTCTGTCAGAACGCAATCTGCGGGGATGATGCTTCCAGCTGAAAGAAAGACAATATCTCCAGGGACTATTTCGTCTATAAAAACTTCCTTCTTTTTATTGTTCCGTAATGCATTCACCTTTGTCTTTACCGTTTGGAGGAGCTTCTCAACCGCATTTGTAGCACTATATTCCTGGATAAAACTCAAAATCCCGCTCACGAGAATTATGGTAAGGATAATTGCAGTATCAGTGAAATCCTTGACTACAGCAGATATAATGCTCGCAAATATTAAAATGAGCATGATGGGGCTTTTGAATTGATTCAAGAATAAAGAAAGATTAGATTGCTTCTTTTTCTTTTTTATGAGGTTGAACCCGAAGGTTAACAGTCGACTTTCTGCCTCGGCATCAGAAAGTCCCGAAAGGGAAGTCTCCAATTGCTTAAGTAAATCTTCTGTTTTACTTTCCCAATATTTTTCTTGAACCCTCAATTCTGTCATGTCAACACATCAGCCCAAGAAAATTATGTGCAGATTATTGCAGATAAGTATTTTCCCTACATCGCTGATTTCAAAGCATTCTTATAAAACTTCTGTACATACTCCTTAACCATTCTGCGGGCACTGAATAATGGGGCATTACTCACTATTGCTTTCTTCATGATTTTAACCCAATCGTGAGGGATGCCATCATCATCGACCTTGTAATATAAAGGAACAATTTCATTCTCAAGAAGAGTATAAATGGCATCTGCATCCTTATCATCTCCACCTCCAGAAAATGCCCATCCATTCTTGCCATTAAAACCCTCTACCCACCATCCATCGAGGATACTCAGGTGTGGAACCCCGTTCAGTGATGCCTTCATCCCACTTGTTCCGCATGCCTCTAAGGGTGGTACGGGATTGTTAAGCCAAAGATCAACTCCATGTACCATATATTGTGCTAATTGTTCATCATAGTTTTCGACAAAGGCAATCCTTCCCCCCATTTCAGGGTCATGAGTAAAATTAAATATTCGCTGGAGAATTCTTTTCCCGTCGTCATCTGAAGGATGGGCTTTACCAGCAAAAATAATCTGTAAAGGTCTCCATCGATGATTGAGAAGCTTTTTCAACCGCCCAAGATCATGGAAAATCAGATCTGTCCTTTTGTAAGAAACAAAGCGGCGTGCAAAACCGACAGTGAGGGCAGTTGGGTCTATCAATGTACCGCTGCCTATGATATTAAATGGACTCACCCTGTTTTCCAGCCATCGACGGCGTGCTTGTTCTCGTACGAAGTTAATCAGTTTCATCTTCAACCAGTAATGAACCTGCCATAATTCTTCATCAGGAATGTCATCTATTCGTTCCCATATGACCGAGTTGTCATGATCTTTGAGCCAATCAGGGCCAAAATATTTATTGAAGAGAAGTTCAATCTTTGGTTCTATCCATGTAGGGACATGTACCCCATTTGTTATCGAATCTATCGGAACATCTTCTTCTTTCTTGTCAGGCCAGAGCAATTGCCACATATGCCGCGAAACCTCACCATGCCTCCTGCTCACGCCATTATGATAGTAAGACATCCTCAATGAAAAAGCAGTCATATTAAATCCGGCTATTGGATATTCTGGATGGGTTCCTAATTGAAGAAAGTCGTCGCGACTCAGCCCAAGGAGTGGATAATAGTGGCTGAAATATTTATCCATTAAATGAAACGGAAAGATATCATGCCCTGCTAAAACAGGGGTATGGGTGGTAAAAACAGAAGTGGCACGTACCTGTTCAGATGCTTTCTCAAAGCTCATCCCTTCCTCTATCCGTTCCCTGATCCGTTCGAGAAGTACAAATGCACAATGCCCTTCATTCAGGTGCAAAACAGAATGCCTAATACCGAGAGTATTTAAAACCTCACTGCCTCCGATACCAAGCACAATCTCCTGACGCAGCCGCTGTTCAATGTCACCGATATAGAGATGATACGCTATTGACCTGTTCCAAGGGTCGTTTATGTCAATATCCGTATCTATCAAATAAAGAGGGATACGTCCAACATCAACTTTCCATACAGCCACATAGATTGGGGGATCAATAAAAGGAACCTTGACTACAAGCTGTTCATCTTTTTCATTGAACACTCTTTCAATCGGTGCAGCATCCCTATCAAGGACTTCATCAACATTTTCCTGCCAACCGTCCATGCGAATCTTCTGACGTAAATAACCTTCTGGATACATAAAGCCTACCGCTACTAAAGGAACACCAAGATCGCTACATTCCTTGATATGATCACCTGCCAAAAACCCTAATCCACCTGCATAAAATGGTAAAGAACGGTGTAACCCGTATTCTGCAGAAAAATATGCGATTGGCAGGCAAGTAGAATCAATAACATTTTCTGAGAACCAACATACTTTTGTGGTGATATCCTCGTGAAACCTTGCCATAACCCCATCATAGTAATTCAAATATTCAGAGTCTTTTACAGCGGATTCAAGAATTTCTCTTGGAAGTTCCTTTAACATCTTTACAGGGTTATGGACACTCTCCTTCCATGCCTGACGGTCTAATATTTTGAAAAGCATCCTTGCTGCTGGATGCCAGCTCCACCAGAGGTTGTATGCCAGTTCCTTAAGACCTGAAGTTCTCTCAGGAATGTCTGGAAATCTGTCTTTTTTTAAAATATCCATTGTTTGTCCTTTCCCTTCAATTCTCACTCTTTTTAAAAAATAACTCTATAGACATCTTTAAATAGTGCGAACCATTACCTCCTTAACCAGTCTTAGAAAATCATTTT